>JACCDO011503427.1_pt1 | contig 12818 bp, 14 predicted proteins | sample 7446101 | NCBI WGS metagenome assembly JACCDO01 (sample SAMN15323440, study PRJNA562643) | freshwater metagenome | isolation source: river surface water | place: USA:Blue River Watershed | collected 2017-08-16
TCCTTCGTAAATTACTTGTGTTGCACCATTAGCAGTTGGTCCATATGCAACGTATGAATGTCCGGTAATCCAGCCAACATCTGCTGTGCACCAGTAAACGTCGCTTTGTGGCTTGATATCAAAAACTACATTGTGAGTATAAGAAACATGAGTTAAGTAGCCACCGGTCGTGTGCAAAATACCTTTTGGTTTACCGGTAGTTCCAGAGGTATACAAAATAAAAAGTGGATGCTCGGCGTCAAAAAATTCTGGTTGATGAAATTTGGCCTGCTGATCAACAATTTCATGCCACCAAACATCACGTGATGAATTCCAATTTATTTCTTGGCCAGTTCGCTTTATAACTAAAACTTTTTCAACAAAAGGTAATTGAGCAACGGCATCATCGACGGCTTGTTTTAACCCAAAAGCAGAACCTTTTCGATATCCGCCATCTGCAGTTATTACTAACTTGGCGGTGGCATCTTCAATACGACTACGGAGAGCCTCAGCTGAAAATCCACCAAATACAACTGAGTGAGTGGCTCCGATTCGAGCACAAGCCAACATTGCAACAACCGCTTGCGGAATCATAGGCAGATAAATGGCGACACGATCGCCAGCTTTAATACCAAGCTCAAGCAATCCGTTAGCTGCTTGGCAAACGCGATCTTTTAACTGCGCATATGTAATAACTTCGCTATCACCTGGTTCGCCTTCAAAATAAAAAGCAACTCGATCGCCATTTCCTGCTGCTACATGCCGATCAACGCAATTAACAGCAACATTAAGTTTTCCGCCGACGAACCATTTTGCTACTGGAGCCTCGCTCCAATCTAGAACTTGTGACCACTTTGTTTGCCATTCCAAACGGTTAGCTTGCGTTTGCCAAAACTCCGTTGGATTGTTTTTTGCTTCGACATAAAGATTTTCAGTTGCGTTAGCCTGCGCAATAAATTGTGGGCTTGGTGAAAAAATGCGTGTTTCAGTGGCCAAAATTTCTAGGGCGTCATCGCTCAAATTTTCACCGTTACCTAACTAAACAAATAGTTTCGTTAAAGCCAATATTCGTCAAGGCTGTTTTTCTTCAACAGGTATACATTTACCGGTATCGGCTCGTTCCGTAAGCGACTTTCCGATTACTAAAACACTATTTAGTTCTGAATTCATTAAGGCGTAGCCAATCTCAGCTTCGGTAGCTGATGCCGCAAAAATTACTCCGGAAAGTTTGCCATCTTCATTTATTAGTGCAGATCCTGAATCACCTTGTTTTACTTCTGATTTCAATACATATAACTGCCTAGTGACTTGCCCTTCACCATAAATATCTGGATCGGTTGAAGTCGCTATTGCTCTGACCCGAGCCGGACTTAATTCAAGCGGTCCACCTAACGGAAAGCCTGCTACAACTGCCATTTCGTTTCGGCGTAAGTCCTCACCAATTTCAATGGCTGGCGCAGTTAGTTCAGTAGTCCGAATTAATGCAAGATCAACTTTTGGATCGAAATAAACCACTTCGCCCGAAACAGTTTTACCTTTTCCACCAAGTCTTATTTCAGGTTTTACTATTCCGGCAACTACGTGAGCATTAGTCACAATTAAATTGTCGCTAATAACAAAACCGCTACCTGAAAGTTTGGCATTACATTCTTCGGCAATACTTTCTACCCGAACGACCGAATCAAGTGCGGCAATAATGTTTTCATTATTAACGATCGCTGGATCTGGTGTTGGGATATCTGGCCCAATGATTACATCAATTGCTACTTCAGGCAGTTGTGATTCAGTTGCATAATCTCTGGCTAGTTCCAAATAATCTTGAAATTGATCTGGAGCTAGCTCATCAAGTTTTCCAATTACGGTTGAATCATTTAAACCTGAATTTATGCTGGCATTTGGAAGTAAAAGTAAGTAACTACTTACAAGCCAAGTGACCAATCCAAAAGTTAAAAGCGAAAATGAAGAGCCACCAATTTTATTTAAAGTTCGCAGCGGACCCCGAGGAATAAATTTTTGTAGAAAACTTCCGACTATTACTCCGAATGCACTACCAAAAACAATGCCACCGATAAATACGGAGGTTGAGATTGATACTCGCTGTGTATCAATCGATGTCGAAGCACCATAGAAGTATGTAAGCGCAGTATTTGCAGCCCAAATTCCTAGCGCAATACCGACGATTGCAAATACTTCAACTAGCAACCCTCGACGCCAACCAATTACAAAACTAAACACGCCAAAAGCAATTAGTAAAAAATCTAAAGAAGTTAGTCCTAAATCCATCGTTATGAAAAACTCAGTTCGTGTAGCTTGCCTTTATCCCATTCTTGCGTAAGCCCAGCAATGTCCAGTAACGCAGAAACTAGGCCACCAGTAAATCCCCAAATTACTAAATTATTTACCGTAAACGCAGGGCCAAGAAAACCACTGCGCGTTTTAACTGTCACTCGGTTTTGTGGATTAACTAATTCTGTAATTGGTATTCGGTGCACACCTGCTACTTCATTTTCATCTATTTCAATTAATTCGTGTGGTTCTTCCCACCAACCAACAATCGGAGTTACCGCAACTTGTGAAGGTGGTAACCACAATTTAGGAAGTTGTGCCACAACACGGACTGTTTCGGGATTTAATCCAACTTCTTCACGAGCTTCGCGAAGTGCAGCATGAGTTAATGATTCGTCTTGTGGCTCAATGTGTCCACCAGGAAAGGCGGGTTGACCGGGGTGATCGAATAAGTGCGCAGCTCGTTCAATGATTAGTAAATCTGCATCGTCTTGGTATGGGCCAAACAGTATTAATACTGCAGCATTTCGCTCAATAACCTCAGGGAACTCGAAACGCGAAAAATGTTCATGTTGAGCATTGGGCAAAACTTTTTCAAAGGTTGAAAACCAATTTGGCGCAGACATTAGTTATCTTCCATTTTTAGCAGTTTGGTTGCTTCTGCTTTGTCAGTTGGACCCTCGCCAAAAGATGGACAGAGTTTGGCTAACGGACAAGCACCACAAGCAGGTTTACGTGAATGACAGATACGGCGACCAAAGAAAATTAGTCGGTGGTTTAATAATGTCCAGTCTTTGGGGTCGAAGATATCCATCAAATCAAATTCAACTTTTACCGGATCTGTATTTTCAGTAAATCCAAGTCGTCTCGAAATTCTGCCAACATGCGTATCAACAGTGATGCCAGGAATTTCAAATGCATTACTTAAAACCACGTTCGCGGTTTTGCGTCCAACACCAGGTAATTTCACAAGTTCTTCAAGTTTGTTTGGAACTTTTCCAGCATGTTTTTCAAGTAAAGCGGCCGCTAAGCCATGGATCGAGGCTGCTTTGTTTCGATAGAAACCAGTTGACTTAATAAGTTCTTCAAGGTCAGCCCTGGGCGCAGCAGCTAATTTTTGTGCAGTTGGGTATTTCTTAAATAATCCTGGTGTCACCTTATTTACGCGTTTATCTGTGCATTGTGCGCTTAATACGGTGGCAACTAGAAGCTCTAGTGGATTTTTAAAATCAAGTTCGCATTTTGCATCAGGAAATACTTCACCGAGAATGCCATTTATTTTTTGGGCTCGGCGAACTAATGCAGTGCGCGATTCAGTCACCTAATAAGCCTAAGTCGTTAAAGTAAAAGTCGAAACTGGTTACTTAGCGCGCTTAGTTAAGCGCTCTATGTCGAGTAATTCAACAGATTTAGTTTCAAGTCTGATCCAGCCACGACTAGCAAAATCGGCTAAAGCTTTGTTAACAGTTTCACGTGATGCGCCAACTAATTGAGCTAATTCTTCTTGAGTTAAGTCGTGATTGACTTGAATTCCACTTGCCCGCTTTTCGCCAAACTTCTCGCTTAAGTCAATTAATGCTTTAGCTACTCGCCCTGGCACATCAGCAAAAACTAAATCAGACATTGCCTCGCTTGTTCTACGCAATCTATGTGCAACAGCTTGAAGTAGCGATAGGGCAACTTCTGGATACTCAATTAAGAAAGGGCGGATGTCAGTATGACTTAAGCCCAATACTTGCGCATCTGTAACAGCAATTGCTGTTGAGGTTCGTGGACCCGGATCAAACAGTGAAAGTTCGCCAAACATTTCACCGGGACCAAGCACCATAAATACTGACTCTCGGCCGTCACCGGATGAATGACTTAATTTAACTTTTCCATTTACAACTAGATACAAACGGTCGCCCGGTTGACCCTCTTGAAATAAAGTTTGGCCTTTTACTAGTTTTTGCGAAACCATCGACTTACGAAGGTTTCGTGCGGTTTCATCATCTAACGCTTTAAATAGTGGGGCGTCTCGTAAATTCTCATCCATACTGAACCTGTTTAACTCCACTGACTAAATCTTTGAAAGTAAAAATCTAGTTTTTAACTTCTACGATGACTTCAACTTCGACTGGAGCATTAAGCGGAAGGGCAGCAACGCCAACTGCTGAACGGGCATGGACTCCGCTATCGCCGAAAGCCAATGCAAATAATTCACTGGCGCCGTTAATTACTGGTGGAATCGCAGTGAAACCTGGAGCAGCAGCCACAAAGCCGACTACCTTCACAACTCGCACAACTTTGTCGAGATCGCCAACGACTGACTTAATTGCCGCAAGTGCATTTAGTGCGCACTGACGAGCACAGGCATTTGCAGTTTCAGGATCTACTTCGCCACCAACTAAACCAGCAGCAATGAGTTGTCCAGAAACACTCGGGAGTTGACCAGATGTGAAAACTAAATTTCCGGATTTAACTGCTGGAATGTAGGCAGCAACTGGTACTGCAACCTCTGGCAATGTGTGACCATTGCTGGCTAACCGATCTTCAACTGCACTCATGAAATTCCTAATTCTTTGGACGTTTGAAATACGCGACTAAATTTTCTGCATTCATTCCTGGAATAACAGCTACTAATTCCCAGCCGTCTTCGCCAAAATTATCCAAAATAGCTTTTGTGTTATGCACCAATAGAGGTGCAGTTAAGTATTCCCATTTAGTCATAACGAAACTCTACGCCAAAAGTTCTGGCAAGTAATAATTGGATCCGTTAGGCACCTTGCACGAAAGCCACTGGATCAAGACGTTCGTAGTCGTTGCGTGCAGACATTAATAGTTCTCGCCACGAAGTTACGTTTGATCGGCGGCGCAATAATGAGCGGCGTTCTCTTTCGGTCATGCCACCCCATACGCCAAACTCAATTTGGTTGTCTAAAGCATCAGCTAAACATTCAGTTCGAACACTGCATCCAGCACAAATTACTTTGACTCGATTTTGCGCAGCACCCTGCACAAACAGTAGGTCTGGGTCTGTATTTCGACAAGCTGCATTGCGGCTCCAATCGCTATCCCAATTCACCCGGACACACTCCTTGCTCTCAAGCGAAGTTGAATTTTTCTTTCAACTTGTAACTGACACCACTCTTTAGGGTCTCGCTAGTCCATGTCAATACCTCTAGCGCAACAATTTTTGTATGGTTTGTGCATGTTTTCACTAAGTCAAAAAGTATTTATGTCATTGATTTCGAATGCCTACCGCAATTACGCCATCAATCGAAGTTCTGGCAAACTAAACCTGTGGGCTCAGTAAAAGATCAAATCCAAAGTGACTTAACATCCGCCATTCGAGCAAAAGATCAATTAACTGCGGGCACTTTGCGGATGGTTCTAGCGGCCATTACTAATGAAGAAGTTTCCGGTAAAGAAGCCAGAACATTAACTGACCAAGATTTGATCACGGTATTAAACCGCGAAGCTAAAAAACGTAAAGAAGCTGCTGCCGCATACCTAGATGCGAAGCGTCAAGATTTAGCCGATAAAGAGGAAGCAGAATTAAAAGTTATTCAGCATTATCTGCCTGAAGCCTTAACCGAAGAACAGCTTTCTAAAATTGTGGCCGATGCTGTTGCACAAGTTGCAGCTGCTGGACAATCTGGACCAAGTGCAATGGGCGCGGTTATGAAATTAGTAACTCCTCAGATTGCTGGTCGCGCTGATGGTGGAGCAGTTGCATCTGCAGTGAAAGCAGCGCTGGCTAATTAATAAATATGCAAAGAAGTTAAATGGCTAAAGCTGCTAGATCACAAGTCGCAATTGGCTTGCTGATTATGTACATAGCCTGGGGTACTACTTGGGTTGGTATCGCTTACACAGTCGAAACAATGCCACCGTTAATTGCGATGGGTTTGCGATTTTTAACTGCGACATCAATAATTCTTTTATTTATTTCGGCTCGCAATGGATTTGCCGCAATAAAAATTACAAAATCTCAGGTAAGAACCGCAGTAATCCTCGGTGTTTTCATGCTGGCAGCCGGTATGGGAACAGCAACTACTGGCACCAAAGTTGTGCCCATCGGGGTTGGTTCACTCGTAGTTGCTTCAATGCCAATTTGGATCGCGCTATTTCGATTCATTCATAAAGATCGACCTAGTAAGCAAACGCTAATCGGATTATTTTTTGGATTTATTGGAATCAGTTTGATCATGCTGCCTGGCCAAACAGCTCCACGTCCTGGTGCCGAAGGACAAAATGTTTTGCTTTGGATGCTGGTCATTATGGCTGGATCAATTTCTTGGGGTTACACCTCGTATCGAAGCAAAAATATGGATACCCCAGCAAATGCCTTTTTACTAAGTGCTTACGAAATGTTGTTCGCTGGAATTACTTTGCTAACAGTTGGGTTGGTTTCAGGTGAATCGGTTAATCAATTCGTTAACGCCTCTGCAACTTCATTTGGCGGATGGATTTATTTAATTATTGTTGGCTCGTTACTTGGTTTTAGTACTTATGTTTGGTTACTTGACCATGCGCCAATCTCGCTGGTTTCTACCTACACATATGTAAATCCGATAGTCGCAATCGCGCTAGGTATTTTGATTTTCAATGAGCGCCTCACAACTAACGTTTTAATTGGTGGATTAATTGTTTTAGTTGCTGTTGCAATAGTGATTAGAACTGAGTCAAGAAATATTGAACCTGCTGAGCGCGTTTAATACTCGCTCAAGCGCAGGCTTTTCACCTATAGAAATTCGAACGCCTTCACCGCTAAACGGTCTGACCGCAACAGCAAGTTTGGCACACTCAGCTACAAATTCATCTGTTCGATCACCAAGTGGTAGCCAAACAAAATTTGCTTGACTAGGCGGTAATCTAAATCCAAGTTTTGTAAGTTCTTCCTCAAACCAAATTCGTAAACTGTTTAATTCATTAACGCGTTCAAAAAGCTCATCTTCGTATTCAAGTGAAAGTACCGCTGCAGTTTGGGCAACTGTAGAAACTCCAAACGGCACGGCTGTTTTACGCACTGCTTCAGCGACATTTTTTGGTCCGATGAAATATCCAATTCGTAATCCAGCTAAGCCATAAGCTTTTGAAAAAGTTCTTAATACGCCAACGTTTTCAAATTCAGTAAATAGCTCTAAGCCGCGAACTGCTTGATCGTCTTGATTAAATTCAACATAAGCTTCATCGACAATTACCAAAATATTTTTTGGAACTTTTGCTAAAAACTCTTTAAGTTCAAGGTGATTTACTACTGCCCCGGTTGGATTATTTGGTGTGCAAACCATAATCAACTTAGTTCTAGGTGTGATGGCTTTGAGCATCGCGGCTAAGTCATGTTCGGTTCCATTTTTTAATGGAACTTCTACTGGAGTAGCACCAACGATTTTTGTGATGATTGGATAAGCCTCAAAAGATCTCCAAGCATAAATAACTTCATCACCAGGCTCTGCCACAGCTTGCATTATTTGTTGGCAAACTCCAACTGAACCGGTGCCAGTAGCAATGTTTTCGGGATTTACCGAAAACTTTTTGGCCAAAGAATTAGTCAATTCAGTTACAAAAGGATCTGGGTACCTATTTATTTCTAATGCACTATCAGCAATTGCTTTGAGCACACTTGGCAATGGTGCAGTTGGATTCTCGTTACTGGAAAGTTTGTATGGCTCAAGCCCAGCAACGCCAGCAACTTTCTTACCTGCTTTATATGTGGGTAAGTCATTAATGACGGGTCTAAGTTGTGGTTCCACAGTTAGAGCCTAAAGGTAATTTGGCTTACCCACTAACTGACAAGTTCTTGAATGGCTTCTTCAAACAGTTTTGCATGTAAGTCAACTTCTTCGACTTTAGTTGTTGGACACATAAGTGCCATGTTATGAAACGGGGTCATTAAGATTCCTCGGTTGCACATGAACAAATGCATGTATTCATCAAGTTCATCGTCACTTGCTTTTGCAGATTGGGTTCCATTAACCGGTGCTGGTTTAGTAAATCGATATTCAGCACGTGCACCAACTTGAGAGATACTCCATGGGATGTCGTACTTAGCTAAAACTGAATTAACTTGATTAGTGTAACGATCGCAAAGTTTGATCATTTCATCGAACGCTGCATCAGTTAAAACTTCACTCAACGTTGCTCGCATGGCAGCCATCGAAAGCGAGTTACCGGCAAGTGTGCCACCAACACCACCCACGTCGATGATGTCTGCTTCTGGATGCGCCTTTATAGCTGATGCAACTTCGTGCGTAATGCCATAAGCACCAGATGGAATACCGGCACCGATTGATTTACCGATTACAAAAATATCTGGCTTCAAATTGTCTCGCTTAGTCATGCCACCAGGTCCAGCAGAAAAAGTATGTGTCTCGTCGATCATGAGTAGCGCGCCATATTTAGTTGCTAATTCGCGAAGACCCTCGAGAAAACCAGGTTGCGGTAGCACAATTCCAATGTTTGTCATTGCTGGTTCAGTAAGAATTGCGGCAACGTCACCGTTTTTTAATTCACGCTCTACTGCAGCTAAATCATTAAATTCAACTACTCGAGTGGTTTCATCTAATGGGACAGGTGGTGCTACGTTTCCTGGTCTTGCAGTTGCAGTGCCGTCAGCGGATGGAACAGCAAAAGTTTCATCTACTGAACCGTGATAACAGTAGGCAAAAACTAAAATTTTGCTTTTGCCGGTTGCCAGACGTGCTAATCGAACTGCCCACCTATTTGCATCAGTTGCCGTCAAAGTAAAAGACCAAAGTGGTAACCCAAATCGACGAGTCAATTCTTGGCCAACCCATTGAGCGTCTTCGGTTGGCAGCATTGTGGTGATTCCACCGTCATCCATCATGCGTTTAGCAATTGCTTTAGTGCTAGCAGACGGTGAATGACCTGCCATCGCACCAGTGTCGCCTAGGGCAAAGTCGATATAGGTATGGCCATCAACAGTTTTAATTGTGTTGCCATGTGCGCTTTCTAAGTAAAGCGGAAAGCCACCAGACCACTTATTCATCCAGGTCATTGGCACACCACCAAATAAATTTGTGGCATCTTGATAAAGCGCTAAAGACTTTGGATTTCGTTCCCGGTAAGTTTTACGTTCGCGTTCTAATAGCTGATTTAATTTTGCGCGGTCGATATTCGGCACGCTAACACCCCTTTTGGATGTTTTTATTCTTACACAAGCAAAATTTTTTAGGAATTAGCCATGTCAACAAAGCGGCTGTAGTGCCCTTGGAATGCAGTAACCACGGTGGTGATTGGGCCGTTACGGTGCTTAGCCAAAATAAAATCTGCTTCGCCTGCACGTGGAGATTCACGATCATAAACATCTTCGCGGTGTAACAAGATAACCATGTCTGCGTCTTGTTCTAACGAGCCAGATTCACGTAAGTCAGAAAGCATCGGACGTTTATCTTGGCGCTGTTCAGGTCCACGGTTTAACTGGCTGATTGCAACAACTGGAATTTCTAATTCCTTTGCCAGCAACTTGAGTGATCGAGAGAATTCACTAACTTCAACTTGGCGACTTTCAACTTTTCGACCACTCGACATAAGTTGCATGTAGTCGAGCACAATAAGTTTCAAATCAAAACGTTGCTTTAAGCGGCGTGCTTTAGCGCGGATTTCCATCATGGTCATATTTGGTGAATCGTCAATAAATAAAGGTGCGTCGTTAACTTGGCCAACTTTGGTTGCTAGTCGTTGCCATTCAGCTTCGCTTAAAGTTCCGGCGCGCATGTTACCTAGCGAAACTTGTGCTTCGGCAGAAAGTAAGCGCATGACGATTTCATTTCGACTCATTTCAAGCGAAAAGATCGCAGAAGTTAACCCATTTTTAATACTCGCATTGCGCGCTAAATCTAACCCAAGAGTTGATTTACCAATAGCTGGACGAGCAGCAAGGATTATTAACTGACCTGGATGTAAACCGTGTGTGACTTCATCTAGTCCACTGAATCCAGTAGGTACACCTGCTGCAACTCCACCGTTACCTTCGATTGCTTCGAGTTCAGTAAGTGCGTGTGGAATTAAATCTGAAAGTGGTGCGTAATCTTCAGAGGTACGACGTGCAGTAACTTCATAAACTTCGGCTTGAGCTTTATCAACTAGGTCATCAACTTCTGAATCGCCAGAGTAACCCATCTGTGCAATTCGAGTTCCGGCTTCGACTAAACGTCGCAAGATTGCGCGCTCAGTAACAATGCGCGAATAGTAAGCAGCATTTGCTGCAGTCGGAACACTTGCTACTAGCGTGTGAAGATACGCAGCACCGCCAACATTTGTTAGCTTTCCAGTTTTAGATAAGTAGTTTGCGATTGTGATTGCATCTGCCGGTTCACCACGACCATAGATATCTAAAATTGCACCATAAATAGTTGCGTGAGCTGGTTTGTAAAAATCAACTTCGCGAAGTGTTTCAACAACATCTGCGATTGCGTCTTTACTTAGCAACATTGCGCCAAGCACAGATTGTTCGGCGACCAAATCTTGCGGTGGAACTGGAGTTCCATCGTCTTGGTAATTGCGGGGTATTTCCGCAACGCTCATTGAAGCCACCTGAATAACTAGTTATAACCAGGTATGACTTTATGTTCCGGCTCGGACATACTCAATGGTCCCTGTGGATAAGTATGTGGACAAAATGTTGAAAAGCCTGTGTTTACTACCTTTTTGACTGGGGATATCTTGTGGGGTTGCAGGCGAGTAACTCCAAAAAATGCCGGATTTTCAAGGAAAAATCGCTTTGGCAATTGTGGGTAAAAATTAATTGCTGATTAATTTTCCATCTTGTTTTGGCGTTAAGTACTTGCGCATCCGCACGCCAAAATAACCACCCAGAAGCTGTCCAATTACCAATAAACCAATCCATTGATTTACCCAGCCGTTGTGCAACATAAATCCAGAGATAGCTGGGCCCATTGCCGCAGCCATTACCCAAATTAGTGAGTCCGCTGAGTTGTACCGACCGCGCAAATGTTCTGGAGCAAGATCATTGGTTATCGACGAACCGATTGTTGACCAAATCATTTCGCCGATTGCAAAAATACCAACGCCGATAAATGCTCCGATAAGAGCCAGATTTAAGTTAACACCAAAGCCAATTATCGCCCAACTCAATGCCCAGATCGCTCCGATTATCCCGATTAGTTTTGTTCTGCTTCTTCCTTCGAGTCGGTTAATTACAAAAATTTGGCCAAGCACAATTACCCCGGTGTTCACTGCCCAAACCGGTCCGAGTTTATTTATGTTCAAGTCAGCAAATTCAGTAAGTAGTGGAGGTAAGCCAGCATCTACTGATGCATAACCACAAGTCAATAAAAGGAGTTTGACGCTTTGTATTTTTACAAAAGGTTTGTCTTTTAGTAGCTCGCGGAAACCATCGTTTTCATTTTCTTTTTCTTTCGGTGATGGGCCACCGTGTTCACGAAGGGTGTAAATAATCGATAAGAAAACTAAATAAGAAAGTCCATCTAGTAAGAAAAGTCTGGTGAAACTTTCTGGTTCATTAATGTCGACGATAAACGAACTAACAACGCCACCAATACCTAAACCAAGATTTAGCATCATGAACTGAAGACCGAATAATTTTGGTCGAAATTCATCAGGCACCATGCGCGCCATCATTGTGGTTTGCGGAGCCCAAATTCCAGCCGCGCCAAGGGTCACAAAGAAACCAACGAGAAATGCCATTGGGGTACTTCGGACAAAAGTCCAAGAGGCTACCGAAACAGCCTCTAGGGCAATTGCAAAAATCATTACTTTTCTTGGCCCGTAACGATCTACTAAAGTGCCAAAAATTGTCCCTACGGCTAAACCAACAACAGCCATCCAAGATAAAACTAGAGATGCTGCGGTCAACGACAAACCAGCAATGCGATGTAAGTAGACGACAATTACGGTGAGCGTTAAGCCGCCACCCAATGAATTTAAAAAGGTGCCGAGTAAGAATCGACGCGCTGCTGGCGTCAATTGGTCAAACATTTTTCTTCCTTAAAGTTTTATGTCATAAAGTTCAAATTAAAAAAGGGACAGATTGCTCTGCCCCACTTATTTCCTTTGGCTTTTGGTGAGCAACAACATTTCATTGTCATTCACCAAATTCCATTAAGGAATTTGGTGGAGAATAGGGGACTCGAACCCCTAACCCCTGCCTTGCAAAGGCAGTGCTCTACCAATTGAGCTAATTCCCCGAGATTTGTCAGTCCGGAAACTGCGCTAGACCAATTTACTCACTTGTGGCCTGTGTCCACAATTCCTGTTCGGCCTTACTTGCTTCAATTTGTTGGTAGACCACATAACCTGTTAAGGCTAGGAGTGCCAGCGATAGCAACTTCTTCATGTTCTTACCTCCTCATTTAATGCGTGGGCCTAGATGGACTTGAACCATCGACCTCTTCCTTATCAGGGAAGCGCTCTAACCAAGCTGAGCTATAGGCCCTTATTTTCCTCAAGCCAAAACTGTTCTGAGCTATGGCCTTCTGAAACTTAGTCCACAACCCTGACGAGCTATGGCCCTTGTGACGAATTACGAGGTTACCCTAATTAACTAAATCCACGCAAAAGCCAGA
>JACCDO011691816.1_pt1 | contig 12818 bp, 4 predicted proteins | sample 7446101 | NCBI WGS metagenome assembly JACCDO01 (sample SAMN15323440, study PRJNA562643) | freshwater metagenome | isolation source: river surface water | place: USA:Blue River Watershed | collected 2017-08-16
CAACAGGCAAGACGGAACAAGCTTCTTTAATAGCATTAAATTAGGGGCAATTGTGCCCCAATTTAACATAAAGGAATAAAATATGTCTAATGCGAAAGCCTTGGAAGCCGAGGCAGCAATTGGTGCGGGACTAGACACAGGTAAAATGGATGACCACATGAAGGCAATGTGGGCTGGTCAAAGCAATGTTCTTGTGTCTGTAAGAGTCAGACCTCTCATGAAACATGATGTAGTTAAGAAAAGTTGCGTTCGGGTTCTAGATTCCAATGTAGTCGTCATTCTTGATCCGGCGCAACAGAAGCCTGACGTTCTCCGCGTCAACCGCACAAAGGAAAAGCAATATGCTTTCGATTATGTGTTTGAGCCCTCATCATCACAGGAAGCTATCTACCATCACTCAACGAAATTTCTCATTCACGGCGTTTTGGATGGTTTCAATGCGACAGTATTTGCCTATGGACAAACGGGAAGCGGGAAGACTTTCACCATGATCGGTACCCAAGAAAACCCAGGAATCATGGTTCGCGTTATGTCGGATCTATTTGTACACAGTGCGAGTAATGCTAAAACTAATGCGGTCAACCACAAAGTTACTGTATCTTTTCTCGAAGTGTACAATGAAAACATCCGAGACTTGCTTGCAGATGCTACAGGCGCAGAGGAATACTTGGACCTCCGCGAGGACCCTATCAAAGGCCCCGTTGTAGCAGGTATCACAGAAGTGGAGGCGAAGAGCGCCAGCGAAATTATGCAACTCTTGCACCAAGGTAACTCCAAGCGCTCACAAGCTGCTACTGCGGCCAACGAGGTAAGCAGCCGGTCACATGCGGTCTTGCAGGTCGTGGTAGAAAGTAGGGATCGCGCACCGGGCGTCGTAGACAACATTAAAGTGGGTAAGTTGTCTCTCATTGATCTAGCAGGCAGCGAGAGGGCGGCCAACACGCAGAACAGAGGCGCGCGACTGGTTGAAGGTGCAAACATCAACAGGTCCTTGTTAGCCCTGGGCAACTGCATTAACGCCCTAGGAGAAAAAGGCAACAAAGGAAACTTTGTGCCTTATAGAGATAGCAAGCTGACCCGGCTTTTAAAAGATAGCTTGGGTGGCAACTGCCGCACGGTGATGATCGCGAATATTAGCCCTGCTGAGTCGTCGTTTGAAGAGACCTTGAACACCCTGAAATACGCAAATCGCGCAAAAAATATCAAAACAGAAGCAAAGCGTAATGTATTGAACGTGAACTATCATATTTCAGAGTATGTAGAATTGATCAACAACTTACGCGGTGAAATCAAAATGCTGAAAGACCAAATTGAAAGCAATCCGGGCGCGCCGCTTGGCATGGAGTGGGAGGAGTCGGCGCAAAGCAAAGGGGACGACCCAGTAGCAGGTCCGGCGTTGGCAGCTCGGCCCAAAGGCTTGGCGAATCTTGACATCGCTGCAGCGAATGGCGGGGTGGGTGGACCAACGCACAGCGTCAGCCCCACACACGCCATCCCTTCGCATTTGAATCCCAGCACGCCGATGCAGGCGCTGCGGGCTTCTTTGAAATCGGGTGGACAAGGTATATTACGCAGTACCACAGCTCTTGGCGCTCAAGGAGAAAACCGGGAGCTTGTCAATAGTATGCGGCAAATGATTGTGTCGAATTTTCAAGAGCGTATGCAGCTTCGTCGTTCGCTGATTGAATTGGAAGACCAAAATGTGCAGAATTCCATCGAAGTGTCCAAAAGGCAGCTCATCGTAGTGCAATGGACAGAGGCAGCTGGCATAGAAGGAAATCTCTCAGACGAGCAAGACCTTGGCGCATATATTCTGGCCAGTGCGCCGCCAGAAGTGGCCACCAGTTGGCGCGAATGCGAGCAAATAAAGAAAGCCGTGTTGAAAAACAATAGTATGAAGCGCAGTATTGCCAAGCGGTTGAGGCATAATGAGCGCGAGGCTGAGAAGGTGCGCGACGAGCTGGGTAACAAGATCACCGGCGAGGACCGTAGGGAGCTCATGGAACTGCAGTACCAAGTAGGACGACTCGAGCTCGAAAACATGGAGCTGGAACAGCATCGGATTGTGCATGAATCAATATTAAAGGGCAAAGATTTAGTCATTCAAAAGCTACGTCTGCAACTGGCGGTTAAAGACAAGATAATTGCGAGGCAGCAGACACTGCTGACCAATCATAACCTTCAGGGCGAAGTGGGATACCATCAATTCCAAATTCTTGAAGACTCGCTAAATGGTGTGACTTCAGAATCGGACATGGGAATCAACGCATTTGGCAACACCGTAGGTCACCAGCAGGGTTATGCCAATACTGTAGCTTTTGATCGCGGTGCGCCAAACAGCCCTCCGCGGGCATTGGGTGCATTGGGTGTTGGCACGTATCTGGGGTCACTCGCGCACCGTCCGAACAAATATCCCATCACCCAGCAGCGGCTTGAAGCTAAGGAGAGCAAGGATGCACAAGCCGCAAATAGAGACCGCGGTATTAAATTTGCAGGGCCGGGACATGGGTCAGTCGCTGCAGCTGACACCAGTTTGGACGCCAGTGTGGGTAGCGACTACGAATTAGAGGATTCGGATGCACACGATAGCGGCAAGGCTCCAGGCGGCTTCATGTTCACGTCCATGGCAGGCCCACGAGCAGCGCCCATAGCAGCCCCTGGGCGCAATGGGCTCTCAAATATGCCTGCCACTACAGTGAATGCAATCGCTCATCCAGCGTCAGGTGGTGCCTTTCAACCGCCGGCGCGTAAGAGCTCTCACCATTTCTACCCTTCGAACGTTAATAATGGAAATGATAACAGTAACAGCAATGGAGCCGGTAATAATCAACAGACTGGCAATAATGCCGCGCCCGTGGCGGTGCCTGCACCTCAGGTTGGTGTAGTTACTAGCAATCGCGCCGACCGAGCGAAACCCACTAAACGCCCTTCCGGTAACCAGAACATCAGCTATGTTGCCGGGGAAAATTTAAATGTGGTAGGTGTACCGGGTACAGTTGGACATGCGGGTAGCAAAATATCTCCGAGAGTCGATGCCGCAAATTTGAATATGCAGGTGCTGGGTCAAGGTCCAGCTCGGGCTGGGGCTGCGCCTCCCACTGAAGGCTCCCATGCCCCTCCGAATGCCTCTGGTGCAGCCCTAGTAGCGCCCAATGTCCCAGGACCACGGCGCGCGAAACAAGGATATGTTCCTTCTTCGTGGGAGTCTAAAACGCCTGTTTCCGCGCTTGCGGCAGTCTCTCAAAATGCTCCTAACGTAGACCCGGCCTTACTCCAGGAGGCTGTCAGTGGCTCCCACAAAGCCAGCAATAGTTCCAGTTCTGGGGGAGGGGTCGATTCAGCTGCATACCAGAATATGAATGCTGCTTTGGCTCAAGCCCAAGCTCAGACCAGTCTGCTGTTGGCTCGACAGCAAGAAGCCCGGGGCGTTGACCGGCGAGAGCGCGGTAGGGCTACAGTGGCGGACGACGGTACGATCGACACACCTCACTTCAGTATCGGTCGCGCTGAGCCAGGCCCTGGAGCAGTTAGTAACAGTAATAGCAATATTGGAGCAGGCCGCGCAGCGCTTGGAGAAGAGGAGCCGTCGGCGGCTGCTGGACAAGGAAAGAGGACAGAGGCGCGACGCCCGCAGCGGCCTATGGCTGCGCTGGGAGCAGCGAGATCCAAGGCTGCTGGCCGCGCCGATATCATAGACGGTGCAGCAATAGGACAGGCAACAGATGGCTTAGGATCGTCCGGCGAGCGCGACGAAGTTGATTTAGAAGAACGATCGGTTGAGACGATCTACAGCGAGGGAGAAGAGAGTGACGGTAGTTTCCAGCGCGACGGCAGCAGCAAGAGCAATGGCAAAGATATAGATGTACCAATGACCTCAGCGGATCGTGCCCATTTGGCGGCACAAGCGCAGGTAGCTGCATACACACAAGCTCAAATGCAAGCAGAGAAGAAACAAAGTGGACACTCAGTGCTGAGCAAGTTGAAACGTGGGAGCCGGGGAAGCCGGGACGGTGTTGTGATTTCTGTGAAGGATGACAGCATTGGCATTCAAGTTGGCGGGTCAGTCATTAGTGGAGGCATTTCACAAGCCCAGCGCAGAGCCGAGGGCCTGGGTGCAGCGAATGTGACGAGTGCAGTGGCGTCCCTCGGCGGGATTGACGGCAGGCGCCTGGTGAACGGGCCCAGAAAGCCGCAGGCGCCTCTTCGCAATCCTTTCGACTAACACTTGTATATCGATACATTTGCTCATTATGCGTATGACAATGGTCATTGAAAATTGCAATCAGAGAGTGGGTAACCCTGTGTAAACTTTTTGTGGACAATGTAATTTATTCAGAATACCCTATAAATGTGTACAAAGCGAGAAACCCTCAGCATGTCGATACCCACTTACTAGATAATGCATGCAAATACACGCTATCTATCGCCTTCCTCCCCGGCTCGCCGAATTTTTGTCCTGACGCATCTCTTCGTCCCTTTGCGCTGCGATCTCAATTTTGTTGACCAAGTGCTTGAACATACGACCGAACTCAATTGATTTTTTAAATGTGCGGGAAAGAGAAAATAGCAGTAAGAAGGTGTACGTATATATATTCTTAATCAATACAACAATAAACTATCTCGCTAGGGAACTGTGGGTCTTATGATCACTGCCATTGTCCAGTTCCACCGCTCACAGCGCTCTTGGAGGAGTAAAATCCGTTATAATCCAAGCGACTGCACAGATTGGCCAATTGTGGGTGCACGCGAGCGCCGTCCGTCCACAGGCTTTCAAGAAACACGGCGATCTGTCCATCAAACGTTTCACCGAATTTGTTCAGAATACGTTGGAAGGAAGGATGTGTCATTTCGCGGGTTATGTATTTTGACTGCGTAGCGAGTCGTGAACGTCGCGCAGCACCAACATCGCGATGCTCGACAATGGTCATTGTCTGCGCTCCCACACGCACGGAGGTAGACTTGCCCGTGCCAACACGCGGTGCGCCTACGGCTGTCGTTGTGCCCGACCTTGCCTCCTTCTGACTTAGTGCAGGAGCATTTGTCAACTTCGCAGCACTTTTCAAGAGTACAAACGAGCTATCACAAAAATGTGCCATGTGCTCAGCAAACAGCAGACACGTCGTCATAATCTTCGTTAGGTTGCGCAGCTGTTCCTGGGACGACAACAGACATTCTTTTAAACAAGTGTCGAGGAATCGCTCGTGTAGACCCAGTACTTCGTCCATATCAACAGCACTTTGCAATCCTTCATGTAATTCATGCGCACGAGGCGCTATCACTTCCAATCCCATATAATAGACAAAATTCTGCACGAAATGAATCATGCGCTGCCGCAGCAGGAATGAACTTTGAGCACCACTGGCTATGCCCAGCTCCCTGGTGCTCTGGTGGTCAATCCAACACGACAACAAGCGTAATTCTACATGCTTGCTGAAAAACAGCAGCCTAGACAATAGCTGATATTTTGCCATAGACCGTTTGGAGAGCACGAGCGATAGCGGCCAGCGCACGGCATAATCCAATGTCAGAGCCTCCACGCCTTTCAGACCTTGCGACATTCCATTCACATCAGCAATGCGCCCGGCACCATCCCGAGCAGGTGTCAAGCCGTATGCATGCTGCGTCGAGCTTGTAGACGCCGTACCCGCAGTTTGAATCTGATAGAGGTGCTGCACCAGATTGCTGCTAGCGATACTGCATGTCAATAAGTCTTTGTTCGGGTCATTTGCAAGAGTGCTAGATGTAACAGCAGCCTGTAGAAGGGTCTGAATCCGGCTTATATTAATTTCTTTTACTTCGCGTCGCAATTCCTCCTCTGCGGTGTCCATGAACTGAATGAAGAAGTCTCCGTGGTCTAGCAGGAAGAACCGACTGAGTGAGCGCAAGTGGGAGCTCAGGTGCAAACCGGTTTCTAATAAACGAAGTAAACAGCGAGAAGAGTATAAATATGCAGTATTCACAATGCGAATAACGGAAGTGGCGGAGCCATCGGCGTCCAACTCCAGTGCTTGTGCTTGCGGTAGATGCGTATCTGTCTGGTCCGCTGAACCTATTGCTATGAACGTGCTAGAGCCGTCTTGTTTAGCATGCGCGCTTGTCGCTGCACCAGCGCAACTGCGTACTACATTTAGATACTTGCCCGCCGTTAATATTCGCGCCGCCACACTCTGCAAAAACTTGGGCACATGCGCGTTAGCGAGCGATAGCCTGTGTTCCCAGTAACTGCTGCTCAAGCCATCAAGACCATAATGCGCATCACGCACAACAGTTGCATCTTCTTGAATCATAAATTCTTTATATGCATCTTTTAATTCGCCGCTAAAGATCCAATCACTAACCATGTGGAGGAATGGCTGAGATGCGGCTTGCAACAAATGCAGAACCAGATCCTTACATTTGCTATCGCCCTGCTCCAAGTACAATTGATGCAAGCCGTCCAATAGGTTTCCTCCACGACGATCCCAAAGTTTTGTGATTAATACAGTAAATAACCGGAGAATTTTCGCACTGGGCTGAACGAGAAATACCAGCCGCTGCAGCGATAATGCGCCCGTCCTATACTGGTGCTCGAGTTGCGCCACCAACACATCATATTCTCGAAAAACCTGTCTTATTCCCGCGGAGAATGCATGGCTGACGAGCCCGTATGAGGGTTTGCTCTGCAAAGCCATGAATTCTCGGATCATTACACCTTGCTCGCACAGGGGAAGGATCTGGGATACTTGCGACAGAACAGCTTGGTCCGCGCCAGCGCACGCAGTCGAATCCAGCACAAACTTTACAAAACGCAGCTTTTCGGTCGGCAATGACGAAGACAAGCTGCGGTTAGCGGCGTTGCCATTCAAATCTTCTGGAGAGTCTTGCATGCGCAAGATACGCAAGCATTTGCCTTCTACGCCCGCCAAAGCTACCAAAAGCTCGCGTACTAACAAACTTTGCTGCAGATGTGGACTTAACGTGCGAAGCATAGGCGAGCCTACCACAGGGTCAACGGTTACTTCATCGGCTGGGACAGGGCTATTGGGAAACAAACGTTGAGTGATTTCTTTCTGAATGCGTGGACGGTGCAGTAGATGCCGTTGCGTCAGGTAAGGCCGTTGACTCCAAGCAGGCAGAGGTTGAGAACCAAATGCAACGATTTGAAAATGCTCATTTTGCAACCCGGAATGGCGATCGACATGGACCAGGCGGACGTCACTACCATCAATACCTTCGTAGATGCAGAGCATTTGCTGAGGAGGAGTCACTGCCAGGTAGGGATTCGCGGCTATGCTAGCATCAGAAGTCGCTGGCAATACTATGTCTGCTCCACCTGCAAAAAGCAATATTTCGTCACCTTGTCTGACGAAGGTACCGCGTGAATTAGGCTCTTCAAAATGACCGCGTGCGGTATTGCTGATTGAGCCGTTGTACGCAAACCTTCCTACACTACCGCTCCTGCTGCGTCCCTTGAGGACTGTCCAATACTCTGTCGTGCCCACTAAAGGGCGCCAAAAGCCTATACCTTTGCCATCTCGCAGTCCTAAATACCGTTCCCTCGCAGCCGGAGCCTTGATGGACACTACAGATCCATATCTGATCGGTTTGTGGCCCGCCGTGTTACCGTGTTGTAAATCTTGCTGATCTAAATGTTGAGAGGATGTAACAACAGAAGTGGGGATGATGCAGAAAGCATCCAGTGGATCACCAACTCCTTGACCATCTGCGCGCAAAAAGCTATCGACAACTGCAGCGGACGTAGGTGTTGCACTCGTCACTCCTGACCACACTCCTGGCGCGACACCACTAGTGCCACTATTTGCATCTCTTCCTGCGATATCACTTGTTGCAGAAGCGGTAAGATATTTACCAGTATTGGAACGAAGAGAGATGTCTGTGTGGTAATGTAAAACAGTGGCGTCATATTCATCGACTGTCGTGCAGGCGTTGTCCACTGTGTCAATCCTGCGAAAGTGAGGATCTTGACTGGTCCCGCTGGTACCAGTACTTGCAAACACATTCGGGACAGAATTACTGGCATTTATTGGTTGCGTGCTAGTCGACTGCGATGTAGCCGAAAGACTTACGCGCGTCTTTGCAATGACAGCGGGCACTTGTGGTGGTGGAGGTAACGAAGTCGCGCTGAAGATCAGCCCCTCATCTTCATTATCATCTCTTTCTTCTTCTAGTGAATATCTAAGCTCTGCATCAGATACTCCGCCAAGTTCCCGATCCACCGGTTTGGCATATGAAGTGCTACTAGCATCAATTGAGTTGGAGATCTGTCTGTCCTTATTGGATATATTAAACAATCCACTCCTCGTGGTCGTCGTAGAAACACCTGTTGCAGACGCAGGAGCTTTAAAGCTATTCGATAAAGGGGTTTTCAATGTGGAATCTAAGGTGCTCAGTAGTGCAGCTAGCTCTTCCTTGCTGGAATCTCCCATCCCTGCGTCGACAATATTTGCACCTCCAAATGACCTTCCAGTCACGCGGCCTTGATTAATGGGGGTTTTAGTATCAGAATTATAACTGCGATAATTCGTAGAGCGCAATAGCTCCCGTAGTTCATCAGCACTGCTCATATTTCAGGATTAAAAGTCACGCGATGGAATTTAATAGGATCTCCACAGTATAGAAGAAATATGCAATGGAAAAACACTGAATGTTGACTATAAAGAATTCACACTTTTGGTCTGTTCAAAGCGACACGTATGTCTTGCGATGACTATATCAAGCTGGATATGAAAACTCAAAAAATCGAGTGGGAACTCCGAACTGGACTATGAAAAAAAGCTTAATGAAGAAACAAATGAATTGAAAAAGTTTTCATAATATATGACAATATAATCATATCTTTCTATACAATGCTATGTCGGTTGCCTTTCTCTTTTGCGAACGTAAAATGTGGTAATGCTGTCAACATCAGATTTTGTCGCAAAATAACGCATTTTGACTAGTGAAGCAAACACCCACTGCATACATAAAAAGGTGTTAGAAATAATCCGCAACGGTTATTTTCGACCAACCAAACAGTTTTTTTATTCAAAAACCCAACCCACTCAACCAAATTTTGAGCCTAGCGTGATAATTTCCATCGACGACGAGTTTTCCTGGACGAATGATTACTTCTCTTCCGTCACAGACTTTCGACATTTCGCTCTGTAATTCAAAAATATCACCCCTAATTCGTCGTAAAATCGTAATTACCTTTGTTCGTCCGCCCTTGTAGTCCGTATACACCGGTAAACTGGCGTTTTCCGTGCGACTTACGGCGAATGGGATTCCAGGCATAAAGTGATCAGTTGTAATAGCGCCCAGGGGCACAGGGGGCGGTGTCCACATACCAGTCTTAATAATTTTAGCGGGCTTCGTTGTCATGGGATATTTCAAACCCATCTCCTCGAAGTTCGGAAATGCGAAGGCTGCCGATTTCTGGGATGCATGCACGATACCGCGTTTGGCGATACTCGCAGAAAAGCAGCTGCTAGTGCAGGACACACGCTGCACAAGGTTTACTGTCGCGGAAAACATGTCGAACTTTTCTGCACAAAGAACGCTTGTCCTAGTCCTTTTTTTTGTCATCGCTTGTGATCTTTGAGAGTACAACCGTAGAAGACTCGTTTAACATTGAACCTTATTGACCTTATCCCTTGCTTATGTCACGACATGAACCCGCAGTCGAGAATAATGTCAACACGCTTTGCAACGACATTATTCTCGACTACGGGTTCATGTTATGACATAAGCAAGGGAAAGGTCAATGAGTCTATGTTATTCAACTAAACGGCTTTACAAAATCTTTGCAAGTGAAGCGCTAAGGTAACAAAGTAATCCTGATGGTAAGTAACTCCGATTAGTATACACTTACCAAACTGTCAAAAACTGTTAATGCTTTTTTAATAAGCTCTTTCAGTGCCGAAGTTTTGGAACATTCATCTGACTACTTAGGGAACATTCTCCGTGTTCGTCATAAATGCAAATGACATCGCAAAAGTTCTTGTAGTTATATTCTAGCTAAGATAATGTTTTGAGTGCATTGGCACACATTAAGATTGTCAATGTTCGATCATACGCTTGCTAACGATCCAAGCTCATTTCACATCACCACTAAACACACAGGAGATGAACTAAAAACACATGTTAGCCATAAATAATTGGGATGTTTATCATACTGCAAATGCCTTGTATGTTCACAATTGTTAATGCCAGGGCTCCCGTTTTTGCAGAATTAGTGCCGATATCCAACTAAGACAGAACTGTGAAGAAGCGATCGCTTCCTGTCGCCTGTTACAACATGATGAAGGAGGTATTTTATTTTAATTATATTTATGTAAAACGTGATTTGTAATGCCATATTATATCGAACGGAATTCATTTTCACAGTTCTTCGTAAAATACACATAACTGACCATCGTAAACTTGATGCCCAGATATTTAAAAAAAAAACATATGCTTTATGCTATGCGCAAAATGACATGAATGCCGCTATCTGTATCTACAACTCCCGAAATACCCTGAACGCCTAGCGCAAAAGAAGCTTCTTCGAATGGCTTTTGCATTTGTCCTCGACCAAAAGACCCTAAATCCCCTCCTCTTTCCGCACTTCCACAATCGGATTCCACGCTAGCAATTTCGCGAAAGAGTTTCGCCATCGCAGCATAACCCGATTTGTCGAGAACTTGTTCCAACTTTGATTTGATGGCTGAGATTTGATCGATACTGTCTTGCTTACTCTGGGTAATGACACTTTGACGCCATGAAGAAGGGCGCCTTGATCCTGCATGCTTTTTTAGGATGTGAAGGCATTGAACCTTTTGATCAACTCCAGGAGAAGCGGGTCTAGTAGGCAGATCCCATGTAGTCGCACCCGTATAAGCGTTCACAAAATAACTTCTGCCATGATGGCTCTTGGACAGTCTCATCGTCCAACCTTTTGGTAGCTCAATATCTGCCATTTTAGTAAACTTTAATAGTAACAGAAAGAATGCAAACGATTAGAAATGACGCTAGCAACCAAGATATCCCCCAGTTTTAAACCAAAGATATTTTCTCATCCAAAGAGTCTTGTGTGTAAATTTGAATGAGCGTTGAAATTTGATCTCTCCTAAAAATCGGCCTTATCCCGATTGGGATAGGTCAGGTGTGGCGTATACAGAGCTAACACTTAAAATACCTATTTCAGTGAATTTCATTGAATATCGCTGTATCTTTATCTAAATCTCATACATGCAGCACCTAAACGCTCAGTACAACTCGCAGTCTATTTACGTCCTTTAAAAAACTTTAAAACACAGGTATTGCACCATAAGAAAGGCAGCATGTCATACAGAAAGAAAAGAAAACATGTTTCGACCAAGTTAAAAGGTAAATATCTTGTGAATAGTGTCGATGTGAAAGAACGATATCACGGTGAGATTAGTGCAGATCCTGCACCCCTTTCCAATATAAAATCTAGTGTTAAACAAGGTGCTCATGAAAATAAAATGCGTTCTGATAACACTTTGGATGCCGAATTACGATGTGCTGTCACATCAAATGCTTCGGATACTAGCCAATCTGTCTCTGTTCCAAGCCAAATCACATACCCGCATTTTCCAGGTCTGAAAAACTTGGGTAATACTTGTTTTCTCAACGCAGTGATGCAAGCATTAGTACATTGCTCTCTCTTTACGGATGCAGTCTTATCATCCACTCACGCTGACACTTGTACATCGAAAGATTGTGTCTTATGCGGGGTGGAAGCACACATCAGATTGTGTGTATCCGCCAAAGCCTCAAGACGACGCAGCATTGCTCCTGATCGTGTTGCACATACGCTACCAAAGATTTCCACCACCTTGCAGCGTGGTCGACAAGAAGACGCTCACGAGTTTTTGCGAAATCTCATCAGTGGCATGCAGAACAGTCTAGAGGTCGAGACCCGAAAAACTGATCGTGCTGCTATATCTTCGACTGCAACATTGTCGGTAGATTCCAATGCTTTGTCGGCTATGGAAGGTATTGTTTCGGAGGCGGTGAGCAAACCAATAGCGCAAGCTCGTCATCTATCTTCGTCCCAATACCCTTTCAGACTCTTTCAAGGATCAGTTCGCAGTCACATCGAATGTGATGCCTGTGGTACGGTGAGTACAAAAGAGGATCCCATTGAAGACCTCGCTGTAGACATTTCTCGTGCTTCTAACCTGCAAGAAACGCTTTCGAATGAATTTTGCGTGGATGATGAATTATCGCAGGAAAACGCGTATTACTGCGACACATGTGCGAGAAAGGTGGTGCGGGCAGTCAAGCGAAATCGACTCCAAGACATCCCACAGGTGCTGACTATTCAGCTCAAACGGTTTGCATATGAACAAGTATTGCAATGTTCTGCTCCCGTTCCAGATGCTACTAGTGACGGAAGTGCACTCAGTGACAGCGTGAGCCGCAGCCGCACTAGCAGCATAAGTAGTACAAATTCGAGTCCTTGCCCTACCAGATCTTCGACAAGCGATGAAATGCCGTTAAACTTGATTGCAAGTTCTCGAGACGAAGAACAGCTTGGTAACATAAGTAGAAGTGAGCGGGAAGATTTCGATAGAGCGCGGCCGGCAGAACCGACTGCTGTGCAGAAGAAAACACCAGGATTGATGTCAATATGGTCGACTTTGCGAATGGTGTTGTCTTTTTTTGGTCAACGAGATGCTTTACGAAGCAATGCAAATAGCACCGACAGCGACAAAAATGGTGTTGATTATGCAGCTCGAACGAATCTCGCAATGTCGGAGCCCGTAGCTGCCCCACGTAGAGGTACATTCTATATCCCTAAAAAAATTGCTCATTTTGTGCATTACCCCGAA
>JACCDO010944373.1_pt1 | contig 12817 bp, 10 predicted proteins | sample 7446101 | NCBI WGS metagenome assembly JACCDO01 (sample SAMN15323440, study PRJNA562643) | freshwater metagenome | isolation source: river surface water | place: USA:Blue River Watershed | collected 2017-08-16
CCTGTACCTGTACCTGTAAATACATATGAAGACACAAATCCGTTAGAAGACGCATTAAATCCATTTGAAGATCTTTTAGAAGAAGAAGCATTAGATTTTGAAGAAGACGACTATGAATACGCCGAAGATCCACAATTTGTAGCAACATTTGCTCAAATTGGTCATACCTCATTTGTAGGCGGCGTAGGTGGTGCAAACAGTCGTTTATTTGATATATTACGACACATGGACGCGACGGAATCAGAAAGATTTATGGAACAAATGAGCATATTATATAGTGCAATTAATAAAACTCAACCATTTAATCCTCAAGAAAACCCGTTTCTTAATTTGATATCAAATTACCCTCATCCACGTTTTTTAAATATTCCGCTATGTTATATAGTTGCTCATTACTTTAATGATAAAAAAGAACTTACTAAAGAGACTATAGCACAATCCATAAAAACATATAATGATTGGATTATAAAATATAAAATTACAGCATTAAAGTTAATTGCAGCAGCACCTAAAGCCGGTATAGACAAGACTGAAAGAGAACGTGTGGAAAAATTAAACGCAACATTAATTCAACCCCATGATATATTACGTTACATTAAATTGTTTACACTATATGACGTATAGAAAAATGAAATGTATCTAAAAATATATTATAATTTATATAATTATAATGAAGGTTGCGGCTTTATTGTATGAGTCAGATTCTTTAAAAATGTTGTGTGGTCTTGAGTCTTATTATTGTTTCGAAGAATCTATATATCCTGAAAATAATAATTATTTGCATTCATTAGAATTTTGTAGTGAAGAAAAAGCCATCCATACTGCTATTACTCTATCCAAGTATTTTGATATAGAGATTCGGTATACCGAATTTAATAAAGAAGGGAGAACCCATTTTTGTTGTTTAACATCCAATTCACACCTTGGTATTATAAAGGGAAATGTAGAGCCGAACGAAGATCCCATTATTGCTATGCAACGCGAGATATACGAAGAAGTAGGTATCAACGTTCCTCTATCACGCTTATTATCGTGTGGGTTTTTACAACGTCGTACTATTATATATTTGGTACCCTTATCATCAACTGAAGTAGTAGATATTAATAATCGTATTTTAGAACGTAAAAAGCGCCATTGTGGGGAAATATTTAATTTAGAATTTAGAGATTTAGTACAATCCGATATACCTATGAATCAAATTACACGTAAAGTATCACAGTGGTTGATAGATAAAAAACTTCCAACATTAAATGAACATGTTGAACCTATTACCATGACTAATTTATCGCCATTTACGCGCATGGACAATTCAGACATGGACACGTATAAATACGATTATATAAAAGAACCGCCTTTTGTATGGAATAAAATACGGTATTCGTTATTACCGATTCCTATTCCTATTCTATCTCATTTATAATATTCACGGCTTTTTATTAAAAAGCCGTACCAAAAGCGATTTACCTTTACCTTTAAAATGGCATGAAATCATGCTGATTTCTTTTACGCTCCGCGGCTGTTAAATTCTTTTTGACTTTTTTAAACGCACTTTTAATTCTGTCTACTTGAATCGGTGGTAAAATGACCAATCCTTCGTACTCATTTTGGACACCGTCTAAATCAATTTCAAACTCGGACGGGTATAAATCAATAAGTTCAGAGTGTGGTTCGTAAAAAGACTGTAGTGCAGGTGGTAACCACTGTTTACTTTCAGGAGGCAATACACTCATAAGTTGTTCCAAAGGCGAAAGAGGTTGATGGGGTTCAAACTCTACATAAATCCATTCCGATTGCAATTGTTTGCTATACGCGTGTAATTCATGAAAAAATGGTCCATGGTAATACGGATAATTGTACAACCAATCCGGCATACCATGATAATAGTAATTTCCTACAAATAACAATCCCACCACATAATCACGGCACACGTCATGAATGGTATGATTTGGGAAATGTAATTTGTAATACTCTGCACGATATGCATCAAACTGTGCTTCTAATTTTGAGCCGTACTTATCCAATAAACGATTCGGGAATCCTCTGAACGCCTTTTGTTTATCCATAATCATTTTTAACTCGGCGTCCGCTAACGCGCTTGTCATCATTTGGAATCCCATCGTATGAATCGCAAAAGTGGGCTTAACACGCACCAATGATAAGCCCATGCGAAAAATAGTCGAATAAATATCAAGGATTTTATCAATCCCCTTGTATTTAATCTCAAACGAAGGTGAATGAGGCAAAAAGTCATTCCCCAAAAAGTATAATAAGAATACAAAATCATTCACAATCTGTTCTTCACGCTCAGGATAAGCGTGTTCTGGATCTACCATTTGAATCACTTGTTTTTTAAACACGTCAAGAGATACCATGAAATGAGAGCACTTGACATGAGAGTAGATATTTGGACGTAAAATAAAAATATTCTTTTTATGCAGCCCGATACCAAGCATAATTAAATCGGCATCAGGCGAATAGATACACACGCGTTTCTTTTGCTTTCCTTCAAGATACCGAATAATTTTATGCTCTCCTTCGCCAATAATCGTTTCATCTTGGATAATCACAGAGTAAGGACGTTTCTCTTTTGTAAAATGAGCGGTAATAAATTGAGATAATTCGGTTAGAAACTGGGTTCCTGTACTAATTTGGTTCGAATCAAACGTACGGCGCATCTCGTCCGTCTTTTCTTTGGCGCTACGAAATCGGCGCTGACGCTGTTGATTCATTTTGGATAAGCCAGCCACGCCGTCGATTGATAAAATTAATTCTTCGCTGGGCGGCGCCAGTAAAATAATGCGTTCAATCTCAGAACAAATGGCTTCATAACATCCGCGCGTTGATTTCTTGGAACGTACGCTCAATTTCTTGTCGAAAAAATACTCTTGACACACCGGATGAAAAATTGCGTTTAAGTCTAACCCAAGGATATGAAACCCGTTTACTTGTTGCGGCGCATCCAAGTAAGTGACAGAGTCGGGGTGAGTGTTAAAATGCCAATAAAAGTATCGAAAAATGCCCATTGTATATAAATTATGATACATAAAACGAATGAATTCATTTTTTTATAAAAATTATTTAATACTTGATTATTATCAAAATGAGTTTAGATGATTTATACTTATATGAAGATCCAGAAGGTCTAGGTGCATTTGATGCATTTGGTGAACTAGAACAAGATATGAGTATTATGGCACGAATAAAGGCTTGTTATAACACAGAAAAAGACAAATATAGAACGAACGAGCACGAATACGAGATTTTAAAACAGTGTGTTGATGACATTTCATTATTTGAAACTAATTTAGATACAGACATAGAATTCTTGGCATTTAAATACGAGTGGATTAATGATAAACAGATATCAACTACATTAACTCAAGATCAAGGACAATTTACAAAATATATAAAAGATAACATAAAAGACATATCTGAACGTTTTTTAAAATCTATGGAAGATGAATTATACAAGTATATAATAGATACTAATCCTCCTGTTAAAGACGGTAAAAAAGATATAGTGTACAAAGGCTTATTTAATACTCTAACAAAATATGATGACCGTGAAAAGGAAGAGTTTAAAAGAGCGTTTCAATATAAAGTATTATTAGTATATTATGACTTACTTACACAAAATAGCGCTACCCTTGATGCTATTTTTTATAAATGGAAATCTGTTGAAACGACGCTTTTACAACAATTAGAATTAAATGAAGCAGATATAAAAATAGTATTAGATCATGAATTAAGACACAGTGGTATACCAGAATCCTATTTCTGGGGTATTATAGACTATTTTTTTTCAAAACGAATTCCAGTTCAACAATTATCATGGGTAAGTAACTATAAAGATATTCGTGGTGAGCATTTTTTACCGAATACGTATATGGAAGTATCAAAAAAAACAGTTGCTATGAAACCGGTTAATGTACCTGATACTAAGTCAGATACGGGATTTTTATTCACATCTAGATATTACCCCAGACCGCCTACTGGTAAAATTACGTTAACATCTATTGATACATTTTTAGACGCTGTACAACATCCATATACAATTAAGGATGGACAAAAACACAATTTTGATTTCTCGACACTAGATAAAACAACTGTCCAACACTTAAAGCCCCTACTATTACAAATCATTCATATCGTTGCAGAAAAGACCATTTTAGAAAAAATGGAAAGACATATACACAATGAATCAGACCTAAATTCATTGTTTAATGTAAATTTGACAAATGCTTTACAGGTGAACATGTTAAAAGTGTACACTATATTATTAGATAATAAAGATGTACTAGACGCTAAAAAAAAATCTATAGAAAGGATAATATCCGAGACTGGTGTTTTAACACAAACTGGATTACAAAGACGTATGGAACGACGATATAAAACGCAACGTCATTATGTGACCACGGCATCTACAGAAGTATTAACGGATATATTTTTAGTTAGGACTAGTAATAGCGCTCTTCCAGATAAAAAATATGTCTTTACATCAAATCCAGTAAATAATGGGTATGGTATAGCATTCTATCATCCCACTCAAGCATTAATAGAAGAATTATTTGATATGGATTCAACACGTGGTAAAGGTGGTATAATTAATAATGGAACTGAATATATACTAGGTTATTTTAAAGACGGAATCGTTACAGATTTTACGGAAACGGATTATAATAGAATGTTTTTACGAAAAGAGTTTTCAGGGAAGATGTTGTATTCACAATTTCAACAATACGACGTGTATAGAAATAGGGTATACGATACATTACATAACCTGTTTGGAAAAGATAAACCCGTATTTGCACAATTATATGACTATATAACGTCTCGGTTTACTACATTATCTATAATACAAGTCCTTCAATTTTTTTATTGTATTTTAATTTTTAATGACAACACGTTTCAACTTGTAGACAAGTCGCTTTATGAAAAATGTATAAAGATTACACAAGAACAGATCAATTCAATCAAAGGAATTAATGCTGATACGGAACATAATGAAATTAAGCCGTGCAAACCTAATGAAGAACGTAGCATTGTAACCGAATTTTTTAGAGTAATGTTTGATTTGAAAGAGACTAGTATGTATAGAGCCGCTGTACTTGAATACGTACACAAATTTATATACAAGTGTATTCAAGACACATTTCCATTTTTAATTATCAAGATGTCATGTTTTCCATGCTTACCTTTTCACATAAATTCAAAAAATATGTTGAATTCACTCTTATTAGAGATACCAAAGAGCCCAGAGAGAGAACAAACACAATCACCCTACCAACCTTACCAAGTATACTCACCTGTTTATAGAGGATCTCCTCCTATAGGATCTCCTAATACATTCGGTGTACGCGGTAGAAAAAAATCCGATTGTTGTTTATTGTGCGGTAAGTCATCTAGTAGTTCAGTACCAACGGTTCAGTTTAAAAAAGATGCCGCTTCATTAGTAAATGTGTGTATGGACTGTATATACGATTTTCAAGTATCGTTATAATTTCTGTACGCTCGTTTACATGGTATGTTTTTGGTACCGCTTTTTTAAAAAAAGCCGTGTAAATATTGATTTAGAAGAAAAGCAAGTGGATAAAATGGATAAACGCATGTATCATATTGCGGCAGAAGTAACTATTTTCGGCGGATTATTTTATTATGTATCAAAAAAAAATAACGAACTACGTCAACACCTTTACCAACTCGAACAAGACATTGAAGAAATCGCTGAACATCTTGAAACAAATCCATTACCCAACACGGATTACAAAAAAGTTTCTCAGTTACAAGAAAAGTACAGGACAGATTACGAGCAACTTCAAACCATTAAAAAGCAGTTAACGCATGATGTACAAGAATTACAATCCGCGCGTGAACAACATAATGCCGAGCAAAAACAGATTCAACAAGCATACGAAGAGCGTATTAGAGAATTACAGCAAAAACGCGACGAACTCTCTTTTTGTGAAGAAGAGTATCAATCCAATTTAGTCAAATTAGACGAAAGGGAGCAACGTTTAGATGCAAGAGAGCGGGCTTTAGTAAGTAGAGAACGAAGTAGACAAAACGCGTCTCTTTCTGCAACTGATTTGCCTCAACCACAACCCGTGACACAAAAACAACCCGTGGTTCATTTACCACAACCAGCGACTCATTTTCCACAACCTGTGACTCATTTACCGCAACCAGCGACTCATTTACCACAACCTGTGTCTCAGTTACCTCAAAACGCATCGCCACAGCATAAAATAGATGAAAAACGACGTGAATTATCTGAAAAATCTCCGGTTCCTAAAAAAGATGATGCAGAAGAGGAATACGAAGAGCCTGAATTTGATGAAATAGAGGACGAGATTGACGCAGAATTAGCAAAAATGGAAGAAATGAGTTCTGTTCGTTCCCGTCATTCCAAGTCCCGTTCTAAATCACGTCGACCTCAATCCAAATCTAAATCGCGCAGGTAAAACAAATATTTTTTATAATCTTGATCATTATAAAAAATGTCTAACAAGAATTATTACCGTGTAGTAAACAACAAGTGTGATACGATTTTATATTCTGCTACACCATCTAGTGCTGCAGCCAAAGCCTTTTCAAAATGTTTTAACAAAAAATCAAAATCAAAAGTCATTAAAGTACAACGTCGGTCTGGTAATAAAAAAATCATGTCGTACCGTGTGAAAGCCATTAAAAATCCTAAGAAAATGATGGTAAACAAAGATGGTACCATGGTTCATTATAATTATCGTACCAAAGTAAAAAGTTTAAACAAGAAACGTCGTTCTCGTTCGCGCCGTTAAATCGTTTTGCAAAATGCAACAAATTTATTCCATTTTTTCGTAGAACCTTTTGATTGATTTGACAAGACATAATTCATATATTGAATCATGTCTGGAGAGGGGTTTGCTTCCGGAATAAAATCAATAAACCTATAGATACTATATTTACCTGGCGCGGAGCAACAATCCGCACAAAAAGACGCATACGAGCCCATATATTCCTCTTTACATATTTTACACGTTTTTCGCGTCCACTTAAATATATGCTCCATCACTTCTTCCGATGGACGAATTTGGTCATATTTGATTGGATGGTCTGTTTTTAGCGTTAGTTTTTCAAATGACGTGCAACGCGATAAAGCCACGTAAATGAGAGAGGGTGAGTATTGATAGGGTAATGTGATGGTGCATGCTTCCAATGTCATGCCCTGTGATTTATGGATTGTAATGCCCCATGCGAGTAATAACGGAAACTGTTCTACTGTCATGGACGTGCCTACCAGTTCTTTATCCGATTTATATAATGCGTCATCGTCTGTATAGGCATACATGGGTGTATGTTCACAATTTAATTTTCCACACAGTCGCTTTTTACCCTTTCCCTCTTTTAATAGTACATCGCATTCTTGTCGGTGTTTTGTACGAAGGTACTCTTTTCGTGTAATCGGTAACATAAGACCTTTAGAATTCTTCATAACGATCGTATCGCCTTGTATATCATGGATGGTACCAAGTGTTCCATTACACCATCCATTTTGAACGTCAACGTTTGCCGTTAGCATGCATTTTGCTCCAACACAAACAGCCAGCGATTCATAACACTGATGGCGATCATGGAAAAACGATTTGACTTCATTCGCGTCAAATCCCACCGAGTTAATCTTACTGGCAAACACGTGCGGTTTTAACTGTTGCGATTGAATTAATATATCCAAATTTTTATAATTATACTCTTCTGCCTCCTGGTTGGATAAAAACAAATGGGTTGATTCGGGGCATGATGTATGACGTGTCATGTCAACAAATCGTTCCTTGTCCACTTGTAACAATTTACCTGTGCGAACGTGTGCTAAAAAGGTTTTAAATTCCGGATCATTTTGTCTTTTAATAGTAGTTAATTCGTGGTGCGATTGAATGTCAGACCATGCATCTGAACAAAAACAAAATTCGTCATTAATGGGAGGCAATTGTGCAAAATCACCAAAAAATATGACCTTGGCGCCACCAAACGGATTGGAGCGGTCATGAGGATCAAACCATTGGCTGGTTGAATAATATTTGCGCAATTGCAATTCAAATGCATCAAAGACCTTTTTACCCAACATACTTATTTCGTCCATAATAAAAACGGTATCTACTGTAGGCTGAATTAATTTTAAGCGAAGACGACATAGAAAACTGTGTACCGTCATACCCTCAATATGGTGCGCGGAAATACCTGTAGAGGATAATGTTAAAAATGGGATACTCTTTTTTCTGCACTCGTCTTGAATATGGTGAATCAGATAACTTTTACCAGTTCCTGCTGGCCCAGAGACATACACGCGCTGATGTTCTTGAATCGCATCGTATGCTTTTTGTTGGTCGGATGTCAACATAATATGATACATGTATAGTATGACTATTGGTATTATTCATTTTTTTGGTAAATGTTTAATTAAAAATGTAGGTATTATTAGAAATGGACCTTGAATGGACTAAATATGAAAATCATATAAGGGATGCATACACTCGCCTTGTGTATAGCGATGATGATGAATTTTATGATTACGATGATAATATTCGTTATATTTTTATAAAAAAAATAAATGGCGTATCATTTGTATTAAAATATGATACACATACAAGACTGTTTACTCGTTTCAAAATACCGAATTACAATCGTAAATGCGCGCATATGATTTTACGCGAAGGAGGAGAGTCTTCATCCGATTCGGATACTAGAACAAATAAAGATTTAACTGACTATCAATGTAATTAGGTAAAGCATCACTGATAACTGGTTTTTTAAAAAAACCAGTGAAATAGTAATTTACAAAAATAACATGTCTTTTTTAGACAACTCTACCTTTTCTTGTGTGGCCGTTCGATCCGTAAATAATTCTCGATTTTGTTTGATAATGTCCATAAATTGATTGTATACCTCTTCTGTGTCTGGTCCCGAAGAACTTAAAATAACTGAGCCGCTGTAAAAAACGAGAAACGTGTGATACTTGTCCTTGTTTAATTTTTTATTGTAATCATAATACATGGAATACAAGGAAAAATCAATTTTTTGGATTGATACATCGTCACGAGAGGACATGACTACAAGGTCCAAGTTTTCATCTGCGTGGTGATTAGATTTCATCTTAATATTGACACATGTGTGCAAATCGGATAGGAATAGAGAATAGAACGGTGTATTTAAACGAATGTATTCATCTAATTTTTCGCGATGAATCTGGAATCCAATCTTGAAATTAATATTTTTCATAACGACGTTAATAATCGCACTCGGGAACTCTGATTTGAAAATACTGTTCTTGGTAATCGTGACAATTGTTTCTCCGATCTGAGCACTCGTCTCCATCATTTTTTCATACAAAATATAAATGAACTGATAAGCATATCTGTCTTCATTGCAACCTGTAATTTGAAACTTTCCATTGGAACAAATCTTTCCATTTACAAACTTATCCTCGTCGATTTTCATCTGAATGGTAACGCTATTTCTAAAAAAAGATTTATTTTGAGGATCATTTTGTTTCTTCTTAGGTAATTCTCCCTTCAAATCTTGTTTATTTTGTAATGCAATAATACTACCAATAGGGAAATACTTGAGTTTATTTTCGATAACGACGACAGGCTCATTTTGCTTTTTACGTCCACGCTTCTTCTTTGGAAAAGAGTAGTCCAGGTAGGGTATATTTTGATGAAACAAGTCAAGATTAATATTCATATTTGTGACTGCAATAATGGTTTTGGTAGAATACTTTAATTTATCAAACGCCAACATGGACATTTTATTACTATTTAAAGTGGTTCCTTTAACTTTTCATTTTTAGAAAATGTTTATTGGTGTTTTAAATCGCCAAAGGTGTAAAATATAAAAAGCGTTAAACTTATCTTAATTATTAATAAATGTCTGTAGTAAAAACATATTTGCTTTGTAGTAAATATTCCGCAACATGTAATCGCACATTAGAATCATTAACTAAACTTAATATAGACCTTTCTCCCCATATTAATATTTTATGGATTGATCGCCCAGACATAAGAGAAAAATTATTGGATACTCCCATACAAACGGTTCCATCAATTATCGTTATTGATACAATTAAATCTCAACACGTTATTTATGAAGGAGATGAATTTTTATCTTATATTAATACATTTATACGTAACCAACGTTCACAGGCACCAGCGCCAGTACCAGCGCAACAATTGCCAATTCAACAACAATATCAACAACAATTAATGCAACATCAATTACATCAACAACAAATGAATCAATTACAATCACACGCACAACCTCATCATATGCAACAACACATTCAACCTCCTCAAATGCAACCTCAAATCCAACCTCAAATCCAACCTCAAATCCAACCTCAGCAAATGCAACAAATGCAACAAATGCAACAACAACAAATGCAACAACAACAACAAATGCAACAACAACAACAAATGCAACAACAACTACAAATGCAACAACAACAAATGCAACAACAACAAATGCAACAACAACTACAAATGCAACAACAGCAAGTACAACCGCAGCAAATGCAACCTCAGCAAATGCAACCTCAGCAAATGCAACCACAAATGCCGCCTCAGCAAATGCCGCCTCAGCAAATGCCACCTCAGCAAATGCCACCTCAGCAAATGCAACCACAAATGCAACCACAGCAAATGCAACCACAGCAAATGCAACCTCAGCAAATGCAACCGCGTCTAAAGCCTAAAACGATACAGGAAGAAGGTGTCACATCATTAAGTAGTATTATGGATGAAAAGAGTTTATATGATGAATATACAGAAAAGAATGACCCAATGAAAAGACCGCGTGGCACAGATGTTCGTGATAGTGATCATAGTGATGCACATGCATCAAAACGAAACTCTATAAATCAACGTGTTAGGTCAATGTCATCTGATCGCGTCGTACAACCAACAAAAGGTGTAGGTCATGACCAGTTAGCATCATCTTCATTACGTACAGAAACTGCCGCTTTGCCTTCTGGTTCTTCTAGAATTGAATTAGAAGAGATTGACGGTGAACCTGAAATTGATTTGCCTCCTATTTTACCACAGGAACCTATTCAGAAAAAGATTAAACCAAGTATTATTGATAAAGCAAGAGATATGGAAAAGGGTAGAATATAATTTTTGGTACGGTTTTTTATGAAAAAGCCGTTATTTATTTACTTACAAAATAAATTGAACATCGGTCGAATGTGGTAAAGATGCATATTGTTTATATAATTTGCTTAAAAAATAATGTGATTTAATTTGTTCGTACAATACCTCGTGAAAAGTGGACGTGACTTCATCCGTATCTAGAGCGTTTACTTCAATTTCGTCAAATACGATTTTCGCAAGTTTAGACAAGGATTGATACGCAGGCGTTTTTTTAAATATAGCACATTCTTCTTTCGTACCTTTTACAGTAAGACGTACTGTCTCATGTGGGTCAATGGTTAATGCATAATGATATGCTTGTGCAACGGTAATGTATTCAATACGTTTTACACTAACCTTTAATTCAAACTCATCGTGTTCGACCATTTTACCATTCTCCACTGTAAACATACAAATGGTTTTATTGTGTTTTTCTCCATACGCGTGTTGCATGGGTGTTCCAGTATAGTATAAATTAGGTTGTACGCGTTGTTTGTCGTGAATATGTCCGCTGCATAAAAACGGATACGTGGCTTTCCATTCTTCTACTTTTTCTGTCGTAATGGCACCCATTTTGACACCGTCCAATGACTGATGACCAAATATCATTGACGCATTTTTCCAATCTGGGTATGTGTCTAATGCTTCTACCATACGCCCATCAGGTACATAAGGACACGCAACAAATGTCTCTCCTTTAATTGAGAAGGACACAACATGATCGACGATAGTAAGATTTTCCCAACATTTAAAAGGCGTCATCCAGTGGTTTGTAGTAAGAAATTGGCTATTAGAAATATAGTCATGGTTTCCTACTAACACATAGGTGGGTACATATTTGGTACACATTTGGAATAATTGTTCCGCTTGGTTTAAACACGTAGTATGAATGCGTTCGTGTGTGTGCAATACATCGCCCAACAAAATGAGAGCATCAGGCGACCTACTTTTTAATTCGTGTTCCAATTTTGTCATTAGTAATTGAATGTCTGGAATGTTGTCCAACTTGATGTGAATATCTCCAACGACAAGAATCTTGGCCATTTTATTAAATGTTTTTTAATATTAATTAATTTCATTTTTATAAATCTCATTTAAGAATACAGGAAAGATAAAGTCATCATGCCCAAAAGGTTTAAAATAGAAAAAGTTCCATTGACTTATGCACCAGTGGATCATCAACCTGTTTTTCCTGGGTTTCCTATTCTATACCTTGAATTGATAGAAAATAAAGAAAAGGTTATACCATCTTTAAAAAACAAGGCTGAAGCGCCCATTTTTTTACCTAATGTCCCAAATGATGTGATACAACAAGTACATCCATACGCGCCAATAGATGATAACAAAGAGTTTTTTGACGAACGTGATATTAGGCATAAATTACATGATCGTATGAAACGGTCGAATGATACAAAGTCATACGAAGATCGGGACAGAAAAAGCGCAAGAGAGCGCATGGACGAACGACAGCGAGATGAAATTCGCGCAAGAGAATTAAACGACGCGCGTAAAAAAGAATCGCGTTCTTTACCAAAAGATAAACAAACGCAACCTTCTTTTGTCGCACCTTCTACACAAGAAGACTCTATACGTTCCATTTTAGGCGGAACCGCGTCTTCAATACCTGTAATCGCCTCTGCTTCTAATGTACCATTACC
>JACCDO011013543.1_pt1 | contig 12817 bp, 6 predicted proteins | sample 7446101 | NCBI WGS metagenome assembly JACCDO01 (sample SAMN15323440, study PRJNA562643) | freshwater metagenome | isolation source: river surface water | place: USA:Blue River Watershed | collected 2017-08-16
ACCGGGATAATAGGATCAGCACCTTTGGGACAAAATCGATACTCACAACGACCACCTGTATACCCTGGGTCGCAGACGCAACCCGCTGATTTCTGGGAGTCCCATTGCGTATATTGCAGACTTCGATCACCAGCGGTATTAAACTGATTATACTGTTGACCTAAAGTCATGCACTGGCCATGATCCCCACAGTCATTTGGGCAAGCCATGCGCTCGCAAGCAAGACCAGTGTAACCGGGAAAGCAATCACAAATTCCTGTCTTTCTGTTACACATACCAGCATTAGAGCATTCCTGTGCACTATGGGCGGTGTCGACTGTCCATGGTTTGCCAGCCCAAGCAGGTGCTGTGGAACATTGCCGCAAGGAACAATCGGGAACTAACTTCGTGTTCCAACCAGGTTCACAGGCACAAACATTATCTACCATGCATGTACCGTGCGAGGAACACTTATTAGGACAGCGATAGCCGAGCTGCCCGGTTGCATCACTGCTAGTCAGTAAAAGCAAGGCGAAAGCAACTTGAACATACGACCAAATGACAAGCATGGCTAGCGCTCAATAGATTAGAGCAGGCTTGCTAACGATGTCACTTTGACCTTTTAACGTATACTTGCACTTTGTAGTGGCCAATAAAGCCTAATTATCTATGAAATGGAGCAAGATCTCGAGAAAGTGCTTCAAGCTCTGAAATGAAATCGCGTCGTCCGCGCTATGTGAGTTGCAAGTCCCGTTCAGGCCCAAGGGTCCCAGTTGAACCATCTTAAAACGCAAGAAACGCTGAAGGAGAAACGAGGGGTTTGGTTGAGGCGTCTATAATACAGCACTGTGTGGTTTTTTATCAAGAGGTTACATATAAGAATACATATCGACCTATTTTTCGTAATCGTGCGTATTTGGATAACACAATTGGGAAGTCAATAACTGTATTACATCTTTGGTATCACTGGGGCTATTAATAATATCGCTGTGCATCAAGGACCACTAGTAAGTCATGAGCATACTAGAGTCATCTCTTTCTCCTGAAAATGAGGCGCTCAAGCATAAACAGCTGGAGAAAGGCTGGAACAACAAGATTTCCATAGAGAAAGAGAGCCGCAGAAGCATTACTATGAGTGAAGATATTAAGGATTTTCTGTATGCCTCTATGACACCCAAATCCACTATGCAAGAATTAGGATCTCCTGGATTAGGTGCGTTTAGTAAAAGCTTAAAGAATTCTCCATCACGCAAAAGCAAAAGTAAGAACGCTTTTGATACCATTGCCAATACGTTTGGATTTGTTCATCATGCAGGCACTGATCAGGGACTAGAACTAAAGATTATCAAACGTATTGTAGAAAGAGAAAGTCAGATAATGAAGTTGGTGCACTTATGTGAGCCAAAAACGGCTACCAATCCTGATGGGGAAATTGTCTTAAAGCCTTTGGCAGGGTCGAAAATATTACAACTATTGACCACAATTCGAGACACCACATTAGATTATTTAGATTATTTGCAAGAATGGCGCACGACTGCTGTTTCCGCTACTGATATTAGATTAAAAGATGCGGAAGAAGACCCCAAAATGTTCATTTGGGAAGGTTATAACTATACAATGAAAATCGTATCCGATTTGGACTTCCTGGCTGATTCCGCTGCATTAGTCGAAGCGTTGGGCATTTCCGCTAACAAATTACGTGCAAATCCACTTATGCTACCCACTACATTGGAAGAAACTGCCGATTCCTGGATGGACCCAGCATTGCGCGCCGCTTACGATTGCAATAACCAGACCACAGGCAATGCCTTCGTCGAACGTCTTCGCCTGCGCAATGCAGAACGTACCTTGCTGTTAGAAATAGAATGCAATGCTGAAATATCTACACAAGAAATGCTTGCTGAGCGTGAAGCTGGCAAGGACGCGAGTACGGTCGGGTCGTCGCACCCTGGCAGCTACCGCGGCGATGCCGCCGCTACCGCTATTCTCAATTGGCATAGCGAAGCACGTTCACAAGCTAATGCTTTGGACCCTGCGAAAGCAGATTACAATGCTGTGAATGGTATATCGACGAAATCGTCGCACGAAGGACGTGGCAGTCCGAAGAGTAAGCGTTCTCCTGTTGGGAACACAACGCACAACAACCAAGTGGGTAATGGCGCTTGGAATGCTCAAGCTGAAATTTTTCCTGAAAGCGATCAAATGGAAGGTGTGCCTGGACTTGATAGTGGCGCAGCTTTCTATGAAAGCTTTGACCTCGCTCATGCACAAAATGACCAAATGATCCCACTACATCTGCTCAATCAGTACGACTCGTATCTGTCGGGTGACAATGTTTTGTCCGTTACGGGAGAGGGTCAAGAAGCATTAGCGGATAAATTTGGGTTTGAAGATCGAAGTGAGAGAGGCAACCAGTTTGCAGGATATACTGATGAAAACAGTGTCAGCGTGTCCTCCAGTGCGACAATTCAGAATATCAGCGCCTATGATTTGGAACTTCTCGTGGGTTTGCAGAATCCGCCGATTCATGTTCAGCTTGCAGGAGCAGCTAGTGTTATTTTGCTCTCACCTGGCAACAATGTGCCTTCGGATGTCACCTGGCAAGCCTTTCAAAAGCTGATATCTGACCAAAGCCTTGCCGACCGCATGAACGCAGTGGAACCGAACGCTATTTCAAAGTTCAAAGTACGCGCTGTCAAGCCATATGTGTCGCATTTGCTATCCGGAAATCAACAGATCAATGCAGATGTGCCTGATGATTGCATTGAAGCCGCAGAGCGTCTGTGTAAATGGGTGCATCAAGTGGTTACCGCGTCTGACAGATCTAAGAAACGCAAGAAGGGGGGTGGCGCACAGCCGAAGCTACGCTCTAACCTTAGTGTGGATGATGTACGACACGATTCTTTGCAAGAAGAAGCAAAGATGCAGCTCATGGGAGGCAATCCGCTCAAGGATGACCAAGGGCGGAAGATCACCAAGGCCCAGAGTCAGAAGATCCGCGCGCAATTGTTGATGCAGGGACGCACGGTCGGACGCATGAGCTCTCCTAAACGCGAAGAGAGCAGTAATACCAATACATCAAATCAAGATAAGCAAGGAAAGCGCAGCGGCAAGGGACTTGCCCTTAAGCCTGCGGAACTTTGGCCTGTACACACAGAAATTTTGGAAAACACATTTAAGCATCCATTACTACTGACGGTGCTATCATCGCAGCAGGAGGTCACCCCCAGCAACTCTGCCACGCTAAAGCGGATCAAAAAAGAAATGCTGCAATATGATCCCCTTGAAGTTGCAGGTATACCAAATGATCCGCTCCCTGAGCGCATAGTTGTTAAGGTGTATGACCTGGTGGACAGTCAAGAGGCTTCAGTGAACATCAATGTACGGGAGTATACGCTGTACCTTTATGATATTATTGAGCGCTATTCCATTGATGCTGCTACTTTCTTTCGCCCAGCATCTTTGCTTTGGTGGGTGGAGAACTTGCGCAAAGTTGTCACTGTCACGCCTCGGGTCAACGGGAAGCTATTACTTCTGATTAGCAAAGCGGCAATAGAGAAAACCGTGCGACAAGGTCTAAACGGCGATCACGATAACTCTGAGTCCTTGGCCAGGGACAGTATTACACTGCAAAGCATTCCCAGCTCTTTGGGTACAGAGCAGTTGAATAACGTTGCCGAGGGCTGGGACTTCTTTGGTGGGGACATGGACGATGATGCGGGAGACTTCGTGGAAATGCCTGCACCTGTAGATAGCAGGCAACAGGATAACCCGTCGTCCAAACAGGCATCTCGCCACGAGTCCCGTCAGAATTTCAAGGAACAGCGCGAAACACCCGTGGCACTTACGAGCAGTCGAGGTGGTGATGGACGCCCGAAATCGCGCAATGTCGAACCAAATCAGAGCAGCAAAGTGGACGCTATCAGCAAACCGCCCAGCCATCCTGGTTCTCGCCAGCAGAATGGTGGCTCGATGGTGATGGCATTGGACTACGGTGAAGACGTTTTCGAGGATGATGGCGATGGCGAATTTGAAGCAGAGGTCGCGCGTGCCACTCAGATGAGCCGTACAATCTCACGCGAGAAGCCCTTGTCCGCTCCCGGAAGCATGTCTGCTCCGCAATCCATGAGCTCTGTGTTATCTAGACATGCTAGTGATCCAGATTTGCAACCAATGGCTACCGCAACCAGTGCGGCCAATGCGGCGTCCTTGAGCAAAGCTGCTGTGGCTACCGAAGAGGAGTACTTATCGGATGAGCCGGTGGCAGCGAATCAGAGCAAGGACCATAGCATCGCCTCTGATGAAAATGCTGTAGGTGGGGACTGGGAGGCACTAGAGGGTGAGTACGATGGTATCTAGCCTGAGGTGGTGCGGCCTGACTTAGTGTTCGCTTTTATAACTTGAGGAATCGCTTTCTGAAAACTATTTGCTGTTTGAATTTTGACGATAAGCACTATCTTCCCCGTAAAAATATATAGTTAGTATAAATATCCTTGTAAATGTATATATATAGACTGGGTGAGTATTATTACTTTAATTGGGTGACTATTACTCTTATATAACAAGATTACAACTTCTTTTTGACACATGCTGCGTACAGCGGTTGACACTCTCTTACGGCAACAATCATTTTATGTCTGCTTGAAGAGATATTCGAAAATGGAACAGCGATCACCTAATAACCCTTCTAACTTAAGAGTTGATGTGGGTGACGCGAGTCATGTTCAAAAAACAGCTGTCGAATCACAAAGCTATGAAGTTATGCTCGAATGGTTTAAGCTGATCGTGGCTTCAGCTGTTGTACTTTTTCTTATCAGCATCGTCTTCACAGGCATAGGAAATGGTTGGATGGTTATGAGAGTTCATCCTGCAATTGGCTTCTTGATTTTGTTTTGTATTCTCGTGCTAATGGCGTACGTTGAAGCTTTACACTATTCTTGTGTTAACTTGGAGAAAGTTGACCCAGCCGCATTTGAAAAAGAGTACCCACGTGCCGCAGAAAACCAGCGCTTGGTAAACAATGCTACACTTGTCAAGCGTTTTCTACTTGGTCGTCAAGGTTTTGTTATCGCCATTGTCTTCACTGCGACGCAGCTAACTACATTCCCATACATGCCTACAGACTTGTGGGGCATGCCTAAGGGTTTGATTGACGTACTTTTTAAGACAGGTTTGCCAGGTGTCGCTCTTGTGCTCACGGTAGGACAGCTTATCAGCCAACTGTTTGTAGAGTCTTACACCCTCGCTTTCCACAACCTCCCCGGTGTGTGGTTTGTGATCAAGTTATGCCTCGCCACGGAGTACATTGGATTGTGCCATTGGAGCTGGCTGCTCTATGAAATATCAAATCGCTTAGCGTGTATCAAAATTGTGCGCGCTAAAAAAGTAATGGAAAGCACTGCCTTCGATGCTGACGGCCAGGAAGGCGACCCTTTGTCTCCCACCATCCGCAACCGAGGCCCGGACTTCGATCTGGGGGTAAAGGACAATTCTAATCTCTCAGCCTTTGATATATTCCGCTATATATGGAGCACTGCTCTCTCTCTTAGCGCTATTTGCGTCGTCTTATATGGAATCAGTACAGGGGGTTACATTTTACACGTGCCTGTCTGGGCAGCCTATATCATCGCGGGTACCGTCCTGACTTTACTTTTTTATCTGGAAGGCTTGATGATCGCTGTAGCAGCTACGACAGATTGGGATCGAAAGACTTGGGAGCATGCCTATCCTCGCGCTTATAAGGTGCACGAAATGGTAAACCAGCCGAATAAAGTCAAAGCTTTCATCATAGGCAGACAATTCATGACTCTGCTGACAGGCTTTGTGTTGGCAGAAGTCTTCACTTTCTCTTTTCTCGAAAATGATGGTGGGATGCCCGATTGGCTGTTTTATCTCATTTTCAGAAGTGGCTTTCCGGGTGTACTGCTGGTCCTGTCCATTGGACAGCTGGTTCCGGAGCTACTTGCTGCAGAGTATCCTTTGCGATTTCTCAACTTGCGTGGCGTTTGGCTCGTTAGCCGCGCATGCTTGTTTTTTGATAGCTTAGCTGTTGGTCATGCTGGCTGGGCGATTTACTATATGTCTCGTGGTATAGTTTGCAGAGGCGAGAGCGCGAAGTCAGAAGGTTCCGAAAACGACCGCTTCAAGGACATGAAGCTAGAGTCCGCAGAACTCTATCACAAGACCGGATCACCCTATGGTGGTCCCCGACGCAGCAAAGTTCCAAATCAGGTGGTCTGAGTCAGATCAGTGCGAGATCGAAGAAAGAAGCAAAGAACGCTGATGTGGTGTTGACTGTGCGGCGCAGAGCTGTGCGACAAGGTCAACCTATAACCGATGAAATGATAATTGTCCAATTGTGCAGAGCATGTACTTGCGCTTAGCGAATGATTGTAGCTTATGTTCATAGCCATTGTACTTGTTTTGTGAGCTGTTTCAAAGCGTTTTCTCGACAGGTTTGTCGTGAGTATTCGTTCTGTAAAAGAATATAAGCAAATCGAAACATGCCATGAATGAGTTTTTTACACATAAAGCGAGTCTTTCTATAAGTTAATATTTATTTTATCATGGAGACCTTGTAATGAGTGCACTGGTTTGCACGAGGAGCTGAAGTGAGATTGCCAGCAGATCACGGAGAGGCCCACCGAACTGCGTAGACTTCAGGGAGGATGATAATAAACACAAGCCTATTTTATTACTGAATTATATATTGAGAAGAAATACATTAGATACATTTATTAAACGGACTTTCGTGAACGAAGCATTATTGTGGCAGTAAGCCGGCTCCATTTCTAGGCTCGTCGGTGGAAGTTAGTCCAGTTCCGCGATGAGTGACGTCTTCTTGAACACGGTCTCCAGATTGTCTTGTGTGAGTAACCCCGTTTCGTTCTCTTGTTTTGCTCGCTTTACGATATTGTTAATGTCGACGGCACTGGAACTTGGCGCTTTTTGGGTGCCAATGGACAACAGGGTTGCATCCTTGGTGGAGTTGGTCGCAGCCGCCGCAGCCGCTGCCTGCGCATCCGCAATCATCTGCTCCTGCATACTTAACTTCTTTGGTCGCATGCTGGTAGAGCTAACACGGCTGGATGCTGCTGCAGATATATTGCCAGATGAGGCAAAACCGTTAGTTGTAGAGCGTGCGTTTGCTGGGTTGGCGTTGCCGCCCTGTGGGTCGATACGCGACGTCGTTTTCTGGGCATATTTGAGGTTATGCGTGAGTACATTCTCTTTGGCATTTACTTTCGGCATGATTATCATCAACGCACCGTTAACTTTGGCGCGTTGGCACTTAGAGGCTTCGGCCTTTACTTCGCACAACGTACGTAGCCGCAGCACCTTACTCTTTACGATTACGGACACATAGGTCGGATGCACGTCTACGTCGATGAGCGAGCTGTCTAGGTGTCGCGGCAATGGGATGGTGAGAATAAGCATACCAGGCTTGCTTTCCTCGTCCCAAGAGAACGAAAAGTTACCTTCATTTTTCTGCTTAACCTCCGAATCATCCTCCTCTTTTCTGCGAATTGTTTCAATTGAAGCTTGCTGCTCCTTCTCGTAGTCACGCTCGCGGGGCATATTAGCTTTATCTCGCTCTGCCTTTTCACGCTTCTGAGCCGCTAGCTCGCGATATATGCGTTCGCGGACCTCCGGAGTGTTATCAGTAAGTTCGTCAGGGTCCAGAGGCTGGTCTCGGAGGTCCTCCTCATCATCACTAGCATCTTCTACAAGTACTGGGTTCTCATTTTCATCTAGTTCAACCACACGGCTTTCCGTTGCCTTTTTCTTGAGTTTTTTGCCTTGCAAAGTAGCTTCTTGCTTTTCGATTCGCTTGGCTCTAGCGAGTGAGCGCAATTCACTTTCCAATTCTGGAAACCTTTGCATCGCCTGTATTTGCATACTTCTCGTTATTTCGACACCATCAAGATTGCTGAGCTGTGGAAGTTTGGCTATCACGTAAGCTTTAAATCCGGGCCAGTTGGCTTCAGCAGGATTGCCCATAAGAAATAGGTCTTTGAGTCGATCCCTTGGCACAAGATGGTCTATACTCGCCTCTAGTTCGTCCACATCAATAAAGTTAACTGTTAAATCAAGTTTCTTCAAAAACTCACATGTCTGAAGTCCTTCTATCTTGCGGATATTATTCAGAGCTAAGTTTACATACTCGAGCTCTTTGCAATGTGTCAAATTTTCAATACGGGGAATGATATTATTCTGAAGGTAAAGGATTTTCAACTTGCGACAAGTCATACCAAGTACTTCATTGATGCTTTCAAGCTCTTCTTGATGAAGAGTAATTTCCTCTAAAGTGCTTATAATACCTTCGTTATGCTCAGCACGCTTCCGAAGAAGTTCTCTGGTGATTTGTGGCATTTTTTGTACTTCTGACTACTGAAACTTATTAAAAGGTTAAATAGGGACTAATTATGCAAATAACGATTAATATATCGAATTTGATAGCCTGAATACTGCGAAGAAGTGGACTTTTATGAACTGTGCAGTTCCCACTTTGAAGTGTGGACCACATGATGTCAAGAAATCGGCATAATAAGTTAACTCAAATTTTTACATTGAAATTACATTAGCATAAACAATATGAAAATAATCTTTACAAAAATCTGGGTCTCTTGCTTGACGCATCTGCGAAGATTGAAGCCGTAACCTCATCATCGCTTTCACGCTCCTCTTCTTCTTCGGTCATATCTTCCTCATTTAGCACATCAGCTTCTTCAATGTGAACATATTGCTTATCTTTTGTGCTTTCCTTTGTGTCTGTCTCAATGAGTGAAGATGTTTGCATTTTAACGCCAACACTCGCGCCTTCTGTGTCCAGAATCATTCGATTGACCCCAGCACCTGTACCCGTGACTGACGAAGTCGATGCATCACTATCCAATCCTTTTAAAGTCGACGATTGGCTACTGTAAGAAATCGCTTCAACTGAAACAGTATTAAGTGCAGGAACTAATGCTGAAGTAGGAGCACCCTTGTTCTTCATCACTGCGTTTGCTAGAGTGTGCTGCAAAGCTCTGCGTCTCCACAGAGATGGATCCCGCTTGAATTCTTCTGTAATTTCTGGTACCAACCCATCATCTGCGTTTGGCTGTGCCATAAGTAAGCGAATAGTGAGCAACAATGTATTGATATTAATAGAAGGACTCCACGTGCCCTGTGGCTGCATCTTCAAGGTGTCTAAGCAAATGCGTCCATCACTGTCAATATTGGGATGATATATTGGAGTTAAGAAGCGAACTCTTGGTGGCTCTAGTGGATAGCGCTCGGACATATGGACATGAAGCGTGTAGGTACCTTCTTCATAGGGTGAGCCGTGTGGACCTTGGATCTGTGCTTCAAGATGCAGCATATTTCCTTCCACTGGCCATGCGCTGATTCCTGGACCAGGATCTTCAGCAAGCATTACAAGCTCTCGCTGAATGCGACGGATATGGCCACTCATATGGAGAAAAAGTCTTTTAAAGCCTTCGTAAAAGTTTGTCAAGCAAATTTTGAAATCTCTATTTTCAAGCGCTATGAGAATACGCCCGGTAGTTGGAGATTTGCCATTACTTCCTAATATCAAATATGAGGCATATATTTTTGCAAAAGTGCAATACCTGGACGATACCGAGTCGAGGGCTGTCAAACTGGGCGGTGACTTACAGTGAACACGGAGCTGCACAGAATGTACTGAAGCTTACAAAGGTCGCACCATTGGACGTCAAAAATATGGGTAAAACGTCTGTTCATGTGCGCATGCTGGCCGCGCCGATCAATCCAGCTGATATCAACATGGCAGAAGGTGTTTATGGTATTAAGCCTCCTCTGCCCGCTTTCGCTGGAAATGAAGGTGTTGGTGTAGTACAAGGCTGTGGACAGAACGTAACACAATTAAAAATTGGCGATTGGGTTATTCCAGCAGATGCTGCTACAGGTACCTGGAGAACAGAAATGATTCTGGGTGAGGATGATCTCATTCGTGTACCTAGTGATATCGGATTAGCACAAGCTGCCACTATTACAGTTAATCCTGCAACAGCTTATAGAATGTTGCGCGATTTTAGGCATTTAAACAAAGGCGATTTTGTCATGCAGAACGGAGCAAATAGCGCTGTTGGTCTGGCGGTCATTCAGATTGCAAGACAAATGGGGTTGCGTACCATTAATATTGTACGCTCAAATAGGCCTGATGTAGAAGGCACGTTGCGATTGCTTACTAATCTTGGTGGAGACATCAATGTTCCTGATACATTCGTTAATTCACATGAGTTCCGAAGCATTCTGGCTGACATACCGCCGGTTTCACTTGGTCTGAATTGCGTTGGTGGAGACCTCGTTGCGCATATGGCGCGATCAATGGGCGAAGGTGCCACGATCGTGACTTATGGAGGTATGTCAAAACGCCCTGTGATTCTTCCTTTCGATCTGGTAGCGTACAAACGCATCCAGCTAAAAGGATTCTGGGTGTCTCAATGGTACAAAACACACTCACGTCAAGAACGTATAACCATGTTAGAAGATATCGCCAGCCTGATGCGCAGCCAACAGCTTACCTCGTTCTACGAAATGCATGATCTGGATGACTTTAGTCATGCGCTAAGCGCACATTTAGAACCTTTCAAGCTGCGAAAAGTAGTCCTCAATTTGCACCCTCCAGACAGATTGCAGGAACATGATGCAAGACCAGAGACAGACTACGAGGTGTTTGAAACTACTGTTGTGTGAGTTATACCGTAAAAATATGATGTATTAAGATTATATGCTGTATTAATATTTGTACTTAAGATGAAGATACCTCGGATTATTATATACAATCGAACTACAAAGGTAAGAAATCGGCACCTATTGCGCGACAAATACATACGCCGGCTTCAGAGAAGGGCTTATCCTACGGTCCAACCCACGCCGAGTTGAAAAGGGCGTACCAAATCGTGCTTGGTCTTTAGCAGGGGTATCGCATAGGTCATCTCCAGTCTGACGTTGCCGTTAAGTGTCATAGACAGTCCGCCGCCTACCGACACTCGGGGGGTGCCGAATAGCGGTAGAGGTGGTAGCGCGCCCCTAGCCGGATCATGTCCACAATCGCGATTGTGTCTCCATCTTGGCCAAAAAGCAGGACTGCCTAAACTGCCAACGGACAAGAATGCCATAGCACGCACACTACGCAATGCGTCTGCCCAGTCTTTGAAAGGCAGTGGCACCGATAGCACGGCCGAAAAAGACGCTTTGCTGATACCACCCAATGAGTCGGCAGGGCTGCTGAGTGCTGCTGCAGCGTTTGTTGCGATCAGTGCATCGCCATTCGTGCTGGAACTAAGAGAGGTTGCGAGGTGTTCACGGCCCGCAACCGACCGTGCACCCACGCCGTGTGGGTCGAACCCCCGCAAGCCCAGTGGGCCGCCTAGCGAAAATCGATCAACCAGATATGTTTTCATGTTACTTCGATGCTGGGAGCTGTAACTCGGGCGTCCACTAGAGCTGGGCGACCCTTTTAGCAGAGCGGAAAAAGGGATCAGGAGCCCTGCAGTGCCTGTAAGGGTGCAAAGGAGTCCTGCTTGTCCCAGAACGCGCGGGCCTAACTGCCAGGTATGCTGCCAGGTGGCCTCCCCTTTTACAAATTGCGCGGTTCCCGGGGGTAGCGCTATTTCAGCTGATCCTTGCAGTAGACTCCCTTGTTCCGGGCATGCATTGCTGCCTGCTTCGCGGGTATCGAACACTGCGCCAGAGTATTTCAACGACAGCTTGGTGCTGGAGGAAGCAACTGCAAGTAATCCGCCTGTTGCATCGTATGCGTGATGCTCACTATGATGCAGTGTGGGGCGCTCATCACGTGACGCCCAGGTCCCAACGATCTGCCTTGCCCCGTCACGTGAACCCAGCGAGGCAGTTAGGGAGTCCGAGATGTTACGAAACGATTGATAAAAAGAGCAATCGTCTTCACTACGCATTGCAACTATGGATAGATTGTCTAGTTTTGATCCAATGTGCGGGGCTTCAAATTGAGCGTTATACATGGTCGTACCTGCCTGACTGCGCTCTGCTCCTATCGACAGCTTTTCCCCGAATCCCCATGGACTGCGAAAGCCCGCTTCAACCTTCGCACAAACTCCATTAGATGTGCCAGGTTGGATATAAGTATTGGCTATGATATGAGGAACTTGCTTCTCTTTAACCTCGAAGCGCACATGTGCAGAGGAAAAGTCAGGCTCTGATTGCCTGGTCACAGGATTAAACTTCTCCGGAAGCTTGACTGTTGCTTGCACTTCGTGAAATAAATCTCTTGCCTGTAGTTGACTGCAAGTAGCTGATATCGCTGCATTCATTTCATCCTTACTTCGAAAGTTGGTTTGCAGAAGTCGGGCAGCAGCGAGTTCTTTCGCAAAAAAAGAACTCCGCATGCGCTTGCTTCCAACGACTGTAACATTTGTCACACGAGCAAGGTTATTAATATCGGCACTTTCCGACATGATGCTTGAAAAAGAACCCTGGGCTCAATTCAATCATGGTTCCTCAAATTTTGAAAAATCAAAAAAAAATATTTTCGAGCTTAAATTAGGTCATTCTGATCACTATAAGACGAATAGAGATTGACTCCGAATGCTCCACAAACTTTTTATAATTTACTCACACGAATTATAGTTCAATACAAACCTTGTTTCACACTCATTGATTACCACGAATAAAAATAACATTCATTCATTTTCGCTGACATTGATGAACCCTAATGGCATTGCTCCAACCGCCTGCTGATCCCGAGTACAATTTATTCTCATAAATTGTTAAACAATTTACTCTGCCAATGTGCCCCGGCAGTACAGCCACACAGTCCAGGGTATCCGCG
>JACCDO012400618.1_pt1 | contig 12817 bp, 11 predicted proteins | sample 7446101 | NCBI WGS metagenome assembly JACCDO01 (sample SAMN15323440, study PRJNA562643) | freshwater metagenome | isolation source: river surface water | place: USA:Blue River Watershed | collected 2017-08-16
CCTGCGCCAATACCACCAACGTTATTGCCAACATTAGTTGCACCAGCACCAGCACCAGCACCAGCACCAGCACCAGCACCAGCACTTGCGCCTACTTTAGTAACAAAACCTACTACACAAGTAGAGATGGCAACAGTAAAGGGGACCGGACCAGGTTCAGATGCAAAATTTGCTCTTGATGTATTGAATTTTACAGAAATGAAGGAGCTTCCTGCTAAATTTAATTCAGGTGTAATGGGAAATAATCCCGAAGCTATTGTGAATAGAGCTCTTCAACTAATGAATTATCCTCGTGATGCCTATTACACAAAAAATACTAATAAATTTTTATCACCTAATTGGGAAGGGGTTTTAGCAGACTATTTTTACAATATTATGATTCCACAAATTGCACCAGATAGACGTGCAGGTGTACAGGAAAGAGTGGATTGGTTCATGACTAATATTGTTAAAGGTAAGCTAATTCCACAATTGCAGGGTCCTAATACAGCTCCATTACCGCCAGCAGTTTCTGGAATTGCTCCTCCCCCTGCGCCAGTACCAGTACCAGCGCCAGCACCAGCGCCAGCACCTGTAGTTAGTGCCCCAGCAGTTATAAAAGGATCTGGACCCGGCTCAGATGCAAAATATGCTTTGGATGTTATGAATTTTACCGAAATGAAAGAGCTACCAGCTAAATATAACTCAGGTGCTATGGGGAAAGACCCTGAGGCAGTTATTAATAGAGCAATTCAATTAATGAATTATCCTCGTGATAATTATTATATTAAAAATAAGAATGAATTTTTATCTCCTGATTGGTCTGGTGTTTTAGCAGATTACTTTTATAATATTATGATTCCTCAAATCTCACCAGAGCTTCGTCCTGCTGTTCAAACCAAGGTTGACTGGTATATGACCAACATTATTAAGGGCAGACTATTACCAGAATTACAGGGTGTTAATACTGCCCCGCTACCGCCTTCAGTTTCTGGAGGTGCAGCGGCACCAGTTCCAGCAACCCCTGCTCCAACACAAGCACCTGTAACTGGTACAGCCCCGTCCCCTATGCCAGCTCCCGCACCAGCACCTGCACCTGCACCAGCACCAGTTGTTGTTACATCTGCCGAAGCATCATTACCTCCTGTACCACGCCAACCTCCTCCTCCTCCCGCCATGCCAGTTCCTGCACCAGCTTCTGCACCGGCTATAACTACAACAACATTACAGGGTTCTGCTCCAGCCTCCGTTTCATTACCCAGACCTCAAGTTATTCAGATTGCACCCGCACCGGCCCCATCACCTATGGTAACTACAGCTATGCCAGCAACGATTCGTGCTAGTCAGGTTCGTCAGGCGACATCGTCACCATTACCAGTTCAGCCTGTGTTAGCCCCTAGCACACGTATGCTTACAAATGAGGATAAAAAGATTGCAATGGATCTATTAATGTTTGTCCTCAATCCAAATTCACTTGGAGATATGCAGGATTACCAGAGATTTATTCGAACATTACCAGGCCAATTCTTTGATGCAGTTGAGGTTTATAAAGAGGATTATTTCACAAAAACAAATGCACCAACACTCCAATTTATAGATACACTCTATAAATTATACAAGCCATTTGAATCTAAGTATTATGGTGCAATGGGTCAATCTCCAACAATTCCTTTTGAGCGTACATTTAAGGTGTTTGTAGTTACAATTGCAAATGATGCGGCTACAGTGTTACGTTATTCACCAGTGCAGGTCGCCTCCCTTCGTAATAGTATTAGATCCTGGATACCTCCGGCAAATAGAGTTGCTGCACAGCCAAAGATGCAGAAGACAACATATCCTGCTGCTGCAACCCCATCTTATTACACTCAGCCTAATCTGGAGACTTTATCAAACTCTATTCGTAAAACAATAAGGGAGCAGCTTAATGAGATGAAGATTGGTGCCGGCGTCACATCATCTCCTACGAGTGGTTCCTCTGCTTCAGCGTCACCTTCACTTGTTCAGGGTCTACAAGGTATGATTAAGCGTGCTGATGTGGAGGCAGGAAGTTATTCTAGAAAGGCCGCAAAAGCAAAGGGCTGTCCTAACTGTTATCCTACACCATGGACACCTGATAATATTCCATTTGATCCAAATGATTATATTCGTAAAGACAAGGTTCCTTGTTATAATTGTAGACTACCTTAAATGTGTTGTAGGCATTGAATATATTACTATTAAACAATTAGATATGAAGGGAATCCCTTTTTTGCTAATTGTTTTATTTGGCGTTACTGCTGTTTATACATGGATGGACCTGAATAAAGGGTCAGGTGTCGTATCCCAAGTAGGCATAGTCTCAGAGGGGTTCCAAAGTAATGCTGCCGCACCCCCTCTACCTGTGCCAAAACCATTGCCTCCTTTGAAAGCGGGTGTTGAGCCAGAGACTGTAAAACCCGGCGCACTATTATCAGCCCCTTATAATGCAACTGCCGCCACTTCACCTGAGCCTTACATTGACCCTGCATTAACACCAGTAACTCTTGAACGCATTAAAACTGTTGTTGATGGGCTTAAAGGGTTTTTAAGCTTTGAGGCGCCTTTGTTGCGAGGCCAAAGTGACCCAACAATTCAGTTACCATTAAGTACAGCCAAAGCCGATTTACCTCGGCTCGAGTCTGAGATGATTGCAATGGCACGCAGCCCGGGTCTTAATAGTTCGTTGACAAGCAAAGATATCTTAGATGTTGAGGGTAATCTCAGGTATTTGCGTGATAAGTTCCGTATTTTGCATTCCTCAGGTGCAATTGAGGGACAGCCAACAAGCTTCTTAGATAGTGCTACTCCTTCTAGAATTGTAGAGGGTTTTGCACCTAAAAGCATTATGCCTAATTTGGCCTCGCCGCCTGAGCGTGCAACCTTGGCCGACCTGAAGTCAGCCAGAGACCGAATGATGGCTGAACGTGCACGCCTTAATGCCAGCGGCACAAACGACCCTATTGTTGCTGCACGGACGAGGGCAATTGGTAATATGATTGATGAGCTTAATACAATTATAAATAAGGTTCAGACCCGTGTATTACAAGAGATTGAGATTCCTATTATGAAGACCGATATCTCAAATGTCTTTAGAGCAATTCAAAATCCTAAACAACCTTTACCTGCTCTAGTTGGACAACAGTTACCCCAGGCTGCACTCAATCTACTTCCACCAGGACTTACAAAAGATGCCGAATCACAGGCTATGTTACGTCAATTAACTGATAAATATGTGGGTGATTTACTTAATGGTCTAAGCTGGAAGGTTGAGGCAACCGCCAAATACACCTCACAAAATGAGGCACTTAGCAAATCTAATATTAATATCCAGTTCGCACCACCAGCATATGCCGAAGATTCTCTAGTTGGTCTAAGTAATGCTCTTGGAGCATCTACCTATGGATTCCCAACTCCTAAGAATATGGCACTATCTGGTACTAGTATTAATGCTCAACCGACCCCGGCACCAGGTAATCCTAGTGACCCTTATGCAATTAATCCTATGGATGGTATGGGTCGTACACCCTCTGCCGCCTCCGGCTTTGATTGGCAACGACGTGCTAAGGAGATTTGCGAGAACATCCGCCGTCGTGGTATGAATCCTAAGGACTTTGGTTGCTTGGAGCCTGGTACGAAGGTGAGCCGAGATTTCAGCTGGCGTGGTTATGCACGTATGATTTGCACTAGATTGCAGACTGACTACTATACGGGTACAGCTGAGGCATGTGGGTGCCCACCATTAGATTGGAAGGGGTGGGACGCAATCTCAGACAAGGATGAACGATCATAAAGCATTATATTATTAGAATGCGGCAGATGAACATGTTTGCAGTACTAATGGTTGGTATAATTATTGGTCTACTTATAAAAAAATACGTGATGCCTGAGGGTTTTTCCAATTACTCTAGAGCACACTGTGATAGATGTAATAAGCCTATGCCTTGCCCATGCCCTGAGCCTCGCCCAGTTTGCCCACCTTGCAGAGAGCCTGATATGAGCAAGTATGTTCTTAAGAGTAGCATCCCACCATGCCCTATGTGTCCTGACATGAGCAACTACATGTTGAAGACTGAGTGCCCTCCTGTACCTGATTTGAGTAAGTATGTACTCAAGTCCTCTATCCCCAAACAGGGTCCAATTATCTTAGATTGCAGTAAATGCAAGAAGCCTTCTGGTGAATGCCCTCCTTGCCCTAGACCCCGTTGTCCTGAGGTTAAGTGCCCTGAGCCCACTAAGTGCCCTGCATGCGCACCTTGCCCTAGACAGGAGTGCCCCCCGGCTGTTGTTAAGTGTAAGGCCGAGGAGATGCCGAGCTCCACTGTTAGGCCCTATTTAGCCCCACTTAACTTTAGTGGGTTTGGTGGCGGTCTGTAAGCAAAAATATAATCAGAATATGCTGAGTAAATTACTTACAATATTTGGATTAATCATCACCGCAGTCTCTAATTGTCCACCGGGTTGGGAGGCATCTGATACACATTGCTATCAAACTACTCAGATTCAACCTGAGGATTGGTTAACTGCAACAGAGTATTGCCAAGGCCTTGGTGCATCAATTGCCTCATTTATAAATGAAGCGGAGGCTGACTCAGTAATAACAAATAGATGTGCAGGTACTGCCCCCCAAGGTCAAAATATTTGGACTGGTCTAAATGATATTGATGATGAGGCAGGTACTAATCGTGCAGGACTTTGGACATTTTATAATGGCGATGATACAACATTTATAAAAGAAAACATTCAATACTGGAATAATTCACAGCCAAACAATCGGCTAAACTCTGAAGACTGTGTTGCTGTCTTACCTAATGGTAAATTGGATGACAAAGCCTGTACAAATTCTTATTATACCTGTTGCGCATATGTTCCATCTCCCTCACCCTCAGCAACACGTACTCTCACAACCACACCCTCTTCATCGGTCTCTTCTACCATAAGCTCCAGTCCCTCAGCCTCTGCAAGTGTTACAATTTCCCAAAGTGGTAGTCCATCTGGATCATATACAAGTACAGTTAGTCCTTCTCCATCTCCTTCAATAACGGCATCTCTTAGTGCCTCTAGTACAGTATCAGCAACTGCCTCTTTATCAACATCCATTACTCCCTCATCCTCCATCTCAATGACAGTAACCTCTTCCACCTCTTTATCACCATCTACTACAATCTCTATTACATCATCACCCTCTTTAACATCATCCTTGACACGATCACCTACAAGTACACGGTCGATGACTCCTACAACAACCCCTACAAGATCTGCAAGCCATACCATTGGTTGGACTGCACCGGCTTATTACTGTGATGAAAGTTCTGGAGATACTATTACAAATAATACAATTATATACACTCAATCGGGGGCTTATTATACCGATTATATGAATTGTAACTATTTGGTTGTTGCTCCAATAGGGGAAGTTGTTTATGTCAATTTTAACACCTTTAGCACCGAGCAATGTTGCGATTTTTTGGAGCTTCGTGATGGCCCCACAAACTCTGATCCAATAATTTTTAGGGGGTCAGGCTATAATAAACCTACTGATAGCTACTCTTCTACTACCCGTAATATGTATATAAAATGGTATACAGACTACTCAATTGTTGATACAGGTGTTAGCTTACAAGTATATATGGGGCCTCCACCGTCATCTAGCCCTACTCCATCAATAACTTCAAGCCCAAGTATCTCGAGAACGATCTCGAGAAGCCCAAGTCAAACAAAAAGCGCCAGCCCAAGCCAGAGCTCCAGCCCCAGCCAGAGTTCCAGTCCCAGCCCAAGCCGCTCGAGTACGCACTCGAGTACACCCAGCTCCTCCACATCAGCCACAATAACAAGAAGTCCCAGTCAATCTGTTGAAGAATCACGTACCCCTACACCAACAGTTACGCCAACCTATTTGAATGCTAGTCCACAGTATGGTGCTATTGCTAACTCACAAACTGATTTCTCACAAATACAATATCTTAATGGTTGGTCTTATGGATATTACGCCGGTACCTCAGGAATACGATCAGAGTTTGCACCAACCGATTACAAGGCATCATCATATACAGGTTGGATTCTCGGTGGTAGTTGGTGTAGAATTGCAAATACCTGGATGCACCCTAATGGTGGCGGGGCATGTGGTACACCTTCTACGGGTCTTTGTAAACCTTCACTACGATGGGTAAATACGGATACTCGTCGTAGTCAATATAAAATAGATTATAGTGTTTATCATGCACGTGGGTGTGGCGACGGTGTCACTATTACACTATACCTTAACGGTTTGTTGCAGTACCAGGATAATAATAAGGGTGGTGGTGCTATAAATCGTGTATCATCTTTCACAACATATACGTTAAATTCTCTTGAATTGATACTAGATCCGGGTTCTAATCAAGACTGTAATTGTGACCAGACAACATATTCCCTAATTGTTGGTGCAATACTCCCAAGTCCATCTATCACGCCTACAACCTCGGTCACCTCAACTCAAACTCAAAGCTCTTCAAGAAGTCCATCACAATCCGTGACATCTTCCATAACTGTTTCACGGACAATCTCGGTAACGGCAACCGGTTCAACATCTCCTACCCTCTCTAAAACCTCGTCCTCATCCGCTAGTATTTCATCGTCATCATCAAAAACATCATCATCTTCCATGAGCCCCTCATCTTCAGTAACTGTTTCTAAAACCAGTTCCCCCTCATCCTCCATCAGCCCGTCAAGCTCAGTCACCTCGAGTGCCTCGCAAACCGGTTCAGTTACCATTAGTCCATCTTCGACAGTGACATCTTCACATACTGCAACAGTTTCAGTCTCCATTTCGCCCTCTACTAGTACTACAGCTAGTTCTTCAATAACTGCTAGTATTTCGATAACCTCTAGCTCATCAGTAACTGTTAGTCCGTCAACAACCGCAAGCGGCTCCATAACAGTTAGCCCATCTATAACAGTTAGCCCTTCAACAACGGCGAGTCCGTCAGTAACTGTAAGTCCTTCTATGACAGTTAGTCCATCTATAACTGTTAGCCCTTCAACAACTGTTACTGCATCAACAACACAAAGTGTATCGGTAACAGTTAGTCCATCTATAACGGTTAGCCCTTCAACAACGACGAGTCCATCAACAACACAAAGTGCATCTGTAACTGTAAGTCCTTCAGTAACTGTTAGTCCATCGATTACACAAAGCTCATCAATAACTGTAAGTCCATCAATTACGGTGTCGGTAACACAGTCTGTGACCCAGTCTCAGAGTCCGAGCCAGACAAAGAGTAGTTCAGTAACCCCTTCTGTAAGCTCTTCAGTGTCGTCCAGCTCGTCTCCATCAAATACTCCATCCAGTTCAATAACCCGTTCATCGACATCCACTCCTTCTCAGACAATGACGCCTTCAGAAACGGCAACCCCTTCCCTAAGCCCTTCAGCAACGGTATCCCCATCAAGCACGCCAACACCATCAAACACCCCAACACCGTCAAACACGCCGACACCATCAAACACCCAAACCCAAACAACATCCCCAAGCCCGACAAGCACAGTAACACCGTCGTGCAGCCAATCACCGTCAAGCACATCAACAGCGACAACGACAATATCTCCATCTATAACCCGTACACCTTCTGTAACAGCAACTTTAACACCAAGTAGCACTCCGAGTCCAATCACTATGTCTGAACTTTTTAATCAAATAAACTCTATCCCCTTAACAAATTTCTCCAATGCTTTAATTAATAATTTACTAACAAGTTTCCAGAGTGCCGCTCCTTCTGAAGATAATACAGTTAGAGTACAACCACCTTATGATAAGATTGCAGCCGGATTTTTTGCAACAAATCCAGATATTGCTCAAATTGTAATTCAAAATGGGGATATAATTCTTACACTTGCTAAATTAGACCCTACAATTGAGACAACACTAGGCTCATCCGATGCACCTATAGTGATTCCACCTTTGCCTATACCAACTGATGCAATTGTATATGTTAGTGAAGTGCCAGTTACAATTGCTGAAGCATTAAAATATAATTTATCCTCGGCTACCCAATCTATTGGTGTAGTAAGCTCAGTTGGTCAGGAATATAAGATTCAAAATCTGGAGACACCCATTCAAGTATCGTTCAATAGCGAACCTAATAATACAACCGAGTGTTCTTACTGGAATACAAGCTCTTTATCATGGGAGACCGATGGCTGCAAATTAGTCGTGCAGGACAATAAGCCCACATGTGAGTGCACACACTTAACTGAATTTGCTCTCAGATTCAAGGCCATTGCAGATATTCAGGCCGGCATTATCAACTCGCTCGGAAAACTTCTCACATTAGAGGGACTTAAAGCTGCTGCTCCAATTATCGGTCTATTAGGTGGAATAGGCACCTTGTTACTATTTTTAATAGTGTTTATGACAATATTAGATATACGAGCAAGTAAAAAGTTTGCTAGATTATTAGATAGTTGTAAACACCTTGATGAACTCCGTGCAAATATAAATTTCCCCGCCGATAAATCATGGGATAGCTTTGCTAAAGGTCGCCAAGATACAATTATACCAGATTATTGTACGGAAATAACAATTCCAAAAAATCTAAGACAATTAGTGCATATGTGGCTACAAAGAATCCCCTACTTTCATCCATGGCTCTCTATAATTTTCCGTTTTGACCCTGGACTTCCACGCCTGTTTCGCACTGTTTTTGCAGTTGCCTCTTTCATTACAACAATTGGTATTAGTATTTTGTTCTATGGGTATAGACATCCTGAAACTGATGCACCTGAACCCGAATTTAGTGAAACAATTGTTCTCTCTCTACTTACTACAAGTGTGTCAATACCATTAACCAAGATTCTCATGTTTTTAATGAATAAGGCTGGTCGTTATGAATTTCATGGACGATACGGACATTTAGCAACAGAGCTCATTAAACAGTCTAATTACCTAAGTATCATTAAAAATCTTCCACCAGATGATTTAGCAATAACACTAGAGGAATATGAAGAAAAATTCAATAAATCATTGGAGTCATATGCAAATGAATGGACTTCGGCCTCAGCAGCAGCAACCACTGGTGCTATGGATGAGAATTTTGAGGAGACTGCAGGCATAACAATTTTATATGAAACCGTTGCTGCATGTTTTACGCATAATAAGGCTAAACTGCAAACATTCTTCAAGCATAAGCTACATACTTTTATAAATCACTATGGGAAAAAGACACTTATTCAGAGTCCACTTAGCAAAACGTTCCTGAGACGCTGGCAACTACCGTTCCATACCCATACTAGTGCTGTATGTATGATGTTACTTCTGGCATGGATTGGCTGGCTCTACACATATATTCTCGGATTTACTGCCTTTAAGTCCGCCGATACAACCCTAACTATAATTAAAACGGTCTCTATGTCATTAGCTACTAGTTATCTTGTTACTCAGCCGCTAATACAGCTCGTAACACTTTTACTTGAATACAGAAAGCAGACAAAGCTTGCCCCAGATGAATATATTTATAATAATATGCGTCTACTAAATTACAAAGTTTATAATGAATTTATAGGTGAATGTTCACTTGGACACGCTAAATGTAAAGCAGCGCTTGTTTGTAGCCCATCAACCCTACTGCACAAGATTGACCCACATCCAACGCCACATGCACAAACCTTAAATGAACGAGTTAAATACATTTACGATATGATAAATCTACAATAAATTGCGGCGACTTATCCAAATAATACAAGTTTGCAAGTACCATCTACCATTACAAAACGGATATTATTCGGTCCACGATAGAATCGCTCACGTGATAACTCCATTGCACCAATCTGATACCGTAACTGCGGGAAACACGCCATAAATAATCTAATATTCTCCTCATTAAGACCAGAGGCTTTAATTCTGATAAATCGTGAAACCTCTGGACTAATAAAGCACGGCCCGTAAAGGTCATCGTGCCTGAAAGGTTTCAGCTCATAAATAATCTCAGGTCCCAAAAGAGAGTATTTATCAGCCGTGGTAGAGTAACAACAGCCCATCTAAAAGTATTAGATAAAATACAGTTAAATGGACCTCAATCTTCTCAAAACTCAGGTGAGTGCTTTAATGCTTCTTAAAAGTAGCCCCGATAAAGGCAATTATAGTGACATCTGGATGCTAATCGGCAGCGTACTCCTTGTTAGCGGCGTAGAGTATCTATTCCGTAATATGACACAGCTGACAAAGCTCTGTAGTCGTCCATCGCCCGCTAGTGAGGCCCAACAGCCACTAATTGTAGACGATGAAGGTGCGTATTCAGTCACTCTTGTACGTAATTACGAGGATCAGAAGCTGGTTAATGAGATGGTGGAGAAAGTTGATGCCGTGATTGAATATATCAGCAATCTGGAGACCACTCAGCATGTGACACTCGATGGACGCTACTCAATTGCGAATGACTGTGAGATTGAGGTGACTGGGCAGATTAGTGCAAAGGTACATCAGGTACCGAACAAGAATATCACCGAGGTAGCACTCTTCAGTCACACACTAACTGTACCCGAAATCCGTGAATGGATTGATGAGGTACACGAGGAATACATTTACGAGAAGAGTAATCGTCTTGGACACCGTACCTTTTACTTTGCAGAGATTCCTACTGAGCCGCCCCGTGACACCACATTTATTCGTGATGAGGGTGCGGACCCTAATGAGATTCGTTGGCGATTTGATAATGCACCCAAGACTCTGGCATTTAATATGAATGAGTTTCAGACTAGTAAAAGTTTCTCTAATGTCTATGGTTCGCACGTTGATGAGCTGCGTGAACGACTCTCTATCTTTGTTGATCATCCCGAGTGGTATGAAGAGCGAGGAATTCCCCATACTCTTGGAATTATGCTACACGGAATTCCTGGAGCCGGTAAAACAAGTACTATCAAGGCAATTGCAAAGGATACGGGACGCCACATCTTCTCGCTTGCTCTCCGTCCTTACACAACCTGTAAGCAGTTGACGAGCCTCTTCTATGATGAAACCGTTCATGTTATGGGCACAGATGGTACTCAGCAGACATACAGGATTCCTCTCAATAAACGTGTATATGTAATTGAAGATATTGATTGTTTGACCGATGTTGTTCTCGAGAGGTCGCTCGAGCAGAAGAAAAAGTCTCAGCACAATGAGGTTCTGACGTTGAGCTTCCTTTTGAATCTGCTCGACGGCGTACTCGAGACCCCTGGTCGTATCCTGGTTATTACAAGTAACTATCCTGAGCGCATTGACAAGGCACTGATTCGCCCTGGTCGTATTGATGTAAAGGTGGAGTTTAGACATGCTGACCGTCCTTTCATTCTTGATATGCTCAACCATTTCTATGAATGTAATAAGCAGCTTGAGGATATCCCTACAGCTTTGGGTGACCGATTTACGCCGGCTGAGGTTATGGAGGCCATGGCAATGCATTTCAAAGACCCTGATGCAGCTATTACACACCTTAAAAGTAAGGTGCCGCCCGATTCAGCAGGAACAACCTTGAGTGAGTTGCTTGGGGATGAACCCCGTCCACCCCCACTATATCCAGTTAATGACATTCTCCCTTCAGCTGACCCTATGTTTAGTCAGTCGGGCTGTCCGTGGTCTGCTCAGCGTGTTAAGAAGGCCCCAATTGTAAATCAAGAGAGCCAACTACCCGTAAATGATATTATTACACCATTAGCAACCATTGATAGTGTAGTAACTATTGATAGTTTACGTAAAAAATATGGAGATTTTACAATAAACCAAATAATTGGAAGTGAGAAGCATATGCTAAGAGATAAGAGTGTGAAGGAGATAGAGAAACATCTTGATGCTATGCATAAAAAACAAACACATGAAATTGTCGATGAGCCTGATGCCATTAATGGTCTTTTGCCAGAAGACCTCCTTGTTGACTGTAATGCGGAGATTCCTCCATTTTCGGATGATCCTAAAATTAATGCAGAGGTTGAGGCACAGTTTGCACGAGCCCTACAAAACCCAAAGATACAACGTGTAAAACAGGTCACTGATATAATAAAATATATCAAAGAAACTGGTGAACGTAATAATAGTTACGAGCATGCAAATGTCCAGACATTAAGGGCGCAGTTCCCAGATGCACCATTAGAGAACCTGACATGGGCTCTAGAATGTGTTGAGGTTTGGCCAAATGGTCGAAATGCAACATTCAAGCACCCGTTAGATGTACAGTAAGCTAAATACAATTAATTTAAAGCTATTTATTATGTTCTAGTATGAACTAATTAATGTCATTAGAATTAAAAAGCAGCATACATGAAGAGGCTATGATTTATATTCCATTTAACCTAGGTTTAGAGCCAGTAACTCCAACACCAGAAGAGGTATATAAAAAACTAGAAGCACAATATGGTACTATAACTATCAAACTATTCACAAAACATAAAGAACTCACTTGTGATAATTTAAATAAAATCAAAGCTGAGTTAGACCATTCAATTGCTGTTCTCACTAATGAAATTAAGACAAATCCTGCAGCCACTAATTCTCTTCTTCCAGAGGAACAATTAGTTGATTGTAATATGGAAATGCAGCCTTTTGTAGATTATGATATGCAACTGGCTAAGACCAAATTTGCTACTATGGCGGTCGATCCAAAAATACAACAAATAAAACAGACTGTGGAAATAGTAAAATATATTCGTGAAGCTAGTATTAGTAATAATATACAGCATCTAAATTCTCAGCATATTAGTGCTCAATTTCCAAACGCCTCCGCAGATACAATTGCACGGGCGCTACAATGTATACTAATTAGACCCGATGGCAATCTTATTTTCAAGCACCCGTTAGATGTACAGTAAATCG
>JACCDO011169710.1_pt1 | contig 12815 bp, 13 predicted proteins | sample 7446101 | NCBI WGS metagenome assembly JACCDO01 (sample SAMN15323440, study PRJNA562643) | freshwater metagenome | isolation source: river surface water | place: USA:Blue River Watershed | collected 2017-08-16
TAAAAATATATTCTATTATTATAGAAAAATAAAGATAAAAATGTCAAATAATCCATTAAGTAGTGTAACAAGTGCTGTTCAAAGTAGTGTTATTGAAAGTAGTGATTTAAGTAATCAATTAGAAAATCCTATAAAAAATAATTCTCTTAAAGGAAATAACCAGTCAAAAACTGTAAATAATCCAGTATCTGTAAATAATCCAGTATCTGTAACTAATCCAGTATCTGTAACTAATCCAGCAGTTGAACCAACTTCATCAAATAATAAAAAAAATGAATCAATGGAACAAATGAGACAGTTTGTTCGTGAAAATGCTAAAAGTTTATCTAAATTAGCAGAATTTTTTGGAATGACTGATGAAATTAAAACAATGTTTGAAAAAAAACTAGCAGGAGGTAAAAAACGTAGAGTTGTTAAGAAACGCAAAAGTACAAAGAAGAGTAAAAGAACAAGTCGTAAGTAAAGAATATAAGAATAATTTATTAAAAAAATATTTTTTTTAATAAGTAAATAAAATAAATTATTTGGAAAGATTTGTGAAGTAATTATCAAGAGTATTTGTGAATACAAGTTTTTCATTTGTTTTCTTTTTCTCAACAACAGCAACTTTTTTATTTGTCCCTTTTACCATTTTTAAAACTTTAGATTCTTCATCATTATTTGAAGGAGTTGCCATAAGTTTTTCATTTTTATATTCATATTTTAATTCTTGAATATCTGCCAAAATCTTACCTTTTAATTTAGGACATTTTTGTTGTAAATATGCCATTAAAGAAGTTATTTGAATCGGTGTTTGTAATACAGCAGTTTTATAAATTTCAAAATCATCGGTTTCACACGCTGTTTTAAATAATTCCCGTGACTTTACATAATCAAAATCATCCGGTACATAACAATTTTTTGTATTCTTGATATTTGTTATAATATTTTCTATTTTTTTATGTTTCTGAATTAATTTAAACGCATTTATTGGACCAATACCAACAATTTTAGATGTATAATCACAACCACATAAAATACACATATCCAAAAATTCATCATAAGACATATTCATTTCTTGTAACACTTTATCTAAACACACTTCTGTAACTGTTCCACCCTTTTCCATTGTGAAATTTTTTAATAAAACACATCCTCCCGTCGCTAATACATCACTATCTTCCGATAATGTAGCATCTACTATACCCTTTTTACATAATACTGCACATAATGATTCCGCTTCACTTTGTGCTATTATATATGGTACTCCAAAAAAATCTAATAACTTTTTCGCATCATCAATGTGTTCCTGACGAATATAAATGATTTTTTTATCAACACTTTCTTGTAATTTATTAATTTCATAAGGTTTGCCTTTGATTACAATATTCCATTCTTCTGCGTTTAAAAAAGTTTCATCATATTCACATTCTAACTCATTTTCAATATATGTTTTCACTATATTTACTATTTCATCCTTTTCTTTTAATTCCGGATTCATTTCCTTTTCCACACAAATTTTACCTAATGTTTTACTTATCATTACTAATTCATCTCTCTTTTCCTTTCTCTCCTTTAATACTTCCGATTTTTCCTTTGGTGGTTTCCCATCAAATACATATACCGGTAAAATTCCATTTTTTAATAATATTGTTGTTAATCGTGTTAAACCATCAATAACATTACCATATACATACATAAATTTATATAAAAAAATGGAAGCATCAATAGCAACGCGATAACCAATAAAAGCGGAAAGAGGTTTCGTTTGGATGGCGTTAGGTGCTTTTGTTTGAATAATTTTGTATAAATTACGAATACCCATTTTTTTATTTCTTTTTAGTAAAGTTTCTTTATATTGAAAATGTTTTTTAAAATAAGAAGAGTTTAAAACTATATTAAAAAAAGAAATATGTTTTTTTCTTTTCTTAATCTATCTTTCTTTTCTAAATTTATCTAAAAAATTTTAAATAAATTTATTTCTTTAACTATTTAATTTGGTAATATAATTTCATCATATCTATCAGCAACACCGCATAAAAATGGAATAGCAGTTGAAGCAATTTTATATTTTGTATCATCATTAACGTCTTTTAAGAAATTTCTAAATATTTTATTGTAAATTTTATAAGAAGTACAAAAATTTGTTTTATAATCAATAATATAAAGAGAAACATAATGATAACCATTTATAAGAATATCATTCAAATATGGTGAATCTAAATAAGCAATACGAAAAGCATATTTTAGAGTATCGTGTGTAATAGTAACTTCTTTTTTGGCATTTGTTATTTCAATCGCAATAAGGAATATTTTTTTTAATTCTTCTTCTGTCATTTTATATAATTTATTAAAAAAATTCTTTTATAATGAAATAAAATATAAATTTCTTACTAAAAAATAGATTTATTTTATAAAATGGAAAATAAAAAAAGTAAAAGTAAAACAAAAAGTAAAAGTAAAAAAGTAATTAAAAAAAGTATATCAAAATCAAAAAGTAAAGAAAATGTAAATGCGTTTAAAAAATTAGACCCAAAAATAAAAGTAATGGAAATTAATACAGTGGCAAAAGTAGGAAGTACTGATTTTTGGGAATCTGCCAAAAAATACGGTAATTATAAAATTCATCACGGGCATTCTTTAGAAAGATTACGATTTACATTTAATAATTGGAAAAATACAGTAACTATTGTAGGAGTAAGAAATCCATTAGATAGAAATTTATCATATTTTTTTGAATGTTATAAAGGTGAATATCATAATGATGTGAAAGTAAAGAGTAATAATTACAAAGGTGAAATGATGTATTTCTGTAAACCGGATGAAATATGTAAATATACAGCAAATGAAATAATAAATGTATTTTTCAAACGAACATTTCACGATGTGTATAATGAATGGTTTGAGGAATTTTTTGAAATAACGGGTTTAGATAAAATGGGATTTGATAAAGAAAAAGGATATCAAATTTATAAATTTCCAAATAATAATTATATGTTAGTTTATACATTAGAGAAATTAGATAAAAATGCGAAAGAAATATGTGATTTTTTTGGTTTTAAGGAATTAGTACATGCGAATGATAGTAGTGCGAAAATATATAAAGAAAAGTATGCGGAAGTAAAGAAAGAAATAATGTTTTCAGAAGAATACAAAAAACGATTTTTAAACACAAAAATAATGGACTTTTTTTATACAAAAGATGATATTAAAGAATTTTATGATAAATATCCAACAAGTAAAGTAAATATAAATAAAACTTTTAAAAATTGTGGTAAATAATCCGGCAAACTCTTGTAATACGTAGTGATTTCGAAATATATTTCCCCAAACAATGTTTCAAAAAAATGTTTCAAATGTTTGATAAATATATTTTGAAACATTGTTTGGGGGAAAAATAGATAAAAAAAAATTCTTAAAAAATAATTATTTGTTAAGAATATAAAATGAAAGTCTTGGAATAAATTAAAGACTTAAAATAAAAGAGTTAAGAGCGGGTCTCCAAACATAAAATTCTTCTTCTTCGGGGTCAGAAGTAAATAAATCAACAATACCACTTGCTTTATGATATGTTTTAAAAACGTATTTTGGGTCAGAAATATCGATATTGTTAGAATGAATAAATTCTTTAAATTTTGTTAAAACATCATTTGAATCATTATTATTAACGTGTTCATAAACGAAAGAATATATGTTATTTGTATTTTTGTAACATTGAAATCCTAAAATAGTAGAATTAACTTTCATTTTTTTATAAAATTTTTATCCTAATGTAACTAAATAATTTTTATTTAAAAAAATAGAAATAATTAAAAAAATTATAAATATTTTGAATAAATAGAAGTTAATTTATTTATTATAAAAATGAAAAAGAAAAAAACAAATATTTTCAATATTGATTTAATAAATGAAAATGAATATTTAACTAAAAATATGATTTGTAAATGGTCTATTCATAAAAGTCCAAAAAGTGATAAATTACATAATCTTATAAGTGTAACATATTTTGAAAAAGAAAGTTTAACAAATGCGAATAAAAAGAAACGTTATTTTGAAGGTTTAAAATATATTTTTAAAACAATGAGAATTTATTTAAAGAATTATATTTTACGCATTTATCACGATGCTTCTGTAAATACAAAATTATATACTTTTTATGATTCCTTAAAAGATGAAGAAAAAGACTTTATTGAATTTTATCAATATGATATTCCTTATTTATATGAAAAAGAAAATAATAATAAATATCATAAAGGAACAACTGGTACATTATGGAGATTTTTACCATTTTTTGATAATCCATTACATAATAAAAATGTTAGTAGTAAGGTTGTTTTGGATATAGATAATAATAGAAATAATTATAATTTTATTCTTTTAACAAAAAAGATAGAGAAAAAGAAAAGTATTGAATGTGCTTATAGAACGCATCCTTTTTATTATAAGACTCCTAGAGTTACTTGTTTAAATAAAAATAATAAAGGAAATCCAAAAGATTCATTTTATTATATTGTAGCACATTATATTTATCAAAAAAATATTATTCCTTATAAAATTATGGAAAATTTCTTAGAAAAATATCTTTATAATATTTCAAATGTAAATATGCGTTATTTAGAAAATGAGTGTTATCAAGAAGAGCATAAAGAGGGTAAAAAAGGACTTCAATTTGGGTATGGAGTGGATGAATTGTTTATGAATAGTAGTTACTTAAGATATATACACGAAAAGAAGATAAATATAATGTATGTATATTATTTAACAAATTTTGATTATTTTAAAACAATATATTATACATATGGTGAAATAAAGGAAAGTTATGAAAAGAAGATTCCTATAAACGAAGAAAAAATAAATGAATTTAGTAAAGAGTTATTTGAAAAAATGAATATAATGGAAATATTTAAAAAAAATAAGATTTATGAAAAGAATAAATTTGATATTAAAAAATTAAGTAATTTTGTAATAAAAGAAGATGGTGAATCAGAAAATTTATATTATAAAATAAGGAATGAATTTTTTTCGCATAATATAGGTAAAAAGGGATATATAGAAGTACTTAAAAAATATTTACCATTTTCATTTTTTTCAAAGAATTTTAAAATGTTTTTACATTTATTATCTTTAAATAAAAATGGATATTTTCTTCTTCTTTCAAATGAAAAGAATACTTTAAAACATAATTATGAAAAAGTTCCTAAAAACATTTTTTAAATAATTCGAATTTAAATAATTCGTATTTAAATAATTCGTATAAAAAAAAAGAAATATATAATTTGTTAAGTATAGAATAAATGTTAAGTATTATTCAAAATATACCAAATGTTGGAGTATATCCATTAACATATGTTTTTGAACATATGAAATTAAAGCATAAACCAGATACATTATGGTTAGAATTTGGAGTAGCAAGTGGAAGAACAATAAATTATATATCACAATTTACACAAGATAAAGTATATGGATTTGATAGTTTTGAGGGATTACCAGAGAAATGGAGAGATGGATTTGAAAAGGGAGCATTTAATATGAATGGAAATATGCCGCACGTGAATAGTAATGTTGAATTAATAAAGGGTTGGTTTAATGAAACCTTAGAAGATTTTATTAAAAAACATAATAAGAAAGTATCTTTTATTCATATGGATGCTGATTTATATAGTTCAACAAAATATATATTAAATGTTTTAAAAGATTATATTGATACAGATTGTGTAGTAGTATTTGATGAGTTAGTCAATTATCCTGATTTTGATGGAGAAACAGGAGAATTAAAAGCATTTTATGAGTTTATTCAAGAAAATAAAGTTGATTATGAATGGATTGGAATGAATGGAACTCCGACAGGTATGTCAGGTTATTTTCACGAAAATGTTGCTTTAATTATTCATAGTATATCATAATTGAATTATTATATCTAATTTACAATAAATGAATACATTTTCCCCCGAAAAATGTTATAAATAAATTATATCAATAATTGAATAAAATATTTTTATGATAATGTTCGGGGTACATATTATTTTAATAAATAATTATTTATTAAAAAAGAAGATTTATATTTTTTTTATAAAAAGAAGATTTCAAAAGAAATCTATTTAGATTTAATAAATTTGAACTAAATGAGGTAATCCTTGAGCGGCCTGAGCACTTGTTTCAACTAAAGCAGTAAGCATTAACATTGCTCCAAGTTTTCGTTCTTCACGATTAATACCTTCAGATATGAAACGGTCAATTTCTCGAAGAATCATATTTTGTAAGGCAATTTTGGAGGGTAATTTTTTTAAATACTCAATATCGAGGTCAAACGCGTGAATACTACTTTGTAATATTCTTTGTTTTGCTGCAGGAGTCATACCTAAACGATAATTCCAAATATCTTTGGCATTAGCATAAAATTTGAGTAATCCTTTTACATCAAGGTCCATAAACCATTTTGATTGCGTATAATTATCTAATAAATCAATACGTAGGAAAATATCAACACATTTTAATTCTATTTCTTTTTCTTTGGAGAGTTTTGGTCTTTCAATTTCTAATGAAATACCTGATTTCTGTAATTTTTGAATATAAAGTTCAATAAGAAGAATTTCTTCATTTGAAAAAGGACGAGAAGTATATGGACATTTTGCTATGTATTTTGGATTTAATGGGTCATACAAAATCTTTAAAAGAGTTCGAATATCATAACCAAATTTCTGATTTTTTGTTTTATCAACAAAAATATAGAAAAATTTGGGTGGAATTTCAAATATTGTATCCATTGTTAAAATATCTGTTTTATTTGAACACACATTTCTACGATATATAGACCAACGTCTATATGCTCGTTGGATTTTAACAATATATGAATCATTATTTAACAAATTATTTTGATTTGAAAAATAATGATGTAAATCTTCTAACATTTGTGTTCTTGACTTTTTTGAATCAATCACATTCTTTAAATGATTATGGTCTTTAATAAAATTTCGCAATATTGTTACCGATAAATGGTTTGTATCATTTGATAATACACAATTTTTTAACATTTCTTCGGTTAATATTATGGGTCTTTCATTATTTGTTTCTAATTCATTATTTGTAACATTTGTTACATTATTTGAATTTTCTTTAATAATATTAAAAATTCGACTATTATCGACATTTTTATGGACACCACAAAAAATACTGTTATCTCTGCGTTTGTTTTTACAACGAATAGGGTTTGTTTTGCTTTGAGTAGCACAACAAGGGTCATTTAGGTCAAGTAAAGTAAGAATATGTTGAATATCCATTTTTTTTTTAAATAATTCTAATATTAAATAAGAATATTACTTATTTACGTTACTTAATAAATCTTTATATTCAAATAAAGATATAATTTATATATTTGTTAAATAAATTTCATTTTTTTACTATTTTATTATATTTTAAAAATAATTTACGTAATATGATTTTTTAAATATTTTCTTAGATAAAAAAGATATAACGTAAAAATGGTTACAAAATATATATTTATTTAAGAAATGTATAAATACTCATTTTTTAAGAAAAGATGAAAAACCAAGGAAATAAAGATAGTTTAAAAAATAAGATAATTTATATATATTTAAAAAAAGAAATATTTTTTAAAGAAAATGAGTATTATTTAAGTAATAAAATATATTATTTAAATAAAATGATTATTTGTTAAATAATGTTAAAAATTCTTTAAAAGAAATAAAAAAATGATTCGTTTTTTTTCTAATTTTTTTATCTTAAAGAACATTAGTACTATATTATATATAGACAAAGCAATCGCATTATTTCATAAACAGTTTTTTAGAATCAGTTTTTCAAAATGTCCAGTCAAATTCCAGTCATCAGTGCCTCAAAACTTGATATTTCCAAGATTAGTGTAACTAAACCCAAGAAGAACAAGGATGGTAAGTTAGTTTCTTACTTAAATTTCGGTGAAACCGGATTTATGATTGAAACTCCAACTATGCATTCATTTGGTGTAGGTAAATTCAAGGATGATAAGAAGGGTATTGATGGAAAGTACAATTTAACTTGTACTCAAAGAGCATCAGGTGGTGAAACAGAAGAAGCAGTAAATCATTTTTTCGAATTCTTAAAGGGATTAGATGAGAAGATGATTGATTTCTTAATTGAACATTCACAAACTTTCTTTGGTGAAACATATACAAAGGAAGACCGCAAACTTGTATCTAACGCATACAAGAAGTATAGAATTGTGAAGGAGAAAAATAACAAGACAACAAATGAACCTTATCCACCATCATTCAAGGTAAGTTTCCAAACAATTGGAGATGAGAAGAAGGGTGAAGAAGTAACTCCTGTCATTCAATTATTAAAGGGTAAGACTCCAGTTGAGATTAATTCATTTGATGAGTTAGTTGAACACGTTCCTAAGAACAGTGCTGTAAGAGTTGTTATTCAACCAAGAGTATATGTATTAAATGATATTGCTGGAATTAAATTCACAGCAAGATTTATGAAGGTACCAGAGGTTAAGAGAATGAATTTACCAACATCATTCACTTTTACTGATGATTCAGAAGGTGATAATAACAATCAAACAAATGTTGAGGAGGAGGAAGTTGTTGATAGTGAGGAGGGTGAAGAAGTTGTTGAGGAAGAGGAGGAGGAGGTAGAAGAGGAGGAAGAGTAAATAAGAATACTCAAAAATAATAAATCACAAAATGCTCAAAAAAAAATAAAAATATAACAATCGTTAAAAATCTATATAATAATAAAAAGAAATAAAAATCATTTTCTTATAATATTTTATAAAATAATTATTTTATAAAAATTTTACATATATAACCTTATTATTTAAATAATAAATATTTTTTTAAATAATTTAATTTTATTATTTAACAAATAAAATATTTTTTTTTAAGAAAAATAGATTATGTAAAAGAAATAAAAAAGAGATAATAAAAGGATGTAATAGAAAAAGGATAAAAGAAAGAATAAAAAAATGGAAATTGAATTAAAGAAAAATGAGGAAAGTGGTAATATTGAATTTGTGTGCCCGATATGTATGGAAGATATTAGGATGAATATAGAAGAAATAGATTATGAAAATCAATGTACTACGGGAATACATTATACGTGTAAAGAGTGTATGGAAAAGTGGAAAAATAGTTTATTTCAACAACATAGTGATTATACTTGTGTAATGTGTAAATCAATTATAAAAGAGTATAGAAATGAGGAGTTATTTACATTAGAAGAAATAAATGGTTTAAGAAATCGACTTGAAACAAATATAGAAAATAGAAGACATAATCCATCAAGTTTTTTTTATAAATTAATGTGGTTTGAATTTATATTACTTTTTTCTTCTGTATTTGTTTTAGTAAATACAAAACCAGATAGTAATACAATACGAATATTATATATAGTCAATGTATTTACTGGATTATTAACATTTATTGTAGGAATGACATCGTGTTCAACAAATGGACAAATTCATCCAATGCGTATTTAATTTTATTTATGAAAAATGTTTTTTTTAATAAAAAAACATATAAAAAAAAATAATAAACTATTATATTTTATATATACAAAAAATATATTCTTTAACGAATATATTTTAATAAAGAATAGTATGTAGATAATAAAAAATATTATCTAGATAATAAGAGTTCAATGTTTGCTCTATGTGGAAAACCAAGATAATCAAGGAATATATTTTTGTATTCTTCATCGTTTGTGAAGAATTCATCAATAACATTCTTTGTTAATATACGCTTAAAAAAGTCTAATTTGGATTGGTTTATCCAAACTATAGTTTCTGAGGTAATTGTTTCAAATGAATCATAACTCCATTGATAATCTTCTTTTTCAACTAAGTAGAGTATGTCATCAAAACCATTATTTTTACCGTTTGAGGTATAAATTGGTTTATCTGTATATTCTATTTTAGAAATTACATTATGTAAGCATAATAAATAAAGCAAGTCATCTTCTTCTTGGTTTTGATATACTTTATCAAATTTAATAAGATAGGATAATGGTACTCTTTTTGATTTCACGAGTAATTCTAGAAGTGAAGAGTTTGGTCTAGAATGATGGTTTCTTGGGATTGATTTGAAAGGAGAAACTCCTTTTTCAATAAGAAATTCAATAATATCTATATTACCGTTTTCACAAGCAATTTCTATACAAGAATTATTAGAGTATGTATGTGTATTAATTTGGTCAGGATGTTTTTCATAAATAAATTTTACAACATCAACTGTTGATACATAACAAGCACAGTGAATAGGGTTTCTATCCATAGTACATTGATAATTATTTATTTCAACATATTTTGTATCTGAGAAATGAATACCTTTATTGTAAAGATATTCAAAAACTCTTAAATTAGTACAATATGATACAACGTGCATACTTAATAAATCGTTTGAACGAGAATTAATTGATTCTATAATTACATCGTGAAAAATAGTATTTATATCGCTATCGTTAATATGATTTGATATATAACCTATAATAGTTTCATAGTCGTTAGTTTTTAAAATGTTCATTAATTCGGTTACATCAAAATCTACAGTTCTACCATCAAATGGTACTGTATAATTTCTGCTAGAAAGTTTAGATAACTCTAAGGAGGACATTTTAAATACGTAACATAAATACTATAATTAGAAGAAACAATAGAATAGTTTTTTAAAATGGTAAATTTTTTTATAAAATTCATTTTTCGTAAAAAATGATTTACGTTCTTTTTTTATGAAAATTTTTTTATATTTTTGTTAAAATATAAAAAATTAGTTGATTACATAAATCGTAATTCGTCAATAATTTTGTGATATACTAATTGTAATACTCTACTGGTTGTACAGTTTTTAATGTAAGTTCTTTTAAATTCAGTATTTTTAGTAAAGAATTTTTTAATTACATCTTTTGTAAGTATTTCTACCATATAAAAATCGTAAAGTTTTCTTTCACCAGAAATATCATTACGTTTATATTTAATTTTTTGTTTTAATTTTTCTAATGAAATAGATGAAGGAGATATTCCTCTTGACATAAATATATATAGTGAAGTTTCAGTCCATTCAAACCCATTTTCCAACAAAAAAACAACATCATATGGATTTGATTTTTCACAAATCATTTCAAAAAATAATTCTTTTGTATAAGTATCATATTCATCTTTTAAAATATTTTTTAAAAAGAAGTCATACTTATATTTAATATTTGTTATCTTTTTCATATAAGGTTCTGCTGGTTCAAGTAAGGTTTCAAATGAATTTCTACCATAATTATTTTCTGCGTCTAAATCTGCTCCATTATCAATTAAATAATCAATAATATCAGTATTTTTATATTTACACGAAATATGTAAGGGTGTATTATTATTATTATTTTCGTTACATAATTGAATATGTTCTATCAAATTACATCTTTCAAATATCATTTTAAAAATATCTAAATCAACAAACATACAAAGTATGTGTATTGGATAATAATAATTAAAATGATATTTGTATTGATATTCATTGTAAAACGGATGAAATGTACCGTGATAATAATATGTTTTAAAGGTAAAACCTTTTTCTATTAAAAAATGAAATACATTAATATTATTACAATTTTCTGCGACAAGTGCGGTCATATAACCACCTATATCAGTATATTCAGTAGTAATAAAATAATCACCATTTCTTTGAACTTCATTCCAATCAACATTTAGATTATTTAATATTGTATTTACAATATTATCGTAATCGTTTGTTTGAAGGATTCTTTCAAATTTAACACGGGTTGCCATTTTTTAATAAATAATTATTTTCTTTAAAGAAAGATAATAAATAAGTATATGAATATGTAAATTTTTTTAAAGAAATAGAAAAAACGATAACGTAAATAGATTATAATAAAGGAAATGTGATAAAAGGAAATAGAATAAAATGGATTTTCAGAATAAAACAGTAACAATAACATTTGGGGACCAAGCAGAGAACCATAAAGGAATGCAAATCATAGGAAAGGCGGCAGAAAAGGGATTTACGTATGATGATTTAATGAAGTCAAAGGATTATTTTGAGAAGAAAGGTGTTAAATGTGAAATGTTTCATTTAAACAGTGCTTTACCAGAAAATGTGAAATGTGATGATGCTTATTTATTAGTGATAAGGGATTTTTTTACAGAAGAAGAATCTAGAGAATTATATGAGGAGCAAATGGGATTAGAATATGATTCGAAGGCATATATGTATGGACGTGTTGTGAATAAACACGCGCGACATAATTTATGTTTTGCGGAATATAGTCAAGAACCGGATTATGAGAAAGGAATGGGAAGAATTATAAATTACAAGGATGTACCTAAATTAGAGTCATTACATAATAAATTAGGAACATTTATTGAAGGTGGAAGTGATTTAGCAGGTGAAGGAAATTATTATTATGATGTGCGAAAGTGTGGAATAGGTTTTCACGGCGATTCTGAGAGATGTAAAGTATTTGCGTTACGATTAGGGACAAGTTTGCCAATACATTATCAATGGTTTTATGAAGGGAAACCAGTAGGAAAAAGGATAATAGTGCCATTACATCACGGAAATATGTATATAATGTCACAAAAAACAGTTGGTCAAGATTGGAAGAAAAAGAAAAGTTATACATTACGACACGCAACAGGTTGTGATAAATTTACAACAATATCTTAAATTATATTTTTAATTTATTTAATAAATAATTATTTATTAAAAAAAAGTTTAAATAATAATTTTATTTTCTAAAAATAAAATATATATCAAATGAGTAATATAAATAATTGTAAAGGGTATTGTTTTGAACAATTTAATGGTTTTCCATTATATATTAAAAAA
>JACCDO011072524.1_pt1 | contig 12813 bp, 12 predicted proteins | sample 7446101 | NCBI WGS metagenome assembly JACCDO01 (sample SAMN15323440, study PRJNA562643) | freshwater metagenome | isolation source: river surface water | place: USA:Blue River Watershed | collected 2017-08-16
AAATGTGGGTTTATTCAGTATTTTTTCATAATACATTGAAATGTAACTTGGTTCACCTATTCCAGACAATATCGTTTTTATATTTTGGGCGCTAATTGTATGCAATATACGGTCAGATGATACATAATAACATTGCAATAAGTTCGTAAGTTCTCCTATATTTTCATCCGTATATTCAGACAAATTCTTCGTAACGACATTGGTAAAATCGCAAAACTTCGTTTTGACGGGACGATAACGATGTATAATAAACGGCGTACTGTAAAAATATCTCCAATAGTCGTATGTATGAAACACAGGTTGATTGTTCCAAAAAGGGTATTTAATTTTTATATACACGAAGAAGACTATAAAGAAAAAAATGGTTGTTGCTAGAATATATTGAAGCATATCACACTCTAATATATTCGGGTAAATGTTTTACGATTTTTATCGGTAACTCGGTTAATGTTGGCGTTCCATTATGTATAAATACTGATTGTCGTCTCCGTTGCAGTCGCTCATATCTACTTTAGCGTGGAATATAAAACCACATTTATTTGCTATATTCAAAATGGGTCGTATATCTTCCATATAGAGCACCTCTTCATTTTGTCGTATATGAGATGTTTCTTTATCCTTAAATGTTTCAATCTTAGTAACTATATTCGTTTCTTCTAAATTCACCGGAAAGTTATATCCAGCCGTATATTTAAAATCGTCGTAATCCATTGTCATTTTTGTAGTACGTTTCGGAGTATCAAATAACGGTTTCCATTCAATTTCATCGCCGAATTTCGGTTTCGTTATATTAAAACGTTTTCTATCCACCAAATGTAAAAATAAGTACCCATTCGGTTTCATCCAATAATAACAATTATTAAAAAACTTTTCTTTGTTTTTCAGTTGATAAATTGTAAAATGGGTGCATAATATGTGTGTAAAGGTGTCTTTTTCAAAAGTTAGTGGATTTTCTACATTTTCACATATCACTTCAATGTTCGGATAAGCTGTTTCCGCATATTTTACCATCTCTATTGACTTGTCTATGCCATATGCTTTATACCCGGCGGACGTCAATTCATTTACTGTGTATCCAGTACCACTACCTACGTCTAATATGACACTATTACGTGTATCCAGTTGTGTATATTTCAATAGTTTCATTAATTCCCATTGAGAACGTTTCTTCGTATCGTTTAAATTATCGTATATTTCTGCGTAAAAATCATCATATACATCCCCATTGCGTTTCAACACAAATTGTTCTTTTTGATAAAAACCTTCTTCTTGTTTATTTTGTTTATCTTTAGATTTATAGTTACTATATACTGCATATCCGATTGCTACCGTTAATAAATATTTTAACACGACGTTATTTGTATTGTTTGAAGATAAAAGTGAACCGAAGTATTTTATCATATAGGTGCTATTATATAATAAAATATATATTTTTTATGTTGTTTACATATCACTAAACTGCATTACGTAATTGTGTTCGGGTATGATTATAAAACTGTTCCCTGCCAATAATGCTGTTCTCCACATTCGGATGAGGCATCGCACTAAATTGGTATTGTTCAAACAAACGAGGATAGGGTTGTACAGATGGCGAAGACACAACCGTTGTTCTATATAGGTCGCTAGTAGAAGCTGGCACATACACATTTTGTTCTGCACCGTGTTGCAATGCATACTCCTGGTTACGCAAACTGTTTTCCACATCTACATTGTTTCTATATCCGGCGGACGGACCGCGACTATTGGCGGGCGTGAAATTAATATGTTGATGGTATGCAGGATATGGTATGCTCGGTTCATTCACCATTTTTCTACGATTAATCACAGGGAACACTGCATATTTGGTAGCCACTGGGCGTGGGTCAAAGTTCGGTTCTAGGGGAGAATCAGAGACAAACCGAGAACTAATACGGTTATTTAATTCCTCTACACGTTCATTTTGTCCATATTGAACTCCTTGATGTACGCCATATAATTGATTATTCATTTGTAAATCCATTTATGCTAAAATATATAATATGTTTATAAAAAAAATAACATTGAACATCTTTATTGTGAACTCATCATAATTCAGAACATCAAAATAAAACTGTCTGGACCAACCGATTTTGTTCACAACCTTTACTGTTTCACATAACAAAAATCAACTTCATAATGACGAAAATAGTTATCGTATATTTAACTCTGATTTTACCGGTATCCACACCTATGGTGGTTTATTGAGTACCATAACATATAATCGGATTTATTTTCATATAGTAGTCACACACCTTACACCAAGTTTTTGTGGAATAAGTATATGTAATCCATATAATATATTGTTCCCATTCGTATATAAAAATTATATATTAGATACATTATAATAATGATTATTCTAATACCGTTAGGTGGAATTGGGGAACGATTTAAAACATACAGCGATTTGCCAAAAGCACTAATACCAGTAGATGATAAACCAATCATATTTCATTTACTAGACAATCTTAATATTACAAATAATATCGAACGTGTAGTTATACCATATAACAAAGAATATTTTAAATATAACTTTGAAAAGCTTTTAACTGATAGATACGTAGATTTACAGTTTACGTTTATAATGTTACATAATAATACAGAAGGGGCTGCTGATACAATAAGGATCGCATTAACACACATATCAAATGAAACAAACGATTGCCCAGTACTATGCATTGATAGCGACAACTTTTATACTACTGACATTATTCAATTGTGGAATGGAGAGAATGCTGTATTTACATTTGTAGATAGATTACCCATACCAAGATATTCATATATTACACCTAGTCATACAAGCGATATTATATTAAATATCATTGAAAAAGAAAAAATATCAGATATTGCTTGTTGTGGTGCATATGGATTTCAATCTCAGAAACAATTATTACACTATGCAACCCGTATCATAGAAAATAACACTACACAAAAAAATGAATATTACACTTCTACTGTTATTGCAGAAATGATATCACATAATATAGTTTTTAAATATAAAATAATACAAAATAAATTTTACTACTCGTTAGGCACACCGGAACAAGTTAATGAATATAAATATCCATTATTGTTTGATTTGGATGGTACACTGGTGAATACAGATAATATATATACAGATGTGTGGAACTATATATTTAAACATTATAACTTGGGATTCACAATAAATGACCAATTTTTTAATCACTTTATTAAAGGAAAAGCCGACGCAACATTTTTACAATATTTATTACCAAATATTGACCCTGCGTTGTTGAATGAAATATCTGAATTAAAGGATACTATGTTTATCAGACTGTTGTCAGATAAAAATAAAGATATTTTATTACCAGGTGTAAAAGAATTCTTTGAAAAAAATAAAAATCGTAAAATCGGCATAGTTACTAATTGTAATAGTAAATCGGCGAATTATATAATAAATTATACCGGTCTAGATGAATATATATCAATTTTAATAACAGCGAATGATTGCACTCATCACAAACCACATCCAGAACCTTATTTAAATGCTATTTCATTATTAAACATCGACGCAAACAATACTATAATATTCGAAGATAGTTATTCGGGTTATATCAGCGCAATAAATTCTAATGTATATAAAGTAATTTTAATATGTAACCAATTATCTGACCCAGATATACAAAACGCAAAAGAATATAAAATTACAAATTACATTAACGTTAATCTACAAGATATAATAAGTAACATAAACCCATCAAAGGTTATTTCTGCGTGCAATATCAATATAATATATGAAGAATTAATTAAAACTATGCCTATAAATGAAATTATACATAATAGTGAAAATTTAAAAACTGGTTATATATGTGATATACAATCATATAATATAAAATTCAACGACAATCACACTGAACCAATTGTATTGAAAGTGAATAACACTGAAAATGAGTTAGCAAATACTGCAAACAAGATGAACTTATACAACAACGAGATAAATTTTTATAAAAATATCAGCAATAATTGTAACATAATAAATATACCAAAATGTTACGGCATTGTGAATATAGACAAAACGCAAAATATCAACGGTATTATTCTTGAAAATTTATTAAAATATCCAGGCACATTCAATATTAACTTAAATTGCGATACCCGGGCATTATTTATTGTTATTTCAGAAATATCTAAATTGCATGTTCAATATTATTTCAAATCACAAGACTTGTTGCCGTTAAATATGACCACCGTTACGAATATGAAGCAATTAACATTTTTTAAAGAACTATTACTAGAACGTTTTGATACGTTTATTGATAAAAATAGACTTGCACTGCACACAACAGATATAGAATTGTTACATAAATGTATGCAAACTTATGATATTAATGTAACCAATGCATCGTCATATCCTTTAAGCTTTTGTCACGGTGACTTTAAGTCTGCTAATATATTCTACAAAGAATACAGTATACCATATTTATTAGACTGGCAATATATACAGTTAAACAAAGGTGTTAGCGATATATGTTTTTTATTAGTAGAAAGTATAAATTATGATAAAATAAAGGTTGAGTTAGTATTAAACTATTATTATTGCATAATTAGTGAAAAAATAAACAATTATACACGAGAAGAGTTTATGCAAGACTTTAAAACAAGCTTAATGATTTTTCCATTTGTGGTATGTGTTTGGTTTAATAGCGAAGATAGTGATAAATTACTTGACAAGGTATTCCCGATCAAATTTATGAAAAATTTACTAAAATATTATCTTGCATACTTATGCAATTGATTATGCACAATGCCTAAAATGACGTGTTGCTACTTCATGTCTATCATCTGAATGAACATAACACAATTTCATAATACATATTTTGTTTACATTATTATGAAAACATATTGACTGGAAAGAAAAATGGTAAAACATTATATAATTCATATTAAATATATATAAACATTATGATGTATTATTTTTCACATATATGGATAAGACATTAGTATTCTTCTTAACTGCAAATGACCGTTATTTTATATTTGATAAATTTATTGATGAAATTAATAAATGTGCAAAAGAAACAGTTGATAAATTGTTTTTTTTAATTGTAAATTCATCTAGTGATATGACATATTATAATCATAAACTGTCAAAACATTCTTTGAATTTTGAATGTGTTCTTGTTCCTTGTCCGCAATCAAACTATCTACCGAAGGTACAATATGCTATACACTATGCATCTATTAACAACTATAAATACATTTTCAAGTGCGACAACGACATTATAATTCCAGCATATACATTAGACTATATAATGCAACACATTTCTTTATTAGATACAACGTATTTAACATTAAGTCCAAACATATCAACTGGATTACCATCAGTTGAATATTTTATAGATGAGGCATTTTCACCTGACGAGGCACTGGCTATACGTTCCGAATTTAATAAATGCAGATTCAACAATCAACCCGGCGTTTTTGATTATAGAATATTAAATACGATTACAGACAAATGGGATTATAATACGTTTTTTAACGAATTACGGCTCTTACCTACATTCTTTAAGGGCACACATCCAGTACGTCACGGTTTCGGTAACGACTTAATTAATGACCTAATTATAAAATATAAAGACACCATTTTTGAAAAAAAAAATTGTTCAATTATTGCTGATGACCCTCCATATTTTGCAAATATGTGTTTTTTTATCAGCACCATCGCATATAATAATTTAATGAACCGAGAACAACTCATCGTAACTGGATGTGATGATATTCCATTAAACCGATATGCGTGGAAATATAATTTAAAACACGGCATCATATCGCACGGATATGCTATACATATTGCTTACGGATGGAGATGGGCTGTAAATAATACTAAAACCGGCGATGACTATGTTAACATCAATTGTCCAACAAAGACATTAATTGAATACGAACAATTATTTTTAAATAGACTATATTCTTAATTATCCAAATAATCTACGATTTCATTGTAAATACTATTATATCTTCCATCATTTAAATGATATACGTATATAGGCAAATACGCGTCTTTTGCAAATAAATCGGCGTGTTTATAATATGTATTATATATAACTATACTTGTTTTATAATCCATACGGTCACATACTGATTTGTATATCTCATATGATGCTGTTTCTAATGACCAATGTCTTTTAATATTGTAATCATCCATACATAATATTTTACAATTATGAAAAACTATACAATAATAGTAATATATTACATATTCAAATGACCAAAAACACATATGTTTTAAAAAGTTTGTAAAATTGTTAAACCCGATATAAGTTAAAAAACTTGGTAATATATTCCGGTCATACACTGGTATATCTGAATACCAAAAGTAATATTTACCATTATTCGTTAGTTCATTTACTATTTGCCTATCTTCAACTTGAATATAATGCAACGATGCATTGTGAATGTAATCTAAGAACATATGTGCTTTATTCCGTATAGTAGTATTGCCGGCGATTACCACCTTTTTTTCACATATTAATTTAAACCGTTCATACACATTATCCACGTCAATAAATTCAATTTCACTATCAACTACCGCAATGTAATCAAATTCATCATAATTTTGAGTTATGTAGCTCAACCCATATAATTTTTTTATATTTATAATTCCACAATCTCTATTGTCAAATTTAGGTATAAGGGGCGCAACAATATTATCCTCTTCAAGTGTAATATATTTAATATTACAAAAGGTAGAAACTACATTGTATCTCAAATAATTAATTAAATTGTGTTTATCAGTTATATAAGTCAATACAAATACAATAGAAAATTTGTGTGTATAGTTTAATTTTGTTAGAAAAGATAAATACTTATAATGGGGAGGATATATGGGAATTAAAAAGCACGCTCTATTGTTCATAAATAATATATATACACGTGAATATTTAGATTGTTTATTTGTGTATATTACATCTGCAAATAGTCTGATACTACGTATTGAAAATATACAAATAATATTTTATTTACTTACTTATTTTGCAAATAAAATATTTTACACAAAATTTGATTTTTGAATATAACACGTTGGGGATAACCAATTTGTTGTTATAAGATTATATTCGATATTTCGTTCTTTTAAGAACTTGTCTACACCACACGATTCGCTAAATGTGTGATATTCATATTCATCAAATACGATTATGCCACCTGGTACTACTCTATCCCATAAATATTTAAGCGCAACATACGTTGGTCGTTCAATATCAACATCTATATATAGCAACGATATACGTTGACCTGGATTATCTGCTATAAATTTTGGCAGTGTTATTTCAACGTCTCCTTCGATTAATATGCGATTGTTAGTAATTTTCATATTATTCAACCGATTAAGCACACTATCCAATGTTCTGTCATCTTTATTTATTCTAGCATAAACCATATTCATATTCTCCTGATCATTTACCGTATCTTTATTTAAAACTTCCTTGCTTAAATCTGGGTCAAATATATCAAATCCAACCACATGTTTTATAGTATTTGGACAATAAATTTCTAACATTTTAGAAAAACTAGCCACACCAGACCCTTTAAATACCCCAACTTCAACAATATCGCCCGGCAAATGTTTTGTTCTACTGAAAAAATCGTGACGGTGCAATAACTTTCCTAATATTTTTATATCAGTTGAAAATATAAAATCATTAAAACTGTCATATACAGATTGAGGTGTTGAGTTTTTTATGTTGTTATTGTAAATTGCGCAACTGGTGGAATTCATACCTATACGTATATAACAGTTTACTTGTTTATATACTTTCGCGACCTCATTATTCAATTAGAACGAAACTAAATTAAAAACGTATAGTTATATACAGTATTGATGTATTATGAAATTTACATTTGGGATTATTACGCAAAATAACGTAACATTAACTAACTTCGTTATCGATTCAATTGAAAAACAAAACATACCAGAATATGAAATTATTGTAGTTGGGTCAAGTGATATACGTAGAAATAACACTATTTCGGTTTCATTTGACGATACTGTTTACCCTGGTTGGATTACCAAGAAAAAAAATATAATAACTAAATTAGCATCATATGAAAATATAGTATATATGCACGATTATATTATTCTAGATAATAACTGGTACCGTGGGTTTTTACATAATGGAAACAACTTTGATATCATTGTTAATAAAATTAGTAATAGTGATGGAACACGATATAGAGACTGGGTATTAAATGTAGATTTTGTAAGAGGGACCAAATTCAAGGTACTAGACTATATACAAATGCCTATATTATCATGCCCATATACTTGGATTGCTGACGGTTCAGATATTACGAATATATTACGGGTTGCTAATGATACGTATACTCTGTTTTTAAATTATAATGACAATGGCGAAAAATGGCAAAAATATATTTATATCTCAGGTAGTTATTTTGTATGCAAAAAACACATTATGGAAGAATACCCGTTAAATGAATTATTATTGCATAACCAAGGTGAAGATGTTGAATGGTCACAGCGAGTACGTAATAAGTATAAGTTTACGTTTAATATTCACTCAAATGTTATATTGTTGAAGCATAAACCTCTATCCAAATCTATTGTTATTGATAGCAATTGTATATAAAGAGAAATCGCCACTGATAATTATTATGCAACAGCATACTAATTATACAAATAATAATGTTGCATTAAATGCTGTAACCAATGATAATGTATTCCACCAATTCAAACGGAATCCAATGTTTACAACCATATTGGAACACGTTAATTATAACCAGGGAATACAATATATCGATTATATCAAGTATTTATGTAACTCATACAATATAGATTTTGAAAAATTATGGTGGAATAAATATATTGAAAATGACATTCTCGGTAACCCTATTACATATAATTATAAAGAACAACTGATAAATATTATTGGTTTAAATACATACAACATTTCTCCAACTACACTAAGATATATTTGTTTTGGACTTCAGTTATTTAATGTTATAAATAGTACCGGAAAAAAAGATATTTCTATAATTGAAATTGGTGGAGGTTATGGAGGACAATGTAAAATACTGTTCGACATTTGTTTACAATTTAACATTAATATCCAGAAGTATACAATTATCGATTTAGAGCACGTTTCCAAGTTGCAAAACAAATACCTGAATATGTTGTATGTAAATAATTTTGTTACTCTCTCTAATACAAATTGTATCGGATTATTAGATAATGAATACGACTTGTTTATTAGCAACTATGCATTAGGTGAATTTGAGTCGTCAGTTCAGGATTTTTACATAGAGAATGTGTTATCTAAATGTAATAAATCTTTTATTACTTGGAACACTTATCCTATAAATCCAAAATTAAAGAATATCAATATTGTAGAAGAAGTTCCTCAAACTGGTCATGTTGGATTTCCAAATATAATAATTACAAATAATTAAGTTGTACTGCATTTCTTCATAGCAAAGAATTTCAATATAGTAATTGTAATTCTTTTTTATTCGCATTATACTTTTTGCCGCATAAACTCTTCATGGAATTCACGTTCCATGTTTGCAAAGTTTGGTATAGTATTATATATTGGATGTACTGAAAAACTATTTCGTATAATAACTCCTTTCATATTATTCAATTTACAATATTTATTTACTGGAACTTCATCAAACGGGTCTACATATAACTCCATATTATGCACTAGTTTATCGTAGTTGTTAACATCTATTATAAATACGCTATTGCATAGATAACTAGGATTATTATCTACTTGTATTTTGTAATCCTGCTTCTCAAATATTTTGTGTTTATATTTAATTAATACTCGGTTCATATATTCAATGCATTCTTTGTTAATTCGTATAGGATGTATGCCTTTATAATAACAATCCATTCTATTTAAATTATTAATAAAATTGTCTACATTCCACTCGTTTGCATAAATTGTATGATGGTTTAATTCAGAGTAATTAAATCCCCATAATTCTGTTGGCATATTCGTCTTTAAAAACAACTTATGTATATTAAACTTATCAGTTTCATCAAAAAAATCCTCTATAAAATAGTCGGTTGTAGGTATTCCACTAGATAACGATGGTGTTATATATAAATTTTCTTTATTTTCTAACAAATGTAAATTATCTATCATATAATCAATCAGATGATTATTGATAATTAAATCATTGTCAAATTTCATGCAATATTTTATGTTATTATATTTTGTAAATGCAATAAAACTCTGTATTTTTCGGATATAGTTATTATGATTGTCAAATACTAATATAGTATAATTAACGTCTTGCAATTTCATTTTAATTATATTTTCAAAAAAATATGCTGAATTTCCGTTTATCAACATTAATAAGTGTATTTTATTTTTATTTTGTATTTTATTTAAAAACGTGATAAATGTTTCAAATGTGTACATTCTTCGTTCATCTGTCAAATAACCGATGCATACAGTACCTGTATTCATATTATATATACTTTGTTGTTATCTGTTTATATAATTACAACAATATAGTTTGATATGTTATTACATATCATTAAATATTTTCATGGTATCAATATTTAATATTGTTTCTTTAAACTTGCGATCAAGAAATAACCCAATTGCGTGGTCTTCTATTATTTGTTTTTCTACATCCTCTTTCTTTTTTATTAAATCTTCTATTGCTGATTTAGATAAAAAATAAAATCTACCTGTTGCGTAACTCGTACTTTTCAGATATAAGTCACGAGGAAGACAGTCATGTACAATATAATAATTGCTTATGTGGTCTGGCACATTCAATATATACCCACCATAATGATATTGTGACCGCATTATTGTATTTTGCAGTTGATTAAATAAATTATTATTTATTAATTTTTGGTCATCATCCGTTTTAAACACATATTTAAAATCAAATTTGGAATATATTCCGGCTAATGCAGTAATAACTTTATGTGGCAGGCTATTATAATCATCAAATGTATTTGTGTAAATTACACTTTCATTCTCGTCCAGATATATATCATAACCATTGCATTTTTCTTTATCACCTATTACGTGATAATATTTTATATTAGATGGAATTGTTTTAAGCCACGTATTTTTTTGTATGATTGCCTTTTCCCTGTATTTTTTACAATTGAGAATTAGTAAAATAATATCATAATATATTGACATAATCAGTGTGTTAATGTTATATATTGTAGCGAAGCATTTAAATACAATTTATATTATATATTATAATGGACGGGTACTACATCAATCTCAAACATCGCACCGATAGAAAACAACACATTGAAACTCTTATTCAAACTCATGCTTTTTTTAAAAACATAGAGAGAATGGATGCTATTTATGTTGAAAGAGGAGATATCGGTTGTTCATTGTCTCATATAAAATGTTTAACCGACTTGTTGCAAAAAAACAAGAAATATTATTTAATACTCGAAGACGACTTTTTTATATTAAATGAAACCAACTTTAAACTATTTGAAGCGGAGTTTGACCTTATAAAAGATACAGATGAATGGGACGTATTAACATTAACTCCGAGGGGTGATACAATAATTAACAATTATCTATTAAATTTCAATAGAATTGTAAATAATCAAACTGCAACAGGGTATATTGTAAAACACCGGTTTATTGAAACTTTATTAACTTATTTTAATAATGGATTATCCGAATTGATGAAAAATGGTAATCCAGACAGAAATGCACTTGACCAGTGTTGGAAACCATTACAACAGATTAGTACATTTATTTACTATAAACATATATTTGCTGGTCAAAAGCCCGGACATTCGGACATTGAACACCGATATGTAGATTATAATCGTAGATTTATTGAGCAATCTAACTATTAGCCAAATTACAAAGACACGGCAAAATGATTTTACAAAATAATATAAACAGTAAGTCATATTTTATATTGTAAACCAACAAAATGGTAAAAATTTGCAACACCACTTATCCGTCCAATTCAAAGTACGATTCGCATTTTGAATTGTATTCTTATCCACTTAGTGACTTTCAAAAATATGCGATTGAGGCTATCGTTGAAAAACAACACGTCCTAATTACTGCTCATACCGGCTCTGGCAAAACATTGCCCGCCGAATTCGCCATTCAACATTTCACTGCTCTCGGCAAAAAAGTTATTTATACGAGCCCCATTAAGGCTCTTTCTAACCAAAAATATTACGAATTTACTAAAAAATACCCTCATATTTCATTTGGTCTTTTTACCGGGGATATTAAAACCAATCCGGAGGCAGACGTACTCATTATGACCACCGAAATCTTAATGAACTACCTGTTTACTTCATTGACATCCGCGTCTGATACAAAACAATCCGGTCTACAATTTCAAATTGATATTCAGAATGAATTGGCGTGTGTGGTATTTGACGAAGTTCACTACATTAACGACGCTGAACGCGGTCAAACTTGGGAGAAAACCATTTTAATGTTGCCTCGTCATATCCAAATGGTAATGCTTTCTGCTACAATTGACAACCCAGAAGGTTTTGCAAAGTGGTGCGAAAAAGGCGACACCGCACACGATGCGAAGTGTGTGTATCTTGCGTCAACCAATCACCGCGTTGTCCCTCTATCGCATTATGGTTATATCACTACCGCAGAAACCGTGTTCAAACATATCAAAGATAAAACGATACAAAAAGACATCAAAGACAATACAAACAAACTTATTCCTCTTCAAGATGAAACCGGCGTTTTTAATGAAGTCGGCTATAAAAACATTGTAAAAATAAATAAATTATTCGACGACAACAAGGTCCGCATTAATCGGAAACATACGCTT
>JACCDO010897262.1_pt1 | contig 12811 bp, 11 predicted proteins | sample 7446101 | NCBI WGS metagenome assembly JACCDO01 (sample SAMN15323440, study PRJNA562643) | freshwater metagenome | isolation source: river surface water | place: USA:Blue River Watershed | collected 2017-08-16
GGAATGAACATGATGGGAGGTCAACCAGGAATGATGATGGGAGGGCAACCAGGAATGATGATGGGAGGACAACCAGGAATGATGATGGGAGGTCAACCAGGGATGATGGGACAACAACAAGGATATAATCCCAATATGGGACAGCCTATGAACAATGGTTTCGGTTTCTAAATGATATTGTAAAAGATTCAATTTACAGATGTTAACTAATTAAGTATCTACACACAAATATTTATTCGCCTATTTCATCCCAACTGTCCATGGCCATAAGCTGGCGTCCTAGTTTTGTGAATTCGTGGGTAGTGGTTTGCTTCGAACAAGTGTCGTGCCACTGATCTTTTGGGACATTACCATTTACAAAATCTTGTAATTGATTCAATGCATATGCTTTGTTCATTTCGATTGCCGGCAGCAGTCCGATGTATATAGCTTCTCGCACGATATCCGCGTTATTGTGCTTCGAATTTCCATGTGGGATTCGATAATCCCAACACACCATATCGCCAGCACGACAGGGTATATGCTGAAACCTGCTAATGATTTCTGCATCTTCTCTCGGTCTTATTGGGGTGAATTCGCCGACACAAGGCGGCTCAGACTCAATTTGTTGCCCATTTGTATCAATTATCTTAGTAGGTGGCCTCCTTGCAACCCATTCATCGAATTCCTTGTGTAATCCTGGACACGCTTCAAACCCACCTTGATCCTTTTCTAATGTATCGGTTAATGCTACAAAAGCTTGTATTGGTCTCCACTTACGGATTTTTTTTTCTGCACTAGCACTGTATAATTTATGTGGGCAACAATCTAAATGAGGGGTTAATGATCGTTGAAGAGTTTTCTTTTTGGATATGCTATGAAGTGATGATATTGTATCCGGAACTCTAAAGCATACTCTATCAATATACATATATCCTCTACTACAATCAAATGCGCCATAAGGATGTGCATATAGCTCACGATGGCCACCATAAGTCCGACCCCATAATTGCTGCATAGCACTTACTACATTGTAGTGCTCATTTACTTTCAGTTTCCAATCCTCATAGAATACATCCAATACACCACCCGATCCCCCGGTAGATGATAAATCACGTAAATTACACCCAGTTTCATTTAAATTCTCAATATTTACATTATGCAACAATAAATACTCGTGGAATCGTGCCCGGCACTCAGCGACTTCACACGGATTCAAGACGTTGGGAATTACCACGACGCCTCTCGCGTCGAACTCATCCAGCAACGTTTCACTGAGCATGTGTGTGCAATTTCCGCGCGCCCATCAACCAGATCAAGTCGGACTTGATCACTAATGACTTGAGTCACTGACTGTCAGTCTGTCACTCGAATTTTATTGTTTTTATTAAATCCCCGCCGGATAAGAGGCCTGTCATGTAGTGATCAAGTGTTAGAAGCGTGCCTACGCACTAAGCAGTGCGCCTCATCAACACAATCACCTCTCATCACTCCAAATACATTGAATCCGTTCCGAGATGGATGGTTTATGATGAAGTAGATAACAATTTTTCAATTAACACGTATTAGAAACACAGTGTACGTAATGTACAGTACAGCTAGTAATCACCACAATCACCTCTCCTCACTCAAATAAATTGATATTTACTCGGGGTCGTTCAAAAGGCCCCTCTAAAAAAAACCAAGGCAAGGACAAGAGGAAGAACGGAGAAAGAAGGAAGAGGAAGATGCGCAGTGCACTTGCCTTGCTCCGCCAGACGTACTGGAAGCTGGCCGCGGGGAACGCCCTTTCGCCCGCGTGGCCGCTACTGGCCCTCAACCTACCGTGGAGACCAACGCACTCACCACTTAGCAATAGTAATGACATAGAGGCGTACCAGTTGGTTGGAATACCATCTCGTAAAGATGTAAGTAGGGCACAAGATCTATCCTCGATATGGGACAGTATTCTATTGATGGCGGTGCCAAAGACAAGAGTATCTCGATCGAGAAAGCGTATGAAACATAAACAACATATTCCAGATAAAATCGGTTGGTACACCTGTGAAAAATGTGGTGAACCTAAAAGACCACATAGAATATGCACGAAAAATATAAATATATGCGCAATGAGACCCTGGGAGTACAAACAGTATATAGCCAAAAATAGTAATAATAGTGATGAAAAAGTCGATGAAAAGAAATATATTAGTTAATAAATCTACAAATGTATTATATAATTCCTAACAGGTAATTCTACTCTATAGTTTGATTCCCTCCTTGTCACATGAAGTGATTAGTAATATATCGTTAGTACACGATGATGTGGTTTGATGGCATCTTTGATCTTTTCCCCTCGTTGCCACAACAGCCAATCAATTTCAATAACCAACAAATCATTCCATCCTCGTGCTAAAAGTATCTTATGCAACTTCTCAACAGCTATGACAGTGCATGCTCGAATTTCAATTTCTTCACGACAACTAAATGGTAACTCGATGAGCGAGTCTACCTTGTCCATTAACTCTTGATTATAACTTAGAATATTCAATTCACGCAAGATTTGTGGCACCCTATAATCTGCAAACATGGTTAACTCGTGAATGTCATGGAAATAATAAATACTAGTATTTTCTCTTGGTCGACCATAAGCAGCCCATAAATCACCAACTAATATTTGAGCACGTTTATAAAAATGAATCAATTTACCGTCGTATATAGCAGTATCCCGGAAGCCTTGTAGGTATTGCAGGACCAATTGAACTAATTTAACCGCGGAATTACTAGCTTGCTTTACCAAGTTCGCACCTAGACCATCGAAATTTTCTAACAATGACGTACCTAACTGTTAGTGGAGATAGGTAAATGAGTGTGCGCTAGTAATAATATTTAAGAGAATATTACCTCTTTCAATCTAAGTGTTCGTTCAGTTAATAGCGGAATTTGATGACTGGGAAACCAAGATTGGAGTATATCTTCAGTCATATTACATAATCGATCAGCGTTAAAAACATTTTCATCCTTTTCTAATACATTTTTCAATGCTAATGCTAATGTGTCATATTCCAATCCTTCGACCGGCCAAAAGCAGAAGTTAAGAGAATCCATGACAAATATATATTGACACGTCCTAGGGCCTAATTCTTTCGCATCTTTGCAATAATGCCAATCACCTTCATCCCATGCTACTGCATTACATCTTTCACTCATTTCATTCGCCAACTCTATTATCGCGGCATCGTTAATGATGACGGAGCGAGCGTGATCGCACACATATTCACACGAAGTACGAACCTCATTTGTTGGAGACACCATATTTATCCTTTCCCTAATTACGCTCTGACTTGTCAACTAGTAGATGTGATAATCTATTTTCCAGTATTATTACACAACTAGTTAATTGACTTGATGCCGCACTAATAGTCTCTCGCTCAACTAGATCCAAAATCAATAAGATCGATTAGGTGCTATGTTCTGGGACCTATTATCTAAGTATCCGCGAATCGCGATAATCGCGACGCGCTTCGCTAGTTCTCGGGCCGATTCTGGATTCTCGTACCAGTCTCAGGATTTCACCTTAATTAAAATTTATCGCCAAAATGTGACCAATAATTGACGAAATCACCTTGAAATGGGCACCAAATGCGGCTGTTCACAAGTGTCTACTAAATCATAGAAGGAGACAAATATATTTTTACCTGGTCCACACCCATGAATCCTGGATGCAAAATTTTCATTTTCCGCATCCAATTTGTAACGCGGTGAGACGCCAACATAGTATCGTATAGGTAGACGTGAATAACGTGCGATTAACGCAGCACATCACTGAAATGTCCGCACATAACCCGCAATCGTTGAAGCTCAAAGTGGGTCGCTTGAATCAGTTGATCAACGAAAAGAAGCTGGATGAAACTGTTGCATACCTACAAAAAGAAGATCCAGAGGAGCTAAAGAAGTTGCTGAAGGAATCTGATGAATACGGGGACACTCCATTGCACTTAATACATAACAAGGGAATAGATATCGCCAGATTCATTCTTAATTTATACAAAGAATATGGAATCATGGATGAATGCTATGATATCGTCAATAAATATAAGGAAACCCCATTTCTACACGCCATGAACACTCCCAACAAAGAGATAAGATCAATGGTATTTGGTGATGCTAGTAATCAAGAAAATCGCGACTTCTTTTTTCGTCATGTGAAATTAGACTACTTCGATGATGTTGGCAGTGATCATATTGCACATCAGTGGAAACAAACGAAGGACAAAGTCGATTTTTTTTTACCTTTTTTTACTACAGTTAAGACATTCGAAGCTAGTCAATTCTTGAAATCGGTGGATAAAGAGGGTAAATCATTCATATTCCTATTTCTGCAATCGGATATTTGGGTCGACACGGTAGAGTCCTTGTTAATGTACGATGCTACTTTATTGCTGCAACAACAGAAGCGCGAAAAAGCATATCCGATTCATGTGGTATGTAAACACCCATACAACTGCGAAGAAATCATCAAAGTGATGATAAAATATGGTGGAATGCATCTATTAGACTACGTTGATTCGCACAACAAAACTGCTAGAAAATACTTCCAACACCACAAAGCTACATACGAAAAGGTCATGAAGTGGCTAGAGACGAATTATAGCCCAGAAATATTGGGCAAGAAACTTGTAGATGACGCTCATCACACTAATGATGAAGTTAAAGAGGTCTCGGCTGCTGAAATCTTACCATTTTGTGCGTTGGGTTGCTGCATTGCTGGATTGAATTGCGAGTTCCCAGCTTGTATCGGATGCCGTCTTCATGGGAATATACTTTGTTTGGATTCTGATATTATTTCGTGTAAAATGCCAGAAAATCCAGCTCAATGTTGTTTACTATTGAAGGGGAGTGTTAAGTGTCTGTCCCCCAGAAAAAGCACCTTTTGCAAGTTCGCATATCAATTTTGCTGTATTGATGCATTGTGCCTATTTCCACCGATTGTAGTCACTGATCAAGATATCCCATGTATGTGCACCACCTGCGGGTTGACCATTTGTTTCAGATATCAATTCGGACTCTTTTGCTTAAGGAGAGTTGGTGAAATTAGAAGTGCACTATTTACTGAATCTATACAACGGCTAGCAGCGTTAACCGCTGATAAATAATCACAATTATAACCGGTTTGCGTATGAGTGAGTAGATACCGTCGCCGCGTGAGCGTGCAGAACTGGGCCGCCCGGCCGCAACATGCCGGTATATCGTTATTTTTTGAGAAAATTTTTCTTGTAACTATTTACATTTCTATCAATTATTCCGCTTCATTGAGGAAATGTCTCGCCGCGACGTTAACGTTGAGATCTTCGCCGCCGGAGACGGTGTCAACTACCCGCGTGCAGGGAACGTGGTTACAGTGCATTACACAGGCTTTCTACCCGATGGAAGTAGGTTTGATTCATCACGTGATCGTGGAAAGCCGTTTAAGTTTAAGTTAGGAGCAGAGCAAGTGATTCCTGGATTAGATCTGGGAGTGGCTCAACTATCTATTGGGGAAAGAGCTAAGCTCACAATTCCGTCACACTTAGCATATGGTGACAGAGGTTTTCCAGGACTAATACCTGGCAAATCGGAATTAATATTCGATATTGTACTCATTATTATCAACCCTTCACCGTGCATTATATTAACTGTTTTTGTTTATTCTAGGAATTAATTACGTTTTCGTAGTCTGTAGATTCAGCTTTCAGTTGGTTAAACTATTCAAGACTATTGAGTATTGTAGTAAATGGAAAAAAGTAATAGTTGCCTTGCTTACCCCGATGGTAGTAGTAGCTGATTACGATGGTAATTCGCTTGTCATATTTTTGTGCCTAGATATGAATAATGTTTACAAATTATGTAATATAGTAAGAAATTGATTCTAATGTATACTTTCCCACACGTTACAATTTGGTGATCCGTTAAGTATTCTTACGTCAGTAGTTGTCTCCTCCATCGCAATATCTGCTTCACGAATAACTTCCAAATGCTCCAGAGTAGACATAAACCGAGCAAAATCTAATCCTTCTTCTTGGAGTTGCGATTACTCACGATTTGGTCGTCATATGCCGGGAGAAAGTACTCGAGTGGGACAAGTATGCGTCCAAAAAGAAACACGAGAATGCAGCACGTACGCGACTATTGTTGATTATAATACAAAAGTATATGAAATTTATCGAGAAAACCAAAGCCAAATAATTTTCCCTTTGACTTACCACGAAGCATGTGGCTATTAATTAGTTGATTAGTTTTAGGTGTTTCGTAATGCTCTTCTATCAGCACGAGTTTGGGCATGATAACCGGCTCTAATTTGCGACACACTTCGCTGACTATTGCAATCCTGACAAAAAACGAAGTATAATCTTGATGCTGCATCTCTTGTTAAATTAGTTATGAATGATCTACAAACTTGGCACTGAACGTACTCCAATATATACTTACGCAACAATGACTCGATGTATTTAGGCACAAATTTACCTTTAATAACTAAATTTTGTTTACCGTCTATCGATCCTTCAGTGCCTAACTCAGCCATCATGAAGGAGAATACGTGATCAGGATTACGTCTCATCATTTTACATATATCATGAAAATTAGTCCACAATGTCTTTTTAGTTGAGTTTGGCACACGCATGAGCTGTGGTGGGATGATCTTCCAGCGTCTTTTATCGCTCAAATCTGGATTATGATGATGTAATATATCAAATACTCGTTGTAATAATTGTCCGTACGTATAATTAGGTGTATCTACAATACTGCTAGCAGTGGTGGTTGACGCAGCGTCGGTTGTAGCAGCATCGGTAGCTGCAGCATCACCATCGGCCGCAAGTTCAGTATCTTCCGTCTTCTTTTTTGTCTTTTTCTTCTTTTTTTTAGATAAATCGAACATATCACCAAAATTTTCATCCGCAGGACCAGATTCTGTCGCTGCCTCAAACTCCGCCATTTCTACCTATCTACCTATCTCACACTCAGTCACTACTCACTCCCTTTTCACTACTTACGACCCACTCGTCACTTAATTCAATTTTTTTGGTGGTCCTGCATGCAGATCCCCTAACTGGCCGAGATATATAAAGTCTTATTTGCACGAGCGAGCGAAGCGGTTATTCTATACTTCTATCTTCTATTTCCCTAACTCAACATACCTCTATCTCATCCCCCCTCTACTTCTGCCTACCTCTAATTCAACCTAACTCAACCTACCTCTTTCCTTTATTGCATTATTAGTGCATAAGTTATGCATTAGTTATGCACGGTTGTGACTTCTTTTCCTTTTTCCTCTAGCTACGATACATATCATTCAGAAATGGTACATGTCACGCATGCGGAACTAGTAGTTCCTACTCGCTGAAACAGTGTGGTAGTAGGTAGTGACTCACTCAATTGAGTGTGACCGAGTGAGTCATCGCAGATGCCAGTCGCCTGGTTATTCTTCAACGTGCTGCGTGGCTCAGGGCTGCTGCCGTCGCTTGCTAGATTTTATCTACTATATTTTTTCTCGATATATTTGGAAGTGGTTGAACATTTCAATAGTCGTGAACGACGCGGATTTATTGTTTCTATCAAACGCATCTTTGTGTTGCTGCTTTTATTTCTTATTATACCAACTCTTATTCTATGGAACCATATTGGGTTTGCATTAGATGACATACTATATGCACAATGGCAATCGATTGATGTGGACAGCCCTGTTTTCATTATTGGTAATGCACGATCTGGCACTACATGGCTACACCATTTGCTGGCCTCTAATAGTACCAACTTTACAACATTTTGCACTTGGGAAATCATTTTTGCGCCTGCTGTAGTATGGAAAATACTATTTATTTCGTTGTACAACGTGGATAATACTTTCTGTTACGGACTTATATTTGCTGCGATTACGAAGCTAGAGAACTATTTACTAGGACACATAACTGTTCACAAAATATCACTACAAGCACCAGAAGAAGACGAATGGTTAATGACACATATTACATTATGTCAATTAGTTACCTTCTTCTTTCCATTATGCGTGAATACCATCATGCCAATCATCATGTTCGATTATAAAGACGACACAACCACCACTTCTCGCTCTCTCGATGCAACAACGAAAGACGTCATATTTAAGTACTACCATAGCTGTGTTCAGAAGCACTTGTACACATTCAATGTATTATATGCACGTGGCTCAACCAATAAAATATTCTTATCGAAGAATCCCCCATTCACGTTGCGCATAGAGACCATTAAAAAGCATTTTAGTAATTGTAAAATAATTTGTATCGTACGCGATCCTGTAGAATCAATTCCATCCATGATCTCGTATATAGGCATGGGTTGGAGGGCGTTTGCGACCCCATCAGCACAAAATAAATATCCTAATGCTCGAGATTTATTGTATTTTTGTATAGCGCATTATATGTATCCACTGCAACAAGAGTCGAAATGGCCAGGCTATCAGTATGCATTCGTCAGCTACCATCATTTGAAGCAGTCTTTGAAAACAACCATGGCAGCGTTACTGCAAAAACTAGAATTGTATCAGTTAATACTTAACACTAACGGGGCAGAATTTACGAAAACGTTGCATGTGGAGGAGCTTATCGCGAGAGTGTACGTGAGCAGTCACCACCACAGCGTAGAACTAACATGTAATATGAAGGAGGAGGAGTTAAAGAAGTCGTTGGATGTTGTATATACAAAATTTCGTTCGTACTTTGAAGAATGTGGCTCTTGTAGGGTCACATCGGATGTGTCAAGTGAACAACACGAAGTCGATAGTAGTAAAGACGATAGTCGGATAAAGAAGAAAAGGAGTCATAAACATCAACTAAATTAGAGAATACATTATTAGTGACTAGGCGTACTGTCTCCACTCGTTGTAAATAAAAATGTTTGATATTTGTTTAAGGTGGTCATTACACCGAAATAACTCGTCTTGGTCGATTATGGTTGCAACACGTATAAAAATAGTGTGGCATAAACCAAACTACTGAAGGTGACCTTCTTGGTAAAAGGGTCGTAGATAAGTTTATTGCATCATAGTGAGCTCCATGTGTACTATGATGTAACACTCACACTCAATATCTCGTCTAATATCTCTTGTTATAGATGTAATACCAGGGAGAATAAATGAGAACGATTACTTATATTGCATCGTACAACATTTATCTTATCGCACAACGACTTGTCTCATAATCTCATTCCTAATAATATTGAAGTCATGTTAGGTTAGGTTGTGTGTGTAGGTGGAAATGTTTTACGGCAATGACTCGTTCTTCTCCCCTCTATCAGATGATAGCATTTTATAGAAATAAAATTGGAAGATGATCTTAAGGGCACATAAAATGAAGTAAATCGATAGAAAAACTCTACTGGGTGATAAAACTTCTGTTGCTATTCCAAAGATTAGGTACGAACATAATCATGCAGATAATCTTTATTATATTCATATTTGTTGCTTTGGTAGATAGATGATCATGCAAGCATGGAGATGATATTACCTCTTCACTATTTTGTAATTGTAATATAACCTCAAGGTAGATTTTCTTCACCACTTTCCCTGTAACTTTGCTTGTGATGTCCTTATAATCGGAGCGGATTGACGCGATTTTCCATTCCAAATGAAGTTGTTGATGCAGGAGGATGGTGTCGACCAATGTTACCACAGCGAACTCCAGTCCCGTTAGTTTGATGAAACGATTCGTTTGTGCGGCGTTGCGCAAGGCGTTCACGTAGTAAATGGGGTCCTTATGACGGGTGCTGACAGCTATTACATGCATCTCATTCTCATTCTTGTTTTTTTTAAAAAAAATCCCATGGTTCACCATTGGTGCTTGTCGGAAACGAGCGGAAGGAAGCAAATGCAAACATATACATGAGTGCTTGCGTGGATGTATAGAGTCAACCAAACCTGTTTATATCGCATGTGTGCAATAATTAAAGGTAATATGTAAATCGTCAATAGTATTTTTTTTTCGATAAATTTAATTAAACGTCGAACCCAATCGCCTAATTATCACCAACGTTTCCCCCCTACTAATCGCTGCTCGCAGTTTCTCTATTTCTTTTCAATAACTAGACGGCCCCGGCCTAGCTCAACGAACCTGGTACTCTCAAAAAAACTGAAAAAAGTAATCTTTACTCCTGCAGTAAGCGTGCGACGTGGTGCACATAGCCTCCAGCGTCATACGTCCAGCATCGGGCGCAGCGCAGACGCATCGCTCGGCTGAGTCGTCGGTCATTCCCTCGCTTTGCTACATTTCTCTAGGTAACAGCGAAATTTATTCGCTTGACAAGAGGAAGCAATTGATTATTGATTATCTGGCTTTGATACTAGTCTAAGGCAGTTATAGTACGTCAAATAGACGTATTGTTAGTTACATTTTATTAGAAATATATGGCAGCTAGACCTCCACCACCGAGAGGACCAGCGCCAGCTCCACCAGGAGGCAATCCTCCAGGTGGACCACCTCCAGGCGGACCACCTCGTGGGCCTCCAGTAGGTTAGTTGATTTTATACTTTACATTGATCCACCCATATATTCATCTATACTTATATTATAATTGTTTCACAGGTCCACCAAGAGCAGGACCACCACCAGGTGCACCTCCAAGATCAGCACCAAGAATGCCCCCAACAGGTGGACCTCCACCTGCTGGTGCAGGTGGCCCACCCAGAGGGGCACCAGGTGATGCACCAAGAGGTCCTCCTCCCCGAGGTCCACCACCAGGTGCACCAAGAGGTCCACCACCGATGGGTAATCCACCACGTGGTGGACCAGGTGCATCTGTTGCTCCACCACCAAGAGCTCCAGCCCCTCCACAGGGCCAGCAACCCATGCAAATTCAACAGCCACCGAGAGCTCCAGCACCACCTCAATTTGGTCGATTAATAGTCAAATGTTTACGAGGTGTAGAATTAAAAGCAGGTCAAGGAATGTTTGGTAAAGCAGATCCTTATGCCAAGCTACGTATAGGAACACAAGAATTTAATACAAAACCAAATCCAGGAGGTGGTAAAAATCCTATTTGGAACGAAGAATTCTCATTTGATATATCAAACGAAAGAGATATGGAAGTAGAAGTATTGGACAAGGAGACTGTAGGTAATGATAAGTTTATGGGTAGATGTAAAGTATCAATAATGGAGTGGATAGCCAACGGACGATTCGAAGGCGATATTGACTTGGTAGATAAGACCAACAAACCAGTCGGTAGAGTTACTATTGCAGTTAAATTTGAAAGACCATCAGCTGGTATCGCAGCGATGAAAGGTGAAGATGCACTAGCCGAAACCAAGAATGTAGGACCTGCAGCATCAAGTAAAGGTGGTGTCGTAGCGTTAGCAGCTGATGTGCCCCGCGATCCTAGTGGCAGATTTTCCGATGAAGAAATATTAGAAGCATTCAAGGCTTTTGATCTTGATAAAAATAACTTCGTTGGTGCAGCAGAAATACGGCATGTACTAATAAACATAGGTGAGCAGGTGACAGATGAAGAGGTCGATGAAATGATTAGAATGGTTGATAGTGATGGTGATGGCCAAGTATCCTGGGAAGAGTTTTACTCGATGGTTACAGGCGGTAAGAAAGCACCAGTTGGATTGGGTGCAGAGACGAGAGGTGGTGCATTGGCTGGTACTACATCTACAGCACCACCACCATCAGGACAAAATGTTGTTCAAGCCCGTAATAAAAAGAAGAATCTATTGGAAGAGTTTGCTAAAGAGAATAACTTCAAGCCCGAAACGATCAAGAAAGCATACAAAAGATTCCAAGCCACCGATAAGGACAAGTCCGGTTTGGTTGATTACACCGAATTCTGTGAGGTGCTCCAAGTGGATCCATCTCCGCAATGCGAGAGTACCTTCCAGCTGTATGACTACGACAAGACAGGACAAATCGACGCGAGGGAGTTCCTTATTGCACTATCTAATTACACTGGTGCTGGCAAAGAGGATAAATTGAAATTCGCCTTCATGACGTTCGACGAGGATGGCAACGGCGTCATCACCAAGGCCGAGTTATTGAAGATACTAAAAGCCAATCATATGGCGAGTCACGACAGCGAAGTGGCGAGAAAAGCCGATACTATCATGGCGCAAGCGGACAAAGATGGAGACGGTGTCATTACCTTCGATGAGTTCGTTATTGTATCCAAGAAATTTCCTAATATATTATTTCCAGCTCAAACTGCGAAATAGATGGCGGTACCGCACTAGCACCCGTGAGTTGTATGATTTCCTTTTATCTTGTTCCTATTTTGTGACTACATACTGTTGTGTTTTTGTATAATAAGAAATATTAATTACGCAAAATGTTCATTATGTTACACATTCATACTATTTTCAAACCAATACATAGTCGTCGTCGTCGTTGTGCGCTTCTTCTTCCGTGAAATCATTCCCCGCAGCAAAGCTGTCATCCGCGTAGCTGGGGGCGTATTGTTCGATAGTATAAAGCGTATTGCTATTCGACGACTGTCGCTTTTTGTAGTCGTTGTAAAATTCACTGAACTCCATCCGATCGCGGAAGTAGAACGACATCACAACAGAAGGGTCGAGCTTGTCTATAGAAAGCACTTCGTACACGTTTGTATGGATCTGTTGCAAGTGGTCATCAGAGGGAAATATTTCACCGAATCCAGGATTAGAGAAAGTTACATGAGGATCTAGACCGTACAAGCTTGTTTCATGACAACCAAAGAAATAGTTTGCATGACCTGGTCTACCACCAAGCAATCCGACAAAATATTTTGATTGGAATAACTTTAAAATCTCAGTAAAATAAATAGGTGTAATTGATGTAATTCCCAGCATCAATGGGATACACAGCAA
>JACCDO011323508.1_pt1 | contig 12811 bp, 3 predicted proteins | sample 7446101 | NCBI WGS metagenome assembly JACCDO01 (sample SAMN15323440, study PRJNA562643) | freshwater metagenome | isolation source: river surface water | place: USA:Blue River Watershed | collected 2017-08-16
CAAAAGCATAATACATTGGGTGATGATGAATTCGTTCTAAGTGCTTTACAAAACGGTTATTTGATGGAGCAGTCTGTGGACAGCTCGAAAAACTGGCATTATCATTCCGCATCGAAACAGAGTGATCTCTTAGTCGGCTTGTTGTCGGAGTCCAAACTTACTAACGAAGAGCCTAGCAATATCAAAATCAAAGAACGAAAAGATTATAGCCCTTTTCGGCCAAGTGCGACGAAATCGGATATGAGAATTGTGCCTGTTCATGATGTTGAACCTGTTGCGCCGCCAGTGTCCTATCCGAAAGGCTACCTTGAGAAAGGACTTCAAATTATTGGCGATAAACCAATTATTCTTTATGCTAGACATATAAATTGAATCCTTTTTGTTATTTATGTAATTTTTTACATCATATGTATAGTTCTTAACCACCTTGAGTGGCACCTTCAATTATTTCTTTTTTCCCTTCTTCGGATCCCCTCCGCCCTCCGCAATCTGCGCCTTTTCAATGGCTTCCGTCGCTCGTCCAAGAATGAATTTCAAGCTTTCATTGAGTTTGTCAGTGTCTGTCCGATACTTTTCACGCATTTTCCACCACTCTACAATTGTAGTTGCAGCAAGAGCTTCACTTTCTACTGCCCGTCCTTCTGATGCGTGTGGCGACTCTGATTGGAAAGCTGTAGTAATGAGTTCTGTAATGCGCGATGTGGTTTGCTCTCTAACTGAAATATTGAAAGCTTTGAATTTTTCTAATCCGATGTCAGCATTCTCCTTAAGACGCAGGGCTTCTGCGGAGCGCTCGTTGCCGACGGCTTTGGTAGTGGCATAAGTCTGAAAGGCAAGGGGTTCTTCAAATCCGGAAACGTTTTCTTTAAAAGTATTACCCCCTGTTGGAAAGATTGTCTCTAGCCGGGTTTTTGCAAGCGAAGGGTCTTTAGAATAGATACCCTTTTGCAAATGCTCTAGCATATCGTTGTTGAAGTAAGTCTCCGACTCTGCACTCTTGGCAGCTGAAAGCGTCTTGCTCTTGGTAAAATACCTAAGCGAGTTTAGAGCCATTTCTTCTCGTCCAGGCATTGATTCAGCCCATGCAGCTTTTAGTTTCATACCCGCTTCCACGTCTCGATAATCGTGTTGAACCGCAGCGACAGTACCACACATAATGTCATAACTCCACATGAATTGGGGAACAACAGGTGGAATATCCACTAAAGAAAGAGCCCCAGGATTGCTTCCGTCCGCAACTGCTGCTCGTGCTGCTGCTAATTGTGCATCTATCGCAGCTTGTACAGCATTTGGATCTGTACTGTCCAAACCGTCGACACCTGCATGGAATGCGTAAGGGAGCCGAGAACGCCAAGACGATGGCACTTGCATCGCATTCTCATCCACAAAAAGCTCTACTACCAACTCTTTACAATCGCTTAAATCGGCGCCTGTATCAGCTCCTTTACCTTTTTTATCATCTTTTTTACCCGCCTTAGCATCCGCCGGTGCTGCCTCCTCCGCACTACGAACAGGGGCTGCTTCACCTTTCTCCAAGAAAGAATCAATAACAACATTATATAACTGAATGACACTAAGAGCATGACTTTCATAAAGCAAATTTCCATCTGTCTTGCGGGAAATTTTCAAGCGCAATCTGACTTGCTCGCAGAACTCCTGTGTATGGTTTGGTGGCATAGTTCTCATAGATGCGGAAGTCAAGTCATCTGATGCTCGACCATGAGTTTTAGGTGCTGTTAACGTAGAACCAGTCAACGCTCCGCTAGACTTCTCTTCTTCTGATGGTTCTGCTTGTATAGATCCCGAACCCCCTGTCTTGTCAGCACATGGCCTGACGCCAAATTTGAGTGCCAGTGGGAAAGAACCTTTCTCAAAAGTTATGACGTCGCGGAATAGTAACAGACTTCTGTTTGGATAATATGCGCCAATATAACGTGCTGGTTTATTATTGGATTGCAAGTTTGCTGGAGGCAAAATAGAATTGCTTTTAGTCAAAATTACGGTCTTCCATGAGAATCCAGGAATATCCACAACACCCTTTTTGCCCGTGGACATTTCATAGAAATATTGGTTTAATTGACATCGAACTACTAGGGTATTCTTCGAGACACTTGAAAGAGGTACTATGCAAGGTCCTAAACGTGGTAATATCATTGAAGGTTGAAAATTCGGATTAAAAGCTAATGCTTTTCCTTCCTCGGCAACTTCGTCTCGGCTCAATGGCTTCGTTGCTGAGTCAAATGGCGGTATCGATAAAGATGAAAACATTCCAGCAGAAAGATGTTGCGCTAGCATCATGTCTGGCACATGCACAAACAGCAATGCTTTTTCTTCGAGTGATTCAGATGATTCTGGAGCTGGTGCGAGCTGCAGGGGCAGTCTGAAAAGCACTTGCTCCGTATCAGCTGGAGTGGCAGCAGCTTTTCCTGTTTTCACTAAAGCTTTGTAACCATTTCCACAACCATTCCAAATATTTTCTGCAGATCCAACCTCTAAGGGCACAGCACTACGAAATGTCATCGATACGGAAGCACGAGTATATAGTCGCACCCAAAAAAGTAAAGGTTCTTTTTCACTTGGGGATAATCGATCGGCCGGCATGTGGAATGTGGCTCTTGTCATGGGGACACATGCGTCACGCCCTAATTCCACTCGCATAACAAAAGGATCTACATCATCTGTTCTAACTTCCTGTAATACCAGAATTACACCGCTGGGTAATTTGGGGGCAGCGTCTGGTGAAGTCATCGGTAAATCTGCTTGTATCATGATAGAAAGGGACAATGAAGGTGTTAATGGGGTCATTATCCCACTTAATCGATTCAGCTCGTGAGCTTGTGCTTCAAGAGCAGCAGCGGCTTCTGGATCATAGGACTTCGCTTCTCCAGCACCAGCAGGCACGAAAAACGCTGAAGTAGATACTTTTAATAGCGTAGGTTCTAGTTGTCCAGCTTCCACGCAAAGAGTTGGACCCCCAATTGGTGCAGCAGGGGCAGCATCTTTTCCTTTTCCTTTTTCTTTTCCTTTTCCTTTATCGCCTGCTGCTTCTTCGGCCTCATCGGCGGTCCATGCCCATGCCAACTTTGTGGCATGTGGTGTGCGCAACAGGCTATCGTGCGCCACAACGTAAGCTTGACCGTGTTGCAAATCATTAAAAGTTACCCATTCCATTTCAATCTCTGTAGGAATAGGAAGCTTAGGCAGTGCAGCTTTGTATTGCTCGACGGCACTCAGAGTACTCACATCAACTTGAGGTTCAACGTAAGGTGCCTTTTTTACTACTTGCCATTTTACTAGTAAGCGTGTCTGTCCTACATCATCCTCTGATTCCGTCTTGACATAAGAAACTGCAAGCACCGGAGCCACACGCAAGATACCCTCCGTGTCGCGATAACAGACACTAAACGCCTCGGCAAAGGGTTTTCTCGTTGCGTTATTTATATGGGTAATCATCGACTCGCGCTCATTTAAAACACGAATAACTTCCTCTCTTTCGGATTGCTTTTTCATATATTCTTCTCTGAATTGTTTTTTAGTTCGCAACCCACCTAATGAGTTACTTAATTCAGCAGTAGATGCTTCACCTTGTGGTTGGCTGCTATGCTTGTTTTCAGATTGTAACAGCATTTCTGAGGATGGCGGGATTTGCGAGGGTTCTATATGATTCGCTCCACCAAAAACGATCTCATCGCGAAGCGATTTTACGCGCGAAATGTCTTTACTCAAGCACGATCCTAAATCCAACGGCGACCCCGGAGTCCAACCTGTCAACACATGCACCGCAAATGCAATGAAGAAGGCTGAACTCTTGGTGCAAGAACCATTCTGCGAATCATCTAATGGGTTACTCAATGAACTAGTATATCCACATTTATTATATGCAGAGTAGACAGCTTTGGCTAAAATCATTGGCCACAACTCGAGATGGTTCGAGCTACACGCAATCGCAATTTCACCTTCGCCGTCTAACGGCACTTCATCTGTGACAAGAACCATGCGCCACTGGTCACCAAGGAAGAGGCGAACATAGTACTTTCCAGATGGGTTATAGCAGGGTCTATTGCTATTAGGTAATTTCGGATAAATGCTACGCCAAAGGTATTGCATACCCTCGCTTTCGCCTTTGTCGGCTACCACTCCTGGGGCTATCCGAGCCACCACCTCGAACGCTGCAATCATAAGTGGGTCCACTAATCCCCCACGTGGCGCTTCATCTCTTATGTCGTTTGCTTTAATAGCTTCTGCATGCGTTCCCGCCAAATCTGGTTGTGCAGAAATCTCTGCAGTAAGTCTATCAAACTCCGCTTTCCGGATCTTCTGAGCTGCATCAAGCCGACTTTTGAAAGGCCAGGCGGGAGCAAAGCCCGCGTGCTCTATAGTATTATTTTGAATATCGATATTTTCCAAGAACATGCGAGGCAAAGTCTTGCCCGTTAACTCGTCTTTCGCAGGCTCGCTTAAGCCCTCATCAACAGCTGCGCCTTTCTTAGGTTCAGGCTTTTTTCCTTTTGCTTTAGGATCGACTGCAGCAGGTTCGTCTGCTTCCAGCTTTAGGTAAGCACGCAATGCTTTTTTGTCTTGAACATTAATATGACCAGGGTACTTAATGTTGATATCTGGATTGTCTGCCTCGACCGCCTCAGCCCAATTAACACCAGCGATATTCCAAACTGGAAGTGCTGAGCTAATTTTGATTAATGTGTCCTTCAGCAGCGGTTGCAGTGCAGGGACGATTTCTGGCGCAACCGGATAAGCCGCCGGGGGACGCTGATAGAGTTGAGGGTCAACCTCAAAAGAGGAAGTGCCTCCTTTTTTCTTGTCATCTTTCTTAGGACCCATTTTAATTGATAATCTCACAGAGATGCAAGCACAATCTGCGTCTGGCGCCCCTTATGACACTATCAATGTCCTATGTCGCGCAGAGCGCAAGTTCGTCTAGGACGTTATAGAACGCACGCCGGTCGAAACAAAAAAATGAAAATGAATGTTTTTAAGTAATTTTACAAGAGGCTGCAAAAAGTATGATATCAAAGTTTGCGGAAGAGATACATATATCCATGCTCAAGCGGTGGGTTGGCACTCAAAGCCACTTTTTCGTCATTAAATAAGACCCAGCGTCCATCCTGCTTCCTATGACAGACATAGTGTCCATGGTCTGTGCTGCGACCAATGTGACTTATGATGGATACAAGCTCGTACTTGCCTTGACCACTGGCCCCAAAATCAGGCACTCTGGGATCAATAGTATTTGAAGTATGGGTGACTGCAGCACCACCGCCTGAACGACTGTCATTTAGCTGAGCGACCGTTTCTTCTGTTATACTCGCCACATCACTGTGAGAAAATAACCAATCTGCTGCACGCTCTAAGTTGCTGTCTGTAGCTGTAAGTGCTGCTGTACACTGAATCTGAGTGAAACCATAATTCATTAAAGTTTCGATTAATTCTGTTGAAATAGTACCGGAAACAGATGCAGCTTTGCTTGTAGTATTGACTTGAGGGGGGTCGTTAAAGTCTCTGTCTTCCATGTGCTCAAACACCCAGTTCAGAGCCATATCCGCGCTGCTATTGCCTGTGGCTAGTGCAGCACGGGAAGCACCGTTTTCTGAGAACCCCATGGACATGATCTGGGCGACAATATCTGGGTCCGCAACAGGAGTAGTAGTTGCTGCACTGGTAGTTTCTGATGGAGGACTTTGTGCTGAATTATTCTCAGGATTAGGCATTTCTACCTCTGTTGCATGTATTCCATCGCGCGCATACATGCTCAGATCTAACGTCTCTGGCACGGGAACTCTTGCATCGATTTTCATCTGAACCCAATTCTCCCCAAGGGTATAACGTCCAAGTTTCACCATTAGATAATCAGGAAAGGAACGCATTCGCGTGTTGCTGATGCAAGGACTCGAAGCCCCTTCCAGTGAAGGGTTAGCATATTCAATGGTGGAATCAGCGAAATAGGTGGCCAAGCAGGCTTCGAAAGGCACTAACAGCTTAGGCACTTCCCGATCCACGGTTGTGTCATTGCGATTCTCAAGTTTAGCTCTTTTCATTTCCTGTTCGCAACCATCTACATCTGCACGATTAGTGGCAGCATCTAGGGGTATGCGTAGTTCCATCATATTGCTCTGTTCAATATTCATTAAACGCACTTGTTGTGTTACTAGACATTTTATCTTATTTTGTACGAAATATTCAAAGATTGTGCTAGTTGCGAGAGTCCCAGCGGGCATGAACCGAGGTAATGCTGTGCGCTCTGCACGGGTTAGCTGATCTAAGAAATATTGGAAGTACTCAGCAGCATCCTGCTGTCGTCCACCTGAGAACTCGGGGTGTCCTTTGCCGATCAGATGTTTGAGCATACGTGGTGCGACCACATACTTCTCTAGGGTCGACGCGTCTGTGGCCGCTTCACCATCTGCCATAACAATCTTGCTTTCATTTGTAGATAAAGGCTGGCAGTATTTGTCTGTTAGCAAGGCATCTACCAATTTGGCGAGTTGAACGGCGAGATCGTCGGAGGGGGCTGTGGTGCAGCTCGCCACAATCTCGGAGCGCTTGTTCAAATATCGCTGCTGAACTAGAGGCACTGCAACAAAAGCCTGTATTACACTGTTAAGATAGCATGATGATCCAATATTGCGAAGACCCACGAGTCCTGCCCCACTGAGTGGCTGCATCTCTGTCCCACCTTCCATCATTTTCGCCCAATCGTATTTCATGTTCAAGTCAACTTCCAGCTCAGCCATGGTTCGGTCAGTCTTCTCCATGCTCTGTATATCAATTCCCCAGTGTGATAAATGACTTGCAAGCTTCGAGTCCTTCACAAGACAATCTTCATCGCCAGCATATGACCAGATATCAGCTCCATGGGCAGTGATGGTGCCAAGTTTGACGCATAAAGGATAGCGCTTGCCAGTCTGCTCGTAGTGAATAAGAGCAGCCCCGGAGCCACCAGTGCCATCCCAGTTCTTGCGTCCGCCGCCGATATACCCTGTACTTAGGTTGAGCCACAAGTTTTCTTTTGCTCCGCTCATTTCACATGCCCACGACTTGGGGTCACTGGATATCTTCTTTCCACAAGGATCAAGCTGTATGAGATCAGCAGCATACTTGCTCTCCTTTATATCACCATCTGCAGTCCATGTATCTACTTGCATTTTGCTTTTCATGCCATCATGAGAAATAATAGCGTCTGCAACGTTAGAAACAAACTCTGGTATATCTAAGCTAGGGAGTGGAATGCGTGCTACTTCACCAGATGGCATAAGCACAACAAGAGTGTGCTCCTTAGTAAGTTCATATGCCGATTCTGCAACGTTGAAGCCGTTGGGTGTGCCTATTGCGAGCTTTGTTGGAGCGTCGATATTCGATGCTTTTGCCTTTGGAATTTGTGTCCAAATCTGTTGAAGATACAATTTAGTTCCAGTCTTCATGGCATCATCTCTCCAATAACTAGAACCAAATCCTTGAAGTGTGATCATGTTCACAAATAGTCCTTCATCTGAGTATGGCGAGTCAAAGCTCACAGTACATTCATCTTTGTAGCACTTGTCTCGCGAGGAAGGAATACGCAATTTACTAAACTCTCCTCTAATTACTTTTAGTATTTCACTATCGAGTGGCATTTTTGTCGAATTTCAAGTGCTTTGATTATATTTTTGCGAAGAAGAACACTAACAAACAGCCGTTTCCCGGCTGTTCAATTTTTTTGATTTTCTTTGGGCCAAGGAGCACGTACGGTCGATAGGATTTTGAGGAAATTGTCCTCTTCAAAAGCGGTATATGAGGCTGGTAAATGTAAGTTTTTCGCTATTAAATGCATTTTCTAATGTAATGATTTGGATTTTGAGCTTTTAATTCTTGATCTAACTTGATTTTAATCTTAATTATAGCTTAACTCATTTGCCGCCAAAGAAGATTTCAAATAGATGGCTCGTGTTGCCTCTCCGCGTAGCCCTGGAGCTAAGGATCAGCCTCTGCCCACAAGTATTAATGGAAATAGCAAATCTGATAAAGACAGGTCGACCATATTGAGAAGAAAGCTCATCCTTAATGAAATGAATCCTATTGCTGATGCCCTTTTGACGCTCCTCATTATGATGTGCAGTCCATTCCTGGCTTTTTGTGCATTTATGCACGATAAACTCATGTTCAAGTTCTTAAATCGCACTTATATTTACAACATGAGCTGGGAAGATCCACGAATGGATCATAGAGTCATGAAGTTAAGTGAGAAGGATCATGTCGTTACGATTGCTTCGGCCGGCTGCAATGCATTAGATTATGTCATCGAAGGCGCAAAGGTCACTGCTGTAGACTTCAATATGTGTCAAATTGCTTTGACGGAATTGAAAAAGGTCGCTATCATCAACTGCACGTTTGAAGAGTTTTTTGATATTTTCAGCAATTCTAATATGGAACTTTTGCGTAGCATCTATAACGATAGATTGCGCCCACACCTTACCGCCCCATCCGCAGAGTTTTGGGATGATGGAGTTTATTCTATCAAGTCTTTTATGTACTCGGGAACTAGCGGGGGCATGTCCTACTTCTTGTTCAGAATTCTCTTTCCTTTGTTTGGACTTGGTTTTATCCGCGATGAGCTATTAAAGGGCACAACAACTAAAGAAGAGCTTTGTAGAATGATAGGCGAGAAGTCTTATTCTGTTCGCTCTTTAGCATGGATGTTGGATAACCTCATGCTGCGTGGAGGTTGCTGTTTTGCGGGTGTGCCCGAACGACAGATGTCTTTGGGAATGCATCGCCCTAACAATATCGCTCTCGTTTTTGAGCGTGTTTTCTTCAAAAGCGATATTCTTAACGATAACTACTTCTATTCGGGCTATATACTCGGCAAATACTTGCCACATAATTGTCCACGTTATTTACGCAAAGAACATTTTGATACGTTGAAGAAAAATCTGACCGCAGGCAAACTAGTGCTGTATCACGGTACGATGCTCGATGCAATCGATGCTGCCAAGACTCCTATTACAGTAGCGTCACTTCTTGATCATATGGATTGGATGACAGATCGCGCAATTCAGGAAGAAATTACACATTTGATCAAGAAAATGGATCCTGTACGTGGCAAAATCTTCTGGAGAACGTTTGCCGACGATGTGCATTCAGCTCCACTGCTATGGCTAGATCCCATTCGCGTCGGACACGCTGATGATGAAGATTCAGATGATCGTGTTGCAATGTATTGGACTACATGGATTGCGCACTTAAAAGATGTTAAAGTTGGGTTCGCTGAGCGTGTGACGGTCGACCAGTCCAAAGGCTTCTGTCAAGATCTGATGACAGGTGTGAAAATTGTGACTTTTCCTTTTTGGAAACCTTTTATCTCTGCAACTTTAAAAGAACAAGGACATGCAAAAGACATGGAAAGCTTCTATAAGTATCAAAAAGATGGATATGATGCCTTCCGTGAAAATTTATTACACGCGAGACCTATCCTGATGGAAAACTTCAAGCTGGACAAGAAAGGAGGTATGGTGTGGGTGGATGTAGGTGGCGGAACTGCACGTAATTTGGAATATTTCCCACCAGAAGTTATTCGGAAATATTTCAAAAAGATTTATATTGTCGACATTTCTGCGTCGTTGTTGGAGGTGGCCTCGCGACGGGTAGAACTCATGGGCTTGTCTGATATCGTGCAAGTCGTCGAGTTCGATTTCACAAATGAAGCTGTTTTCAAACTGCTGCCTTCTTTAGGGACTGTTGATGCAGTCACAATGTCTTATTCTTTTTCCATGATACCTGCACAAGCTACTTGTATGAAACATATTACACAACTATTGAAACCAGGTACAGGTTTTGTATCTATCGCCGATTTCTTTATGAAAGGAAATTATGATGATTTTCTTCCTGGATTACAACGCCATTTTCGACAATTGGAATCTTACTTTCATAAAGCTTGGTTTGCCATGGATCATGTATATTTGTTACATGATGCTGATTTGGACTTCGCTGGCTTGGAGAAGGTGTGGGACAATCGTTTCCGCGGGGGCGTGCCGTTCTTCCCGTTTCTACAACCATATCATGGGGTGATTACATATAAACGCGGAACCCGTTAGAGAAATCTATATTTTATTGTGAATATGTTTTAAGATCATACATTTAAGTAAAGAGAAGTTCTTATTATCATCTTGTCAATGTACTTTCAAGGCTCTTACTTTCCTTTCATCTACAGTCGCTTCTGCAATTGCAACTATTATGATAGCATGAAGCATATGGTTTATAAATACTCGATCCCATTATCATTACTGTAAGGATCTGCCTCAGACTTGTTGTCATCTTCGCTATCACTGCTTTCATCCATTTTCGAGGAGTCATGATTTGACTTATCGATGGAAGCACTTCGCTTCGATCCTTCACCGTTTGATTCTGTACCACTTTGACCTGATATCTGATCAGCTTCACCATGTTCTTGCATGAGTTTCATACGTTTAGCTCGTCGTTCTGCTTCTTCTGCTTCTCTTCGCTTCTTTCGAATACCGGGACCTCCACGGCTACCTGGTCCGCGGAGTGGTCTATTTGGATCCCTTTCCTTCTTTTTGCGTGGTTGTGGAGGTGGATCATTTGGACCTCTAGGTTTGCGTCCTGGTTTTTGTTTTGGGACTTCAACCATCACTTCGACAATATTGCCATCTTCATCGACAGTCATTTGCTTAATTAATTTCTTGCGAGGTCCATATCCGCCTTTACCTCCGCGACTACCAGGACCTTGATATTTGCGTGGCTTACCTGATTTCTTTCTTGTCTTTCGGCCATCTGAGTCATATTCTTCTACTTCTTCTACCGCAGAATCATCATCAGATCCAGAATTTCCCTCTAGATCTGAATCTGCACCACCTGATTGTCTCAGTCTTGTTGAACCTCTACTGTCAGGTTTACTAAGATCTACACGAGCTTTACGTTGACGTGTGCCCTCAATTAAAGCTAGCCATGCTTGTGCTTGATCACGATCGCGTTCACTGAATGATTCGTTTAACGTAAAACGGAAAAGTAAGTCTTGACATAAAAGACGTTCTCTATCTGGTAATTGACCACGATGATGCAAATCAAGCATCCCATTAATCATATTAGACATATCTTTAACGAATTTCTTCATATTAAAGTCTTCATTATCTTCCATTCCCTCTAATTGATCTAGCATCGAATCAGGGGTGACTAAATCAGGGAGCACCTTCTTCCAGAAGTCTGGATCGTTTACATCTAGATCAGCATGCTCTGCATTAGCACCAACAAAAGTAGTTTTTCTTGCACGGGATTTCTTTTTATTTAACCAACTTTCGGTTTTTTGTCCTGATTCTGAAATCAATACATGTGATCGTGATGCCAGAATTTTATCAATATCTTGTTCATAAAACTCTTTCATATCTGCTTGCGCTTCTTCATCATCTAGTAATACAGCATAAGCACCTTCTTTTAATAATTGCTCCATTTCTTTCGCATCTACTTTCTTGTCATCTTTTTCTTCTCCTCCTTCGTGATCGGCAAATGTACGTGTCCCCAGTACGGCTTGTTCTAAGCCTAATTTACGGCTAGCACGATCAAACATTTCAGCTTCAAAAGATCGACGGGTAATTAAACGGTAAATAGTGACACTTTTGTGTTGACCAATGCGATGGCATCGTGCCATCGCTTGCACATCATTCTGCGGATTCCAATCAGAATCAAAGATAATCACAGTATCGGCTGCAGTCAGATTAATACCCACACCACCAGCACGAGTAGATAACAAGAAGAGAAAAGCATCTGCATCATGATTAAAACGATCGATGCCTTTCTGTCTGTCATTGCCTGAAACACGACCATCTAGACGTTCATGTTTATATTTACGATATTCGCAAAATTCTCCAATTAAATCAAGCATACGTACCATTTGTGAAAAGATCAGTACTTTATGTCCTTCTGCTTTTAGCTTAGGTAACAATTTATCAAGAAGGACCATTTTCCCACTTGTTGGGATAATATTATCTTCCATTCGTCTTTTAATGTATTCTGGATCTCTTGTGAAGTTCTTCTTGCGAGCCCCATGTGCATTCGATCTTTCAAACTCCGGAGGTTTGATGCCTTTTTCTTTGGCTGCTTCGCGTAGTTTCGTTTCCAAGTTTTGTTCTTCTAAATCTTCCACACCATTCACTAAATAAGGATGATTGCAGCATTTACGTAATTCCATTTGTATATTCATTAATTTTGGCATATTTCCTTTCATTTGTTGCATTAAAAAGCCATGGTTATGCTCGTATATTGCACGATAGTATTGCTTTTGTATTGTTGTGAGCTCTACATCAATAATGGTTTCTTCTTTTGGAGGAATATCTTTGGCCACATCCTCTTTGACGCGACGTAGTAAATGAGGGGCAATACGGCGTTGTAAACCCAGAACTTGTTCTTGTGTCTGAATATTTCCAAAACGGGTTGAAAACTTATCTGCATCAGGAAACTTCGCTGGTTCGATAAAGTTCAATAAGGACCACAATTCTTGAGTGTTATTCTGCAAAGGGGTACCAGTCAGAAGTGTTCTGTGCTGGTAGCCATAAGCATTCAATCCACGTTGTAAGACAGCTCTCATGCATTCCAAGAGCTTGGAATTGACATTACGCAAACGATGCGCTTCATCTACGACCACTGCACGCCATGGGATCTCAGCAAGTTCTTCGTAATCGCGTATCATGTCGTCGTACGTGCATAGTAAGGCGTGGAATTTGAGCAGACGGCGTGATCTGCCTTTGTAGTACCATTCAAACTCGCGAATGATGTCGCGCATATCCCTGCCACCTCCTGTATCATGATA
>JACCDO010880568.1_pt1 | contig 12802 bp, 9 predicted proteins | sample 7446101 | NCBI WGS metagenome assembly JACCDO01 (sample SAMN15323440, study PRJNA562643) | freshwater metagenome | isolation source: river surface water | place: USA:Blue River Watershed | collected 2017-08-16
CCCTTATAGTTCCTTTGATGGTTCCTAACCCTCCCCCATCGCTCATACTTCCGACAAACCTGCCAAGTAACAATAACCGTCAAAAGCATATACCACCAGTGAGTGAAGGTGCATCTAGACTATTTTCCTCGATTGTTCAAGCATTCATTCGTGATTTATAAAATAAGATTCATAATAATTCAACTTTGTTATATTTGTACAATTTAAACCATTTATTGTTATATCTTGTTACATTATTAGTATGTAGTGTTTCCCGTATCGCCCACTAATAGAGACTCAGCTCTAGGTACAAGCAATTTTAATTGTTGTCCAGATGCTTGGGTAATAGCAGTGGGAATGGAACTATTATTCGTGTTTATTATATGTATTTTTTCCTTTGATTTCATACTTTTTTTCATTGGAGATGATGATTCTGGTATAATTGAATTGTTATGTCCAAAATATTGAACAAAACTTTTTGTCATTGAATCATCTTGTAATTCGTTGTACAAGGAATCTTGTCGAACCTTTTCTAATAATGGACGATCACATGCTATGCATGAAGGAATTTTTAATCGACCTAGTTTAGTGTTTCCAGCGATTAAAACTTGATCGTGTTTTGACATGCATAATGATAGTGCTTTTTTAACTTGTTTAAGGAATCTATCTCTGGCTTCACTTCTTATTGCACCTGGAGTTTGTCCGATTGTACGGTCATTTTCACTTAAGATGTTACCGACGTCACCAATGAAATCATGTAATTTTGTTTGACGTAAATCAGATACAACTTCTTCTTCATATTCGACTTCTTCTGGTGCCGATTTGATAATTCTTTGTACCATTTCAGCGTCAGTACAAGTTGCAATAAATGCTGCAAGTGACTGAGATGTTGCGGTTATATGCTCACACATTGTTGGTGGAATGTCAAGAACTTGACTCTTACGAACCGCAATTTCTTCAAAATTACTACATAAATCAGCAATAAATTGAGCTTGATTCAGTGTAATAGCTTTCTGTTCCTCTTCTGATAGTGCACCACCTGATAATGTTTGTGACGACTCACCCATCGCACCACCAGCACCAAAAGCAGCTTTACCACTTCCTGCTCCATATTTCTTCCCTGCATTACCAACAGCGTTCGCAAAACCCTTTTTGGTAGTAGATGAACTACCACCACCAGTTGAAGAATTACCATCGCCACTTTGAGCGATCATGTCTAATTTCTCTTTCATATTTTGTACTGAGGCATCTATTTCTGCTTGTTTCTCCACTATCATGTCCGTAATTACTAGTCTTACCTCCTCTAATCTTTTTGCTGCTTGTTCTTCAGCACCAATAATATTGGCAACAACTGTTTCAATACGTTTATTATGATCAATACTCACTTCATTCAACTGATTAAAACCAACTTGAACCTGTTTAATACGATTATCGACAGCTGCAGTTCTTTTCTTCGCATCACTTATTTCGTCGCGTACTACTGATATTGCATCTAATTTCCTCTGAGCATCCTCAATACTTTGCTTTAATTCATTAATACTATTGAATATAATATTATTATCATTAACGATACTATCAACACGTTGCTCTTGGGTAGTTATATTGATAGGTATATTTTTAATCAAATCATCCAAAGAGCCAACTGTTTTAGAAATCTTTTGGGTTCTTCCTTGAATCGCTTTTACTTTATCATCAATTTCCTGTACTTGACTAGCAAATTTACCCAGTGTTTCCTCTTGGGATGCTACAGTATTCAACACATTTTTTGCTTTAAGTAAACTAACAAATGATTCTATTTCTTCCTGTTTTGTCAGAGAACTATTAATAGCTGATGTTTGGGCAACAAAGTCGCTGCGTATTGTACTCATATCTAGTTCATATATTGCTCTAAAATCAGAGAAACTATCTTTTGTTTGTACAAGAATTTCTTTTACTGCACCATCTCTCTCATCAATACTGCGCAACATATCCTTGATTGTATTTTCACTATTGGCTACAGAGTTATTCATCTTGATTAGTTGATTTGATATCGAAGCTCTATAATCCGCAACTACTTCCTGACTCATTTGTTGAGTAAATTTAACATTATCAATAATATCTTGAGTTGTTTTATTGTCATTTTCTATACGCATTCTTAGATCGAAAATACCTTTATCAGCCGCTTTAATCTCTTCGTCGATTCGATTTAATATCTTGTCACTCGAACTAAATTTTGTCTCTACATCTTGTCTAATTGTACTTACATCACTTGTAAATCCATTTACCTTATCCATTATAAGTCTATAATTTTGTTCAGACAATTGTTCCGTAGCTTTCAATTGATCCATTATAGTAGTCATATGCTCTGCTACCTTATCTTGTACAATAGACTTAACATTACTTGTGACATCTTTCACAGATTCTTGCATTTTACGATTTAAGTCGAAGACATTTACAACCACTTGTTGCAATTCCGATGTGGTAGGCCTTATTTGTAATAGTTTGTGTAATCGATCTAATTCTAATGCTGCAGAAGAAACTTTACTTTCTAATGAAACTTTAACATTACTTACTTGTAAATCTAATTCAGTTTTAAATTTTAACAATATTCTCTCATCATTCGCCAAATCAGTCATACTTACTCCAGGACCCATCGGTCGACTAACCGCCTGTGTATCATCCGCTGGTGCAGATTTAGTACCTGTAAGATGAACTTTCTTATACGTTTCATCATTAATTTCTTCTAATCTATCTAATCTATTCACAAATTTTGTTGCCCATGTTGGTAATTTGTCCTGGCGATGATGCTCTGATAATGCAGACTCAATTTCGCGTATTGTGGTCAGCAGGGCGTTGGTGTCAACCCTGACAATGCTGTCCATGGTCGTGGTCGCCATAGTTGCTTCCAACCAGCCAAAACTTAACTGTTACTTGATCCTAAATAAATGATTACTTACCTGGCCGTTTTTTGGTGAAAATAAAATAACAACCGGTACCAGGAACCCATTAAAATTGATTAAAAATCGTGAATATTAGAAAATATTGTCACGATTTAACGGTGGCAAACAGGCGATATCTGTACAAATTCAATTCGTCATTGGTATTTGGGTGTGGAATACTATCTGTAGATTATTTTACCGTTTGAAGTACCGGTACGTTTCCAAAATTTCCAAAAATACCTCGAAATTAAAATACCATGGCAATATTAAAATGAGTTTATCGATGCAAAGTGTACTTATGTGATATGGAAGGCATATAGAGATCGGAGCAGCCAAGTCAAAATGAGTGATAAAATTAGTGAAAAAGGTCGCATAAAACCATGGAATGAAGTCCATAAGAAAAAAGTTCATATATATGATCATCACCGACCATATGATGAAGCGGCACAAGAACGCCCAGGGGAACAAGTGTATGGGAAAGACACGCTAGAAAGAGTAGCAGCTATTGGTGCATCTGCTCGATTTTTTCGAGAGTTAGGAGGCTATACTAATCCTAATCCAGAACATCAAGAATTTTTTAATAGGGTGCTACATCAATTAGGTAAAAATTTGATGGAACAACGAATTAGTGAGACTAGGGAATTAGAAGAACAACAATTAGAATTGAAACGTAAAAAGTTAAAATTCGGTCGAATCATGCGAAAGAATGTTGAAGTATTTGAAGATGCAGATGGTGGTGTGTCTATTGCATTGGATCGAAATTGGGACACTTCAAATTGGTCAAATGACATGATTGAAGCAGGATGTGAGTTTATTATCTTAATGTTTTCAGATCCATTACCAACAATCGATAGGCATCGTAAGGAAAGGTTATCATTAATGATGTCAAAATTACTTGATAGACATGAAGTCGCCATTGAATATGTTCGTCGAAATATAGAAGCATTAATCGCCAAAGCAGCTAATAGATCAATTAGGGGCGGGAAAGTGGCTGGTATTCTTGATTTATTGTATGTAATTTCACTCAGTAAGCAGAAATACACAACCGAATTATCAAGATACTCAATGGTACAAAAATTAGTAGAAATGTTAACGTTAGAAATGCGTCTAGCATCAATTTTAATTCAGCACACCTACAGGGCAATGAAAGATAAAAAACGAGTTCGTTACTACCATCCTTCCACCGAGGGATTTGGTTCATTAGAGGAGTTACAAATCATGCGAGATTATGCAATTACTATCAGAACTGCAGAATTAAAAGGTAAATGGAAAACAATGCATTGGGTATTACCAGAAGAAGTTCGAAAACAAACAGGTGGACAGAGAGGACCGGTGTACATGGGTGCAGAATATCTTTTATTATCGTTACAAATTATTGAATATTTAGTAAGTAATGATACCAAAGAATATGCTTGTAGTAATCGTGAAGATGTATTAAAAGCAAATGGATGTATACTACTTGCTGGCTTCATAGCTGACCCAACAGGCAAATTTGCTGATATCACACTAAGAATACTGGCATTATGCGCCAATTGTGGAGAAAGCTTGCCATATATGATCCATGCTGGTATCGTTCCTGCCGTTTGGACATATTACAAATACTTGAAGAAGACGGTAGCCCCGTTATTTAAACGAGCAGAAATGAAGCTGGGTCGCGCTGAAGAACGAGAATTAAATACCATATTTGATTATTGGAAGTCGCAAGTAATACAAACAAGTCTTTTAATAAGTAGATTAGCTACACATGCATCTGGTATATATCGTGCGAGAGATGGATATCGATATTATCGCACCGCAATCACGGCTGATACGGAAGACATTGATTACTCAACCCTCTTGCATAATTATAATAAAGACGTTGCAGCTAAAGATATTTTGCGACTGTTAGGTAACATGAATATGATTTTAGAAATATTTGATACAATCAATTATACAACCCATTTGAATACGATGCGTGGTATGTTGAATTGTATACTGGCATTATCATGCTCCGATTGTCATGATGCTGTTTTAAAATGTATCATAGCAAATGGTGCCCGAGGTTTAATATCCGTATTAAATTTATTGGAGGAACAAGATCCAAGTGTTCATGCGCTTGCACTAAGTATCTTCGTGCAATTAAACACGTTACAAAGTGGACGAAAACAATTATTTTCGGTTGAAATAACTAAATATTTAACACCTTGGTTGCAATCACATCAACAATATCATAGAAAACCATATCAACGTGCAATATTTGTTGCGGCATCACTATGTAGATGTGAAGAATGGAGGGCGTACGATCCGTTAGAAATTTATCATCATTTAAAAGACATGAATTATATAAGAATTCATATAATAATTGATTTTTTACGCACTATCAAGTCACCACCAATGACGGTATCGGAGACGTTAACGATTCCTGATTTAGTTGTTTGGCCACGTAATACAATCAAAGATAACAGTTTAGAATTTTCATTACTAGCGAATAAAGTAGGTGTGTATCACTTAACTGATTACTTAACTCATCCACACGAAGAAAAATATTTTCAGTCATTACCATGGGAGGAATCCACAGCCATTTGTGTGATATTAGAAGCATTATCTACTGATATAGCTACTGCAAATGCAATGTTTAGTGCTGGAACCATAAGATTCATTGGAAATTGTATATTTTTAGCTAAATTTATTTTTTTAGGACCACCAATGCTAGAGTCCTTTATGTTACTTATATTAAGCGGTGTAACTGCCGCAGCAAATGCATTATCAAATGTATGTATTGCTGCAGCATCAACTGGTGCCACGAATAATAATAAAAATGCATTTATTATTATGGAAGGTTTTAAAAAATCAGATATGCTTGAATCAGCATGTTTTTTTGTGAATACATTAAGCATTAATCATCCATCTATTGACGTCACCATGAAACGTCACCAAAAACAAGTTGGTGAAAGTATTATCCGTTTTTTTAATGCTTATAGTGATATGGTATTAGCAGCATTTCATGGGAATGATAACGAAGAGTTGCATGCATTGAAGCCAGCGGGTCAAGCCATATGCAATTTAATTAAAAATGTAAGAAATGTACATGGTAAAGGTAGTGAAATGATTGAATTATTGGATACATTATGTCGTAAATTATGTAATTTAACAAGTGCGATAGCTATCGCCCAAGAAGCAATGCAGTATTGGAAGATAACAGATGCATTACATGTTCACTTACCATCACCTTTAAGTAGTTTAGGAATATGTTCTGTTGATGACGTGGTATTTCGAATGGGTTTAGGTGCGTTACCAGCCACATTTTTTCAATTATGTTGTAATTTATGTCAAACGGATTCAGGGAAACAACATGTTGTTGCCGATGGTTATCTACGACGTTCCTTAGAAAATATTGTATTTTTATATCCATTTTTAGAGAATAATGAGACATTAAAAGCATGGAAAGAACAAAAAAAAGGGAATCGTCCATTGCATCCTGTCCCGTCCGTGGTTAGAAAAAAGATTGTGGCGTGCTTAAGAGTCATAGAAAAATGTTGTAACTATAATTCTTCCGTTTACGGATCAGGGAATGATATAATATTGTTTGGACAATACAATATCGTGGATCACCTAGTGGGTATTATTACCCAGTATGAATGCCCTAGAGACGATGAAGCGGTTGTTGCTGCCACGTTAGTACTAGGGAAATTAGCAGAGGATACTGTTCGATTAGGTTATTTATATGAAAAAAAGAATATTTTAGAATTGGTACAAAAACAATTTTCATACGTGGAGGATCAACCAATATCAGCAATCAAAGCATGTATTGAAATTGTTAAATATATGGCGCTTGGAGTACGTACTAATTATTTATTTGAATATTTACCACAAATGCGTAAACAATTATTTATGATTGCAAGAATTCATCCATCATTAGCACCGCAGACACGTGATGCACAATGGTATATAACCAGGTTAACTGCGAGCACCAATAGAATGATTAAGAACGGCGAGTTACTAACCAAAGGTGATAGTAGTGTTGATGAAGATGATCATGACGAAGGTCACTTATGGGGTGGTCATGGTTCACATGAAGTATGTGGTGTTAGTTCCTGTGGTAGTCTGCGTTTAGATCAATCGTTTAGTCATGGATCTCATATTGACATGACAGATGACGAGCACGAGAATGAATTATTGACATTAAAGAGTAAGGATGAAGAATCGTTGGCGGTATCCAAACTGTCCGCAAGAGATAAAGAGTTACGAGACAGGGTACAATTCAAGAAATCAAAGGAGGGATTCTTGAAAGAACAGAAATATAATCCTATGAATGACCCGAGAATATCCAAATCATCACATTCATTGCGCACTAAAATGGGAGTGAGTACAGTATCATCATTACCAAGTATTCCCACGTCACCAATTGCTAATAAATTCAAATACACTGTCAGTCCCATCAAAGCATTGCATATTGACGATGTTCCAGAGTTAATATTAACCAAACCTCCACCAAATCTTAGTACATCATTAAAGCTAGCTAAATCAAAAATGAATACGGGATTATTTTAAATATTATTTATTGTGAATATTGTTAAATACATATAATAATCATGTCCATTATCTCTGGTTATTTCTTGTCATCGCATATTTGATCGCTAACTTTTGGTGCATCTAATTCTGCGACAACTTCTTCAATTTCTCGCTTCAAATCGGCACATCTCGCTTGGATTTCACTATTGATACCCCCAATTTCTATTGTGTCACTTGTCATTTGCTCTAATACATCGATTATTGTTGCTTCTAAATCTTTTACTGTAACATCTGCTCCACCCCAACTATGTACAGCTTTGACCACAATATGTTCACATTGAGGCGATAGCGTATCTTGAGGCTGTGAAGTGCCATGGTCGTGATTGTGCTCGTGACTATGATCGTGACTGTGATCATACTCTTGATTATCACAGCACTCTGTAGATGTAGTACATGCTTCATTATTTGGTTTTATATTCAAATTAGATCCTATCAATAATTTCTGTCTTAACATTTGCTTCCTTATATTTGGATCATTTTCACGCACCTGAGCAGAAGCAAGAATTAGTTATTGGGTAAGAGTGTTAGTAAATAACCGAGTACCAATAATCGCATGAGACGAACGGGAGGACTCACAAGACTATCCTGATATTCATTAATTAATGTTTCTAAATGTTTCATAACTTGAACAGCAATAGTGACATTAGACATTATTGCATCTTCAATATTCAACTGTAATATAACCATAAAAGGCATATCAATTTCTGCTCGGCGTAAATGATATTGTAACTTCGCTTCCATTTTTTTTAATTCACCAGCGGCTAGTATTCCACGTAATATTTTATCAGCCTCTGTTGGTGCAAATGAGTTAGTGAATGCGTGAGTAATTATATGCTTAGAGAATTAAAACCTATCAATTTTCTTTGTCTAGCACTATTTATCTCATATCTTATATTTCCATATACTTTTTTACCTTCTTCATCGTCTAATGTTGCTATTCTTTCATTTAAAAATGAATCAAAACTTTCATCACAAAAGTTAACATACTGTGCAGCCATTTCAGTTATATTTCCATTTACAGGATTCAATAGTTTATCCAGTAAAATTACATTCTTTTGGGTAATGAATGATTGTGAAAATTCAGCTTGTTCTTGAGTAACAGATGCGCTTATTCTACTTCGAGAAATTGCACGGACCTAAAATAATAAGAATGTATTATGTCAGTCATTTAAATATCGAATGAACAAGATATCGATCTCGGTAGTGAAGAATGAATTGATTGATTGATGAGTGCGAAAGTGGGCGAGCGAGTAAGTTTTTGAGTGAGATAGTGCGCGCGCCATACATGAGGACCAGCTAGTCCAGTGGCAGGTAGCGTGCGATATGCCAGCATTGGTGCAAACAAGCACAAGAAAATGCATACATTCAGCCACATATTCTATGTTTGTGAATTGTACTATTGCTATCTATTTGATGACATACCAGGGCCGAAAAAAATTAAATTGAACAAAAAGGAATAGTTTCTTAATTAGAAAGAACGCCGAGAGAAATAGACTAAATTATGCGCGTTTGTCCTTTGCTTCAGTTGCATATGCTTTCTTCTTCATGGAAATCATATTTTTATACATAAATGGTGACCCAGGTACATAAATAATTGCAATTAAAACAGTTATGTATAATAAAATATTAGCTGGAATAGTGATTCCTGCCGCCAACTCTTTGAATAATGGAATTGTTTTTGATTGATTGTTCTTTAAATAAGTGAAGGACTCATACATGCAACCAACTTCACCAGAGATACCTGAAGTTGAAGTGAGTGAGCAAAATGAATAAGGTTACAAATATACACACCAACCACAATCATAAAATTGCAGATATTGGCAAATGAATGAGAGTGATACCTGTTGGATATAAAACGTAAAATGCATTATATCTATACGCTTTTAATAATTCAATGTCTTTTAAGACATAAAATAAATATTTTGGTACTTCAACTAAACTCCAGCTAACGCAAGCGAAAATAAACCATATTGATGCTTGAGCATTACTAGCTACATCCATACTGAACCATAATGCCCATATTCTGGATGTTACTTGCATGGTAACAGTAAATGCATTATTTGGTGTAAACTTTAGTAACGAATGAATAATTTCAAATAATGCAATTGTTTGAACAACTTTTAATGGCAGTTCTACTTGTTTCCACATTGTTCTGGCAGTATCATTGGTTAATATCTTATTATGATCAAAATTTGTCCCTGCAGCAGCAATCATGACATTCACACAAATATAGAATACATAAGCCCAACCAGCTGCAGATAAAAGGTTAAACACTGTTAAATAAGCAGTGATGACTGGGTTGACTTTCTTCTCTCTAGTCGCACTCTTACCCGACATTTCAGTACTAATTTAGATGTTTTGCAAGTTGTTTTTTGCCAAAAAATTTTGGAGTCAATTTTTTACCGGTTAAATAAACCGGTACTACAGTTCCACACCCAATTTCATTCGAAATTTCAACAGTTGAGATTTTCGAGAAAAAGATAAAGTTGTATTGAGTAAAAAAGGAAATCACTTGAAATGGAGAAGGTGGTGAAGAAACCAGTGGTGAATATGACGATTTCCGGTGCGGAGTCACCACGTGAAGGCAATTTTACGTCATATTTGGAAGAAAATTCGGAATTAATGGAAAAAGTGAATGGATTGGTTAAAAAAGTGAATGATAAGAATAAAGAGATCGAAAGATTGTGTGTAATGTTAGAATCGTTGGAGCCAGTTCCTGGGTTAGATGTTGATAAATATAGAAGATTAATTGAAAATGCCAATGAAGATTCATCAGGATTATTAAATGTTGATTATCGTGATACTAAAATTGTTTCTTTAGCTAAAAAAGTAAGAACATTAACCATGAATATTAATAAGGAGCGTTCATTATCAGAATCGAGATTAGCTCAAATGGAGGAGTTAGAACATAAAATTGCACGATTAGAAAAAGAAATGGATTCTAATAATAGTAATATTAATGCATCATCATCTAATGTTAGTACGAACAAAAATATGATAATAAAAAGCGCTTTTAGTGTACCAGATGCACCATCTGATGCTCAATTGGTCGAGAAATTAAAAAAAGATTTAACTCTAGCAAATAAAACTATTGAAGAATATCGACGAAAAAATAATTCATTAACTGATGAAAACAAGCAATTAAATCGTACTTTAGTAAAAGAATTAGGCGACGGTGTCGATATAGAAGAAGCTATCAAGGCATCTAATACAACAAGTGCAACAACTACAAATAGTGGATGGAGGGGACGCGCACAACAAATTGTAATGTTAAAAACTAAATTAAAACGATTAGAAAATCAAATCAAAGAAGCAACTGCTAATCCTAGCATGAGTATGGCACAGTCTAGTGTTACTAGCAACTATCAATCATCCACCGTCTCCGCACCATCAGTAAAACGTGAACACCAAAGTACTTTTGATGTTGATATTAAAGCTGAAGAAGATATAGCTGGAATGAGTAATGAAAGAAGACAAGCAGTTGAAGCATTAACCGAGGATCATGCTAGATTATACGAATCTAACCAAGTATTAGAAACCAAAGTAACCGCTCAAAAAGCAAGAATCAAAAATTTAGAAACAGATGTGTTAAAATATAAAAATCAAATGAAAATTATTATTGAAAAAACGGAAACAGATGATCAGTTAATTCAAGCATTACGAGCCGAATTAGAGCGATTACGTAATAGCATAAGCGCCTCTAAATCACAGGCTTATAAACAGAAAGAAGACGACAAATTAAAGACAAAGACATTAAACACAGGGATTGTTACAAGTGCTACGGATCAAGCATTGAATATAAGTGAAATTCAGCGATTACAGAGATTATGTAAGGCTCAAGCAAATCAAATTACAACCCAAGAAGATGTTATCAAGGAATTAAGAACTGAATGCAACAAGTTGATGAATAATAAATATCATTAAAACAATTGAACAAATATACACTATGTGCTTAATGAATGCAAGTATCACGAGAGTTTAAACATTATATACTACTATATGGTTTGACTTCTACTGGTATAGCGAATTGGCTCACTACAGTATCAATATTAACATCGGCATTAAAATTCATATGATTTCCACTATAAAATAATTGTATATATAAGTACGAATAGTAATGAGATAAGTGGTCGTGTAAATTACCTCCAAATCACCAACAATAGACATCCTTCGTCTCCTGTAAATGACAAATGCATTGATCCAGTTTCATTAAATAAAAATGGCCCCATAATCTGGCATTTATTACCTTTATCTTCACTTTTAAGAATACAACTACTACTACAACAAGCGCGATATTCAAAGCAACGACCATTTTTCAATGTAAAAAGGTCATTTGAATCCAACACTTGGCGATCTTCTGTTATGTTCAATGGTGAGCCAACTAGCCTGTACTCCCGAATGCAACCTTTTAAGCAGTAAATTACTTCGATATTAGGATGCGCGTGTAGTTTAAATGCAGTATTCGGTGCTATTCTCATCATACAAACTTTTAATTTCTTGCCATTTGAGGTACCAGTAGAATATAGACTAGCCAGCTCGCTTGGTGCGAAATATTTAGCCATTTTTTGTTTCATTGAATCAATAAACTCCTCCCTATTAATAATTTTAAATTCATTTTCATTGTATTTTTGTAATATTTCATTTACAAATGAGACCATTTCAGCGCTGGGAGCAGGATCAATGCCTTCACCATTGTATATCTCGACACTTTTATACACTGCACTATTACTCCAACCAAACCCTGGAATTGAGAGATGTGCACCCATTGAATCACGGTGTGCGAGTGAGTGAGTCACTGCAAGCATCATAAAGGTACATAAGGTACTCCCGAGACCGGTAAAAAATTGACAATTTCATTCTGTTTATGAAAAGAATTAAAACTACAATAAATTTACATAAAATAACTTTATTTGGTTGGTTTGACTGCAGTCATCATACCATACTGCATGAGTCCGTCGGTGAATGCTTGATGCATTCTTTCTAATGTAATACCATCTCTGAATACTTTGTACCATAAATGAGGACGTCTTACAACTGGCCATGGATCAAATACACCCACCCATATTGAGTGACGCCACGATGGTATTGTTGGTTTTGCCCAATCATCTGTTTGAATAACCTTTAATTTTTTGGTATTATACATGAGTTTAGCATAGTCACTTATTGAGATAAAGAATGGATGAGTCCATTCTGAATACAAAAAATTTAACATTTTTTTTTCTTTATCATCAAATGGTTTATTATTTTCATCACGTTGACACCATGTTGCTATCACTATTCTTCCACCAGGTTTTAATACTCTTGTCATTTCTTCGACATATTTTTTTTTATCCGGCATATGTTCACCACTTTCA
>JACCDO010341104.1_pt1 | contig 12801 bp, 16 predicted proteins | sample 7446101 | NCBI WGS metagenome assembly JACCDO01 (sample SAMN15323440, study PRJNA562643) | freshwater metagenome | isolation source: river surface water | place: USA:Blue River Watershed | collected 2017-08-16
AGTCATCTATGGCCAGACTTCTTAGAATTTAATCGTAGACTAGATGCTACGAGAAATCAAGATTTATTTAAAGTAATTCCGGAGTTTAAACAATATGCATAAATTTAAAATTGTTTTAACTAACGACGATGAAGATTTAAATCTTATTTTTAATGTGAGAGATAACGACACAGCAAATAAATGGTATCAAGAACTTTGTAAGAATTATGAACTTTATGAAATAGACAGATTTAGTGATTGGGGTGAAGAGTATTCAGAGATTATATTAGATCTTAATAGACAAATTGATATTATTAACAACTACGATAATGTTATTGATTTTAAAATTAAAGAAATTCCAGATCAAGAAGAATTAAATCGTCTACATAAGTTCTTTGAAAATCTTAGAGGAGAAGTCTGTCAGATGACACCTTGGTATGCTCAATCTCCCGAAATTGTAAAAACAGCATTAATAAGATTAAATGTATTAATACATCAATTGGAATCATCTTTAAGGACAAAAAATAAACATCCTACATTGGTAGTAACATTCAAGAATGCTCCTAGGATAGATCTTTCGGAAAATGATTATAAAAAATTTACATTTAAATGGACTTCGGGAACTGTCTATATAAATTATTGCCAGGTTGGAAAAACTATATTAGATGTTTTTAAGGATAAAGACGAAGTTACAGAAGGAATCAGACCTCAAGTTTACTATAGCGCAGATTTCATGATCAAATTTGGGCCGTCGACTAATTTATTTGTTTACGCTGTAAAAAATCTAATGTTAAAATTTTGGATATCTCGACAAGGATTTAAATTTGAAAATTTATCATTAGGAATGATCCCAGTAGCCGATTTAGAAACTAAAATATCTAAACAAAATCTAATGAAGTTTAAAAAAGTTAAAACAGTAGAATGTATAAAATAACCAGCGTCTGGCCTCACCAGGATCAACTTAAAGTTGAATGGAATATCGGAAAAAGATGTAACTACGATTGTAGCTATTGTCCTAGTTCTATACACGATAACTTCAGTCCTCATACTGATATTAACATATTAGAAAAAACTGTTGATAGGTTATGTGAAATAGGAAAACCTCTAAGAATCAGTTTAACTGGAGGTGAACCTTGTGTACATCCTGATATCGAAGATCTATTAGATTACTTCAAAAGAAAAAACATATTTTGGGTTAACTTAACTACTAATGGCACTAGAGGTTATCGTTGGTATTTAGATAACGAAATGTTCTACAATCATATTGTGTTTAGTCTACACTTTGAACAGGATTATACAAGAATAGTTGATACTATTTTAAAATTCTATGACGGCACTGAGAGAGAATTCCATGTTAATGTAATGGCTCATCACAACTATATGCCTCAGGTAAAAACTGTGGTTGCAAAATTTAAACAACTAGGCATTAGGTATGCAGTAAGGCGAATTAGATGGACCGACGGCGATCACAATATTTTCGACGATTTAAAATACGACGGAAAGGACCTAGAATGGATATTAAACGAACATTCTACTGCCAAGCCTAATTGTAGAATAGATGACGAAAAGATAATACACGCCAACGATGTTATTAAAACACATCTAAATCAATTCAAAGGATGGACATGTAACGCCGGTCTCGAAAGCCTCATGATCAATTGGGATGGGGAAGTGCATCGTGCTACCTGTAGGGTAGGTGGTAGCCTGGGAAACATATATCAAGGTACATTTGTTGCTCCTAGCGATCCAGTTATTTGCACACGAGACTGGTGTACATGTGCCGCTGATATTCCTCTTACTAAGACTGCCACTTTGTAATATGAGTGTCGGGCTGACACTGACAACGATTATAAGGACAGGATAAAGTTTTTAATTTTATCGATTGGCTTCTAAACTTTTCTTCAAAATCTTCAGAAAATAAGTTGATATCGTTGTTGCTGAAAACTGGCTCTTGGCAACTTCCCTTGACTGATCCGTCGTGTGTGATTACCAAATTTTCCAATGCTACATTACAGTTCCAAGATTTAAAATTATTAATTTGTTTTATAATGTAATAATTAGGTGTTGCCGGGACAGCAGATCCATTATCATACAACGCTATGCTTTCGTGTATCCTGAATCTATGTAAATTTTCTATGATCCAGTCAGAGTCAGGAGCTCTTTTGATTGGTTGTTGTAGATAATCTAACTGTTCTGATGTGTAACTTAGAATATCATATCCAGGTGCATCAACTACTTCTTTGGCCTGTATTATCCATCGGTGATTACTTTGTTTCATTTTTTCAATAAGACCGATACACTTATCCCAAGCAGAAGCGTCCATTAGCATTAATGCAGTAATATCTGTTTTCCTTTCGAAAAGATAGTCTGCTACATTTATAAAATTATCTATATCAACATCAGCCTGATGACAACTAAGAACTACCTCATCTACAAATTGAGTATTTTCCTGCCACCATCTTACAGTCCTACTCCCATTTGAAGTGAGTTGGATATGTACTGTATGTTGCTTTTTAATTTCTTCACAAAATTCTGCAAGATGAGGCCATAGTGTGGGCTCACCGCCTCCTACGATATTAATTTTAAATTTAGTTTTGTTATGATTTTCGATATAGCTATCAAATAAAATTCTGAAATTTTTGATAACTGTTTTAATATTTTTAGGATATCTTAATCTGTTTGTTACACTGCCCGGAAAGCAGTATGCACATTTAAAATTACATATATCAGTAGGCCAGAATCTGATATCTAATAATTCAGGATCCTGGGTTGAAATTATCTTGATCGGTTGTTTCATAACAAATGTGCTAACTCTGGAAAAACTTTTCTAGCATCGGTTTTTCTTAAATTATCTAATTGTCCTATGTATTCTTTAAAAGCGGGTAATAGATGTGTATGATCTTCAGCATCCATAAAATCTAAAACTGCTTGCCAACGCTTCCATCCGTAGGGATTATCCTTCCAGTAATCGATATCTTGTCTATAATTTTCGTGTAACCAGGTAGCAAGTTCACCGAACAATCTACGAACTTCTGCTTTATCTTCGAAAGGCAAACACCTAATACTTAAAAAGGTCGGAATATACAACAAGTGCATATTAAAAATTCCTCCTCCGGCCTGTATTCCTCCGGTGACATTTTCAAAGTTTACCTTTTTAAAGTTTTGTTTGATCTTCCAACGAGCAAAATCTGGCAGATGTTTGATGTTTAATATCTGTATCGCAGTAGCTATGCTGACCTGTATATTATCTGGGGTGTTATCTAATCTATGTAGATTCTTTTCTATGATCGACCAATCGCTAGGATAACGAATATAGTAATTCTTTAAGTCTGTGGCATCTATACTGAATCCAACTTTTACTTTTTTAAACTTTGTCCAAAGGTCGATGATCTCTTCATCTAACAATAATCCGTTCGTATTATATCTAATCAGTATTTTATCAGCATATCCTTGACGGATTATTTCTTCTAAAAACCATTTATGTTCCCTAATCATCAAAGGCTCGCCGCCGGCAAAATATACCTGTTTAAGATTAGGAATTTGATTATACATTTCTTTCCAGAAATCTGGATTCTCGTGCCAGAAATTATCAAACTCTGCTCGTTCCCAAGCCATTTGTTTTTTTAATGCATCGTGTTGAAATAATGGATAGATCTTTTTATGATCGCCCACCCATTGGCTGCTGTCGTGAGGGCTGCACATTACACATTTTAGATTACAGGTATGACCTAATCTAAGATCTAGGTAAACTAATTTTTCCGGTATAGTACCATCTTCTTTAGTAGAAGATATTAACTCATCAATGTCTATACCTTCTTCCATCCAGGTACCAGTTTCCCACACACGCTTACTGGCTACACCTTTGCTTTCCTCTTGAAAACATTTAGAACAACTTGCAGGAATATTTCCTTCTAACATTATTTTCCTTACGGATTTCATGTATTCGTTATTCCACGCACTCATCGGAGTTTCTTTACCGAAATTTGCCGATCTGCCATTCTCATTTTTTACAAGACCAACAGTGTGATCATTACCGGCACCGCTGGCATTTGCACTACAGCACAATCTCATATCTCCGTTGGGCCTTGTAGCAAAATGTATCCAAGGTAGTACACAGAAGGTCTTACTACCACTGACATTCGCTATCTTATTTTGCCATAGTCCTAACTTTGTCGTTTCGGACTGCATCCAATAAACTTCAGTTTCATCCATTGCAGTTTTTTACACAGGTCCAGGGTTTTAATGTTTGTAGATTTGTACTTAGTTGATCCCATACTAGATCATCTATGTTAATGGAGTTAAGGTTAGGAATTCCTATAATTTGAAATTTAGATTTAGTATCCTCTACTACTAGATTTCTTAATTTTTGGATTGGCATATTTTCTACTATAGGCTGTTCTATCCAATCGGATCCTATCCAACAACAAGGAAATACATTTCCTCGGCTATCAACATAGATTTCATTTTTTTGTATACACTTGGGTTCAATACTCGATTCATCAACTTTTTGTTTCCATATAGAAATATCTTTACTGATTTTTTCCAATGGTAAAAATTCTACTACAGATTCTTGTATAGCAGGCTCTAGATAATATTCTATATTTCCTTTTTTATTTTCGACCGGAAAATGATTCATATCATAGAATCTTCTAGTATATTTGAAATTGATTTTATTAAAACCAAGGTCTAACATCTGAGTTTCGAATTCATTTAATTCGTTTTGATTATGTTTAAAGACTAGACAATCAATCTCTGCTTTTCCACCTGCGTCGATAAAAGCCGATGCATTCTCGATTATCTTTTTCCAACTAGTTCCCCTTCTATACATCACATGGCTATTTTCAAATCCGTCTATGCCGAATGTACAGGTATGATACTTTCCTAGAGCTCGGGCTAAATCCTTCCACCAGCTAGCGTCTCTAGCACTTCCGTTGGTATGAATACCCAGATGACAGCTATCATTCGACGATCTCACATAATCGTATATTTCTAAACAATCTTGTGCTATTATCGGATCTCCATAGTTACCGCAAGCATAAAAGTTTCTCAAATTTTTAAGAAAGTTACTCGGAAACCAATGTTTAAATTTGTCTAATGTGATATCATTCTGACCAACAAAATCTCGCTCTCGTCCTCCGTTAACATTCCTAGCACACATAGGACAACTGGCCTGACAACGGTCAGTTAATTCTATGTGCAGATCAGTGATATTGTTAGGATACATTTTACCAGAGATTAAAAAGATATTTAGGAGTTAGGCCGCAGTTCATACCAGCGTGCCAACTTTGGCGGCTAGGCCATTCGTAAACTGATCCTTGTTCCTGATTATAGAAACATTGATCCTCGACGATCAATATATGTCCGTGTGCAGGAGGACTGATGTGACAGTGAAATCGTCTAATATCTGTTCTTTGAGACAGAATGGCTTCATTGTCGTTGACATCCCAATGCCACGGGCTGAGATGTCCTATGTGTATCCTACTGATCCAGCAGCTATTGTAAAAATCTAAGCCTACAAATTCGCAAAACTTTTCCGGAATACTGCTGTCAAACGCCTGTCCAGACACAAACATATCCCATCCAACATTGCCGCCCTCGTGTACAATTTTAAATCCTGCACGATTCCATAGATCGGTTACTTCGCCCAATCCTGGAATGGGGTCTCCTTCTTTGTGACTAGGTCCTATGTAGGTAGGTGTGGTTTTTTCTAAATCCCGGATCAGCTGGTTCCAATCTATACTAAGACATTTTCCTATATACTTGGTCATTTATATCCTAAAAAATGAAAATAGTACTGTGGAAATTCTCCACCGTTGGCCGCCGAATGATAATCTTTGTAGCTATCCCATTGGAATATATCGCCTTGATTGTTAAAATATAATGCTTCTTTGTCAAAAGCTAAAACACTGGCCGGTCGAGGTTTATCGATACAACAAACATATCGATATAACATACCGTACTGAGATAACCATTCGTCTTCTTTGTCTTCAACATCCCAGTGATAGGGAACTATCTTACCCGGTAGTACTTCGCTGATAAAAACACGTAACGGTTTCGCTTGAATTATTTCTGCAAATGTAGTCTGCACTTCCAAAGGAAAATGATGTCCGGGATAATAATCATACCAACAGATATCTTCTAATTTATATCCCGCTTTTTGCCATCGGCCTATGACATCGTGATACGACCCTAACAGTTTTTGATCATCCGAAAATGATGCTTCTGATCTATCTACTACAGATGTTACTGTGTTTTTGTCAGGATCATTTCTAGATTGACAGCTCTGTATAACAGAATCCCAATCTATACGATCTCCGGTATTACCTAAATAGATAGTCATTCGGGTTCATTTCCAAAAATTTCTTTATAGATATATTTCATATCTTGATCTCCCCATAGAACATGTCGTCCCATAGATCCTTGAAACATTTTCTCTAGATTATATTTTCCATTTACAATGTCACCGGTTTCTTCTAATCTAAATTTGGCAGTATGATGTATGATACTATCCATCCACTGAGCGTCGATCCAGCAATCATTTACAGGAACGCAACCGTACCAATCTATAGATTTCATATATCCGTCCTTGTCAATGAAATGACAATGAGGATACATAGTCAATTTGTATGTTCCCGATTTAAATAAATCAACTTCTATATTTTTTATTTGATCTTTCCAATCTGGACAATAATCTTCTAAACTTCTGCCGCTGTAAATGATATGATTACAGCTTTCTCCGTGCCATTCAAAGAAAATTTTTTTATTAGTATGATCAACATCTAAAATCGTAGGCATAAAATATTGATCCTGATACTTCAATATATAATCAATCTCTTTATTAAAAAAATAATCAACGGCATCCTTAGTATAAAGGGGTCTCACAGGATCTTCTAAACGCTGATATTTGTTTTGCCAATCATAATTAGCACAGAATACAGTGCCTTCTGGGTTGAATAAAGGCTCATAGGTCTGCTGGGCCATACATCTAATACCCGAAGGATCTAATTTAAAGAATGGTTTCCAATTATCAGTGTTCATTCAACTCTTGGACCGTTGGCTAAAAAGAAAGCGGCTATCCATTTAATACCGTCAGTCACAGGTAATGATTCATGAATAGTTGACCAGTTTACCTTCTCATCGGGATAATCATATTCGAAATACATTACTCCGCCTAATTCTGGTTCTACAGTTACATTTAATTCTGGCCATGTGCATCTTCCACCCTCGTATCCTTCATTTAGCCAAAATATAGCCGTAGCTTTTCTATCACCGCCTTTAGAATAGTAAGGAACAACTTTAGGATCGTAAGGAAAATCATGATGAAGACCAAAATATTGATCGGTATTATATCTATAGATGTCTCCAGCTTCGATATGACTGATCGGTACTCCTATAATATCAACTAATTTTCTTTTAAAAAATTCCCTGTCCGCCGGATCAGTTTGCTCACTGATAGATCTTTGTTCAACCTCTTCAGTGATCTGTCCGTAAGTTTGCTGTCTTGATTCTAATCCTGCATTAGGATTCATAGCATTTTCATATTTTTCTATAATGCTTCTGCACTCTTCAGGGGTCAGTACATTTCTAAAAACTGAAATTCTAGGATATTCTAGATATTTTATCTCTTCAAACATTTTTCTTTCCTATGATCATATATCTTGTGTACAAAGGCAGTTCTAATTTTCCAGCCCATTCAATTTTAATTTGACTTTGTTCTTGAAATTCTTCAAGGCTAGATGCAATTCTTACATGTTCTGGTATATTATAATTATTACTTTGTAGAACTAAAACACTGTTGTTTGGAACTTTAGAAATCCATAAGTTATATTGATCTTGATTTATGTGTTCGCAACTGGTATTAATAACTATATCGGCAGTAATATCGACTGCGCACATATCAGCAGTAATGGCTGTAAACTTTCCTTCAATCTCTTCTTTTTTATTCATGGTTTTTGCAATATTCTCGCAGTCAATGTCTATGTCTATACTACGGATATGCTTAATAGGAATTGAACTTTGGAACATCATACTAGATAATACCCCTACCCACCCTCCGTGTATATCTACTGTTAACGGAAAGTTTAAAATTTTATTCCTTTCGGGCCATATATGATTCTCTAATGTTTCTACTAACCACTCTTTACTGGTCAATTGTCCTCGCCAAAACGCATCTAATGTTCGTTTAGGGTCTTTACTTTCTCGTATGGCACACATCCAATAATGTAAATGTTCTAGATCAATAACCATAATAATTTGTTCTTATAAATTTAATTCTTCTGCTATCTTCAACGCAACTTTGTGTTGTGTTTTCTTTCCGGCGTGTGCAAGATCTCTAGCATAATCTGATTCTTCATACTCAACTTGATAACAGTTTAACAGTTTTGCCGTGGATTCAAAGTAACTACCTTCAAAATATTTTATATCCGACCACAATGATTTACTTGTTTTACTAGCAAACAGCGCATGAGTCATCCCGTGATGTGGATCATCTGTCCAGGCTCGAGTATATTGATATTGATCTAAAGTCCATGATCCGCAACTTTCAACAGACTTTTTACGATAATAAGTGGTCCTATCATAACCGGTCCACATCTGTATAACTGCTTTGGGTGAAGGATATCCGTCTCTAAGTATTATAGAATTATGTAGAGAAAATGTTATAGAACTTCCTCCCATTCCTAAGTTAACTACAGGCATTCCTAAGATGTTAGATAGTTGATAAGGCATCGTATCTTTGTCATCTAATCCCACACCAAATACAAACGAGCAGCCAAAAACAACAACCGAATTCTCCCAATCTATATTTTTAAATTCTGGGGCTCTATAACCTAAAGAATTAACGGTATATGTAACTGCATTGTGTCTATAATACCAATCAGTTGGTTGTGTCTTTAGATTGTTTTCAAACAATTCTTTTGAATCAGTACCAGAAAATTTATCTGTAGTGTAAGAGTCGTTCAACAAAAATTTATTCTTTCGAACCCTATTAGACACAGTATCAAATATCAATTTAGTTTTCATAAGATTACTGTTTTTTCTTTGGTATCTTACTGTCTGCTGAACTTACACAACTCGGTGTGATACAGATATTAGGACTGTCGAATAATTCAAATCCTTGTATTAAATTTCCTAAAGGTTGATCGTGGCAGCTGTAACTTCTTTTAACTTCATTTCCTCTAATTATAACACTTTGATACCCTGCATTGCACATCCAATCTTGGAATTTATTAAACTGAAAAGCATTAAATCTTTCTGCCTGATCAAATAGATACTTTTGTTCTTCTTGATCGTAGAGTGCTATCTGATGTATCTCTTCTCCTCTGAATTGTTGAGGAAAGCCAGTCTGCATTAGATCAATCATTTCTTCTGTGTAACCATCGACTACAAAACTAGCAGTAGGATCACTCTGCGGTTTTAATGTCACATTGATTCCTCTTTTGTACAGCCTCTCGCAGCGTTCATATAATTCAAAAAACTTTTCAGGAACCATTACTTGATTGACTGTGACATGCACAGTGTCATACATCAACTGTAGACACTTGTCGCCAAACTCTTGTTCTCGAGAAAATTCATCATGATAACTTGCTGTAATACTTCTTCTCTGCAGACAAGATGTATACTCACACCACGCTTTCCACCATTTACTGCCTGGACTGAGATTTGTGGTCATATGCACACTTTGATATGGCGTCATGGATCCATCGTCTAAATGTTTAATCAAATCTAATAGCTGTTTGTATGCTGTAGGCTCGCCGCCGCTGAAACTCCAATGAAACTCTGTAAACCCATTTTGTCTAGCCTGTCTTTTGATTTCGTCTACAGTATTTTTATAGATTTTTATATCTAGATGATCTACTTTATCTGATCTAGCGTATGGCCAACAATACGAACATTTATAATTACAAAATCTTCCAAGTATCCAACTAACAGAAAATAACGGTCGATCTAACATATTGATCTGACCAAATCGTACTATCTTGTCAAAAGGTATTGCTTGAAAGTCGGTCATAGATCTTTGATAGCTTCCTTGAACTGTTTTGGTTGAAAACTTGGATAATATGATCTTAATTTTCTTATGTCCGGTTTTCTTCTTTTAACACTATTAGATCTCGAAGGCAGCATATTCCATTCTATAGTTTTGTTGTAATGGTTTGCAATTAAATTTGCAGCTTCTAGAACAGTTATTTCTTCATCGCTGCCGATATTGATAATTCCACAGGCTTCATCAGACACTTTAATCAGAGCGTCAACGGCATCTTCCACTCTGCAAAAGGATCTAGTTTCGTCTGCTCCGATAAGAGAATAATCTTCTTTGAAAATTTTATCCGTGATATCTTTTATAAAGTGTCCTGATCCAGAATCTTTTCCAAAAACATTAAAAAATCTCACGATCAAAAAGTTTAGATCACTGTTCATTAAATAATTTTCAGATAAAATCTTAGACAATCTATAACTCCATCTAGGATCGTGAATATTTTTTATCTGGATATCTATCGATTCGGGTGTGGGGAATTCGCTCGTTCCTGCCACTACTTCACTACTACTGGCATATATTAGTTTACAATTTTTATTTTTATTAGCAAATTTGAAAACATTTAGATCTGATAAAAAATTATTTTCAATTAACTTGTTAGGGATTTCATAGAAATACTTAGTACCATTTATAGCGGCCATATGAAATATATAATCGAAATCATTACTGGCAGATTCTAAGTACTCTGACAGATCAGATTTGATGTATGTACACAATGGCCTGAAATTAGGATATCTAAAATTGTTATCGACGCCAATGACAAAATATTCTTTAGATAACTGTTGACACAATTCTCTTCCTATGAGCCCAGCAGCTCCGGTTATTAAAACTTTTTTTGCCATTCTTTATTCAATTCTCTTATATTCTTTAACCAATTATTGTTTAATTGTTTTTGTTCTAATGTATCGATCATAAAATCTAGATCTTTAGGCAAGCATTTGCCGCCAAACCCTCTTGTACCATCATGACCCGGTACCTCCATATATGTTTGATTATGTTCAACTTTGAAAAACATCTGTTTGACCAAATCATAATCTGCACCGACGGTCTGCGACACATCATAAAAAAGATTAGCAAAAGCTATTCTTACTGTAGCGAAACTGTTAGAAAACATTTTAACTATTTCAGCTTCCTCTAAAGAACATACAATGATTTCATCTTGATTTAACCAATAAGGAATTTCTGCGATGCTTCTTCCTACTACTAATGGTCTTCTTTGGCAATCGCTTTCCCAAAGTCTTTCTCTTAAGAATTCCGGTATATAAATTATTCTTATTCCCAAATCGTTTTCGATTTCAGCGCAAGTTCCGATTGGTAAAGTGCTTCTGATGATAATCTGACACTGGGGATTTTGTTTTACCAAATTTCTAATTTCGTCTTTTAATATTTTTAAATCTTCAATACTGGAAGTCGGTAAACAAACGAAAATTGTATGGACTTTTATTAAATCTTCTAGAGAGGTTTGTAAAATCTTATCATGAATGATTACCGGATTGTCTTTTATCAAACTAAGATGTGTAGCTTTTCCGACATATCCGTAACCCAAAATTCCAAATTTATCTTTTTCATTGTCCATATGATTTCCTCTATTATATATGCTTCGTAACCATCTAAAGCGCAGATTTTGAAACTAAAAGTCTAGTATAACAGAAAAAGAGAGTATATAATATACTTGTGGTCGTCAGTGGAATTGGTAGACCTCCGGTCCGTTGCGAAACGCACTTGGGAACAGGACGCCGCCCTAGGCACAGTCTTTGTAGGTTCGAATCCTACCGACCACACCAAATTCTATCATAAGTAGAATACTACTAACAAAAGGAAACTCATATGTCAAATACAGTAGAACAATTAAAAACAGCAATGGAAGAATTCCTAGCAGAAGATGCAAAGTTTGCAAGTGGTAACAATGCAGCAGGCACAAGAGCACGTAAGGCCCTACAAGAAGTAGGAAAACTAGTGAAAGCTCGTCGCAATGAAATCACTGAAGAAAAGAACGCCCGCAAAGAAGCAAAAGCCGCAAAGGCCTAATATGGATGATCAGGACACTATCACCATCACAGGTGGTAGTGATTCCGATGTCATTACAGGCACCGGTAACACTACTATCTTAGATCTAGGTGGGTATGGCGCACAACCTACACTAACATCAGCAGATATCTCTGCAATAACTTTAGACGATCTTACCACTTTCAATTGGAATAATGTGAACACCACTGTAACTATACCAGTAACAGGAGGAGGTGGAGGCGGTGCTTCTGGTTCGAGTTATACTATTTCAACAGGAGCCGGTACCGGTTATACATGGACCAACAGTTATGCCCCTACTGTCAACATAGACAACGACGGTGTTAACATCAAAGAAGGCGGCGACCTAAAAATCGGTAATGTCAGTCTAAAAGCATTTATAGAAAAGATGGAACAGAGACTTTCTATTCTTGTTCCAGATCCGGAAAGATTAGAAAAGTTTGAAGCACTAAAGAAGGCCTACGAACATTATAAAACAATGGAATCATTATGTTTCCCAGATGAGAAAGATAAGAAAGAATGAATGTTAAACTTTTATCCTATTCACAACCAACAGCAGAATTTGCAGACCTGGGCATCGACGATGCACAAGAACTCATTGCGTATTGCGCCCGTGTCAGCAACCCAAGCAACCAGCTCAATACAGAGACATCAGAGAAGCTTATTCGATATCTTGTTAAACACGCACACTGGAGTCCCTTGGAAATGGTTTCAGCCTGCGTTGAAATCACCACAACCAGAGACATCGCAAGACAAATCCTACG
>JACCDO010423893.1_pt1 | contig 12801 bp, 8 predicted proteins | sample 7446101 | NCBI WGS metagenome assembly JACCDO01 (sample SAMN15323440, study PRJNA562643) | freshwater metagenome | isolation source: river surface water | place: USA:Blue River Watershed | collected 2017-08-16
TATTAACGGATTATTAAATGATCAATTAAAAAAGTGGAGAAAATATTAGAAAAAACAATCTTTGGGGGAAATTTAAAAAAGTCTGGCGGAAAGTTGCCGAAAAACAGGGTCTAGATTAACAAAATTTATAAAACCTTAACTATTAACAGATTATTAAATGATCAATTAAAAAATGGAGAAAATATTAGAAAAAAACAATCTTTGGGGAAAATTTAAAAAAGTCTGGCGGAAAGTTGCCGAAAAACAGGGTCTAGATTAACAAATTAACTATTGAAATTATAAACTATTAACAGTGGCAATATTGCCATAGATTTGGCAATAATGTAACACATAAAATAATACACTCTAATGAAAAACTGGCAATAATGATAACAAAATGATAACAAATTTCCTATATTTTATAAACTTTTGGCAATAATTTGGCAATTTTTGTAACACCAATATTTAACACTGTTCGAGAAAAACTGGCAATATGATAACAAAATGATAACATATTTGCAAAATGATAACAAGATTTTGGCAATTTTGAAACAAAATGATAACACTTTATTGCCAAATTTCCAGACCGTCTACATTGTGGAAATAGTATGGTTATAACATATAAATTTCCATAAAATATTTTAGTAAAAATGGAAATACCATCGGTCACATACTAAAATATTATAGATAAGGAGACCAATTTTTTTTTGCCATTTTGGCAATGACCCATTGCCAAGGCCATTGACACGCGAAATTTTTTTTTTTTTTGGCCGGACTTTTTGGGAAAAAAATGATTTTTTTTGCATTTTTTTGTAAATTTTTCACTGAAATTTGGAAAAAATGAAGACGTATAAAGTTAAATTTTGGCAATAATGTAACATAGTGTTTTGGTGTCTCATATGTTTTATTGCCAAAAATGATAACAAAATGATAACAAAAATTGCCAAAATTTTAAATTATGGAAAAAATAGTAAAAATGAAAATAGATATAAAAATGTTTTAATTTATAGTATATAATGTCCAAAAATATTGATCAAACTAAATATGTATGTGATATTTGTAATAAGAAATACAAAGATAGTTCAGGTTTATGGAAACATAATAAAAAAAATCATAGCGAGACCCCAATAATAGAAAAAGTATTTGTATGCATAAAATGTAATAAAAATTTATCAAATAGGATATCAAAATGGAGACATGAACAAATATGTAAATGTGAGGAAGATTTAACAAATTTAAAAAATGAAGTAATTCAAATAAAAAATAAGATGTGTGAGTTACAAGAAAAACCAAATGTAGTAAATAATTATACTCAAAATAATATAATAATTCCATATGCTCCAGGAAATGAAACAATAGATCATTTAACTTTTAGTCAGAAGAAGTTTATAATGGATAAAGGACTTGCAAGTTTAATGTATTTAATAGAGACAACTAATTTTAATAAAGAACAACCTCAAAATCATTCATATTGCGTAACAGCATTAAATGATAAATATGCTTCAGTAATTGATACAAGTAAAAACATAGTAATCAAAACAAATAAAATAGAATTATATGATCGTGTATTAGTAGGTAATTTAAATAAATTGGAGAAATTATCAACTGACAATTCATTTAGTAAAACAGAAAAAGAAAATTATTCAGCAGCAGTTAATAGACTCAAAAAAACATTATTTACTAATAAAAAATGTATGATGAAATATTATGATGAGATTAACTTATTAAGTTATAATAATAAAGATTTAGTCCAAGAAACATGGAATGAACTTAAACATCTTGACCAACTAGTCATGTCTCAACAATTTACTTCAAATAATATATTTTTACCGTTTAATGAAAATAAAGATGATGGTTCTGACATAGAGTCAGATGATAATATTAATACAAAAAAATTAAATAATTTTCGTGAAAAATTTATTCCTAAAGAAAAATCAGTTCAAAGCTCTCTAATTAGGTCAGATTCAGAATCTGACACAGAATCAGAATCCGATACTGAAGAAATAGATGAAATAACTATAAGAGGAAAACATTATATAATAGAAAATGAAAAAATATATATAAAACAAAAAAACGGATCAAAAGGTCAATTATATGGAACTTATCAAAATGGTAAGGTCAAAAAAATCAAATCAATAAATATATAAAGTAATAAATTTATATCAAGTTAATTTATGAAATTAGCTACTGTAGAAAGAATTAAAAGTTTAACCCCGATAGAAAATGCTGATATGATTGTATTAGCACGTGTTTTAGGTTGGGACTGTGTTGTGAAAAAGGCTGAATTTAGTGTAGGTGATTTTTGTGTTTACATACCTATAGATACAATGGTTGATCCATCCAGGCCTTGTTTTTCTTTTTTACTTAAAAATAAAGTATCCAGTCATTTTATTCGTATTAAAACAACAAAATTAAAAGGGAAATGGTCAGAAGGTTTAGTTTTACCAATTAGTTGTTTAGATAAAAATAAAACTTACAATGAAGGTGATGATGTATCTGAAGAATTAGGAGTTATTAAGTATGAGACTGAAAATCCAATTTTGACATCTGGTGTTACAACTAGATTTTCTGATTTTCCTACTAATTATATAAGTAAAACAGATGAAGATAATTTAAGAACAAAATATAATGTACTAGATGAAATGATTGGTAAAGAACTATATATAACTCAAAAAATGGATGGTTCGTCAATGACAATAATTTGGCATCAATCAAAAGATGGATTTTTAGTATGTTCTCGAAGATTTATTTTAGAAGAAGGTAGTGTAATGTATCAATATGTATTAAGAGAGAATATAAAAGAAAATTTAATAAGGTATGGTAAAAACTTGGCGATACAGGGTGAATTTTGTGGACCAAAAATTAACTGTAATCAATTAGGTTTAAGTGATTACAAGTTTTTTGTATTTACAATAAAAAATTTGGATACTAATGAATATTATGACTGGACCAAAATTAAAAATACATGCTTTGATTTAAATTTAAAACCTGTTCCATTCGTTAGTTCATTTATTTGTGATTCATCTTATACAATTAATAAATTTCAAGAAATAGCGAATGAACAAACATATACTCATCCAAATAATAAAAAAGTACCAGGTGAAGGTATTGTAATCAGAACAGTTACACCATTTTTTTCATCTGAACTAGGAAAAAATTTAAGTGTTAAAGTGATTAATCAAAACTACAAGGTATAAATGAAATCATGTACGTGCTTAGAAACGTACAGACATGATAGTTGTGTTAGTGGATAGTGTGATGTTATAGTCCATAGGACAAATAGAATGGATTGTTCCCGAAACAAACATGCTGTGTACTAGTTCGCATGTATGCCAATCCCAGATACAGAGGTGTCCACCATATCCTCCTGTAAATAAGTACTTGTGATTCATGGCAATAGACTTAGACCCAGGAATATGAGGAGTAAGGATCTGGTTAATTGGTGTCAGGTCATACATATTAAACAAGTATACAATACCATTCATCGTGTCATACTTTGACACAATAAGTGATAGTGTAGTATGATCTGGTGATACAAACATGTCATCAATCTCAGATGTGAACATAAGGGATTGTACAGGATATCCAGAAGTGTCCATAAGAAAGAGACTATTGTTTGTAGTGCTGGTAACAATTCTCCTATCTGTAACATATAGTTTATTGATAGTAGTATACATGTCACCAGGGATATGTCCTACACAATCAAAACCTTGAACAGTAGAATTTATTTTGAGAATGTAGCGTCCGGAAGGTGCGTATACAAACTTGCTGTCTGGACTAAATGCGATAGACATGATAATGCGAGATTTAGGTTCAGTAGGTCTGTAGCTTATGGTATTAAATGTCCACATATACTTAAAGTCCACGGTATCAATCTCAAACATATAGATATACCCAAATGTTGTTCCGAAAGCAATGTATTTTCCGTTAGGTGAAACCGAAATAGAACTAATGTTGTATCCCGGACCAACAACAGGCATGTAAGTGTTAAGATCAAGCGAGTGGGTCAGAACAGGAATGTCATGATAGTAAGTTCTAACAGTATTATCGCGGAATAAGACATATGTCATATCATATTTTCCGCATGTAGTAGATATCTTGTGTACAAAAGGATCAGATTTACTGACACTTTCATAGACAGGTTTTAGATCCTTAACCCTAAAAGAGGGATCAGTATCGGTAGTGGTATAATCATTAATAATCTTTGATGATTGTGACATAAAAAAAATATATACACTGTTATGATTAAAAAAATTCAATTTTTTCTAATTTGATTAAGTTAGAAATAATTGATACTATAAATTTAGTAAGGAGTAAAAGGTTTAATATGAGTTGATAACATAATATAACATGCAACCTTATTATCTTTGTACCATTTATTAGGTCCGATAAAAAAGAATGGTTTGCCAATAGATGTAATAATATAGTGAATTTTACCATCAATAGATCTATAATTTTGTAATTCAAAATTATTAAGAGGTTTAAGATTTCCAGCCGTATATAATCCAGGATTTTTTGTAATCCAAACATCATTAATAATTTTACACATTTGTAAATTAGTTTGTTGATTTAATTTAATATTATATTTATTACTAAATCGTATAACTTGATCTATATTGTCAAAAAATGTGAAACTAATTTGGTTATCATCTTGAATATTATTTTTAACAATTTTAGAATTACTTAAGGATATAAATTTTTCCTGACTCTTAATGATTTTATCTCCAAATAATATAAATAATAAGATTAGTATGAAGAATAAATTTTTGCACAGCATTTATTATAATAATATGTTATTTTATTTTTTTTAAATATTATTTTTAAAATTATTAAATAAAAAAATTTATGGAGAAAAAATGTAGAATATTTACCAAAGCTAAAAAATTGATAAACCAAATAATAGACATAAATAACCTTACTATTAATGTTCAGAATTCAAAAGCGAAACTTTATAACTGTTATTAATCAAGCAGAAGTTGCTTACCGTGAGTTTTTAGGACGTAATCGTATTAAACTAAATCCAGGACTAAGATTAAACCTACCGCTATTACATAATATTAATCGTGTATCTCTTAAAGAACATTATGTATATCTAGATGATCAAGCAGCATACACGAAAGACAATGTTCCAGTAACAGTATCAGGAACAGTTTTTTATAAAGTAATTGATGCTGAGAAAGTATGTTTTTCTGTTGGCAATCCAGTAGGAGCAGTAAAAAATGTTGGGGAAAGCTCATTTAGAGCAGTGGTAGGTAAATTTGATTATGATGAAATTATATCAAATCGTAATGACATCAATAATGAAATGTTAAGTACTCTTGGAAAGACAACTCTTGATTGGGGTATTAATACAACAAGACTAGAGATTCAAAACTTTGGTCCACAAAATCAAGAAGTAGCTAGACAACTAGAAAAACAAATGCAAGCAGAAAGATCTCGTCGTGAAAATGAATTACAAACACAAGCAGATATAAGAACAGCAGAAGGAGCAAAACAAATTGCTATTTTAAATTCAGAAGGTTTATTAATTGCTGCTCAAAATAAGTCAGAAGCTTTAAAATATGAATTGAAAGCTATTTCATCTGGTCTTGCCGAACAAATTGAAAGTTTAGCAAAAATGTTTGATGGTGATAGTAAAAAAGCAGGAGATTATTTACTAGAGATGAAAAAACTTGATCATCTAGAAAAAATGGCAACAACAAACAATAAAGTATATTTTATGAATGATACTAATGTATTTCCAAAAGCAAAAGTCCTTTGTGATATGATGAATGAAAAAAACTAAAATATGTTATTTATTAAATAACAAGCCAAGTGTTATAAATATAGAGTTATACAAAATCATTATATTATCACGTGATGTTAAGTAAGGCCAATAAGGTAAATTATAAATTATAAAGTTTGCTAATAATAACAATAAAATAGATATATTATTGATTCCATTTGTTTTAATTATATCATTGAAAGCAATAAATAATATTGAATGAGTAATAACACCAATAATTTGCATAATAGGTGAATTAGCTGATCCTCTTTTATATATTTCAATATTACCAATAATAGCTATACAAATCATATGATATAATATATTGGATCTGTATTGTGGATATTTATAATATAATATAATGCTAAGATAAACAAGAATATATGACAGTTCATAATTAAAATCAAAATAAAACATTGTATCTTTAAAGATTATCATTATATAATAGATGATATTATAGATTTTTAATAAACAAATTAGCTTTTTTTATGATATCTGATTGTTCCGATTCAGTTTTATTATCCCAATGTTTAACTTGTTGAGCTGTTGCGTAATTTGATTTAAGTATATTATAATGTTTATTAATAAAGTTGTAATAAAGTGAATTCCATATATCACACCATTCATCTTTTTTAAATGTACTCATTTTATTAATATAATTTGCTGATGAGAAATAAGGTCTAGTCATCATAATAGGTGTAGCAAATTGACTCATACCAAAAACATTAGCAACCATAACCCATTCATAAGAATCAATACACCATTCCATAAAAATTTTATACACATCTAAGGGTTTTATTTGACATAGCAACATAAAATTTCCCAAATACATAAGTCTTTCGATATGATGGACATAAGCGTATTTTTGAATTTTAATAATTAGGGTATCAATTGGTTTTATACCTGTTGTTCCTTTCCACATTTTTTCATAAGGTAAATCATTATTATGTTTTAATTGATTAGATTCCATCATATTTTCACCTTCAAGTAAATATAATGTATAAACATAGTTTCTCCATCCAATAACTTGTCTAATAAATCCTTCAAATGATTCAATAGGAATAGTTTTTTTGTGAGTAAGATAATATTTATAACTTATATTAACAACTTCAGTATCAGTTAAAATTCCGATATTCATCATAGGACTAATTACACTATGATAAACAAATGGGTCTGTTTCAGTAACAGCATCTTCATATGGACCAAATAGTTGTAATCTTTGATTTAAGAATTTAGTAAACCATTTTTTTGCTCCAATATTGTCAATCGGATAAATAAAGTTATCTAATGATCCATAATTATTTTCAAAATGAGTATTGACATATTTGATTGCTTCTTTTTTATGTTTATCTAATTTAATTTGATTTATTGTTTTGGGTACTTTATGATCTTTTGGTAGAGGTAATCTATTATCTGAATCAAATGACCATTTATTACCCTCTGGTTTATTGTTATGCATAAGTATATCTAGTTTTTTTCTTTGATACTTATAAAATTCATCATGTGAATACTTTTTATTTTTATAGATAATTTTTTTAATATTATCTAATTCATTTAATTTGATTAAAAAATTAATATTATCTAATATTATTAAATTTTTGATATTTTTCTCCAATTTTTTTTCTAGTTTATAATCGGGTAATTTAATTATGGTAACATCATTTTTTGATTTATTTAATGATTTGTAAAATTGATTAGTTACATTTGAAAATTCAATATATTCAACATTATATTTCTTTTTTTTTAACATTGAATAATATTTTTTCATACTAGCTCTATGATATGCTAATTTTAATTTGTGAAACTTGAAATCAGTAAAATATCGAGGTTCTTCAATAAGATAAATTATTTGATCTTTTGGTAAATGTTCTAAATTATAAAATAACTGTGTTGGAAATATTAGGAATACCATTTAGATTTTTATATTATACTTAGAAAATAATAAATTAATTTACAAAGTATATGCGTGTTAAAAGAAATATAATGTAACATGAAGGACCAGTAAAGAAATAAAGTAATGGACTAGTCATAAGAATAAGCAAAATCAAGAACAGTTATAGAGATAATAAGAAAGAGTTATACGAGAGAACAAATCAAGAGCATAAACGATAGCGGTATGTAATGGAACGTCGCAAGAGAGCGACACGGCGAGTTGGAACTAATAGTCAAGGTGTTCGGCCTTCTGCTTGTTGTTGTGCTTGGGCATAACCTTGGGCTTCTTGCCAGCGTTGGCCTTCTTAGCCTCTTCTTCAGCCAGCTTAGCAGCCTCTTTGGCAGCCTTCTCAGCAGCCTTGCGCTGCGCCAACTCAGCAGACCAGGCTGCCTGCTCCTCAGGAGTGCGCTTGATCGTCTTGCTGGTCTTGGCTGCTTCCTTGGCGAGCCTTTCTTGTTCCTTGGCTGCAGCCTTAGCGGCAAGAACCGCTTTGACATCAACATTTTTGCCCTTTCCACCAGATGAAGCGACAGGTGTAGGATGAGTAATGGCACGGACTGCTGCAGCTTTAGCGGCAAGCTTCTTATCACGTTCAGCAGCATCGCGCGCTTCTCTAGCCTCACGCTCGATGCGAGACTCAGCAGCATAGCAAACACCGTCAATGTTGGACTTCAGAAGCTCAACCGTGTACAAACCATGAAGAGGACCAGATGGTGCGATAGCATCTACAAACACATCACCAAGCCAAGCCTGGGGTTGCTGATCGCGTTCAGCACACTTATCAACCTGCTTCTTCGACATAGGGTTCATGATAGTGACGTGGAAGGTAGGAGCATGAGATGCGAGCAATTCAGCACGGGTGTGTGGCTTCATAGTCCGAGTGCGTTCGTAGGTGTCCAAGTACTCGGTGTCCTTGAGCAACTCACCGATACGTAGAGTCTTAGTGCATCCATTAGGAGTCGTCTTGAACCAGCGCGCAAAATCCGCAGCGCGCTTTTGGGCACTTTCACCAGGATTAGGACAACCCTCTTCATCAACAAAGGGTCCAATGTCAATTCTGGTGAAGGCAACTTCACCACTCTGACGCTCAGTCGTGCCACTGCGAGAAGTGATGGCAAAGCAGTTCTGAGGGAAGATTGTGTAAGCCGGTAAAGTCACACGAGAGCCCATGATAGCTGCCATACCGTCAAAAGCAGGACCAGTAGTCAAGTCATCATAGTTCACCGAAGTAGGCTTGGCAGCAACTGATGAGACTGACTTAGAACCACCTGAAACATGCTTGGCCTTGGCCACAGCAGTAATAGGCATAGGCGCATCGTCATCGGAGGAGTCAGAGTCGTATCCACCAAGCAACTTTGACTGAGGGCGGAGAACGCTGAACCGGTTGACAGCACGAGCAGGTGGGGTATTCTCGTCCTCGGAATCGGAGTCGGAGTCAGAACTGGAGCTGGAAGAATCAGAGTCGGAGGAGGAATCAGAGCCTGACGACGCCTCGTCACATTCAAGACCCTTGAGACCAAAGCGCTTCCGTAGAGGCTCATCATCAGACTCGTCATCAGAGTCAGAGTCGTCAGCAGCACGGCGTTCAGCGCGGCGAGCAGCACTGGTAGCCTTCTTCCGAGCCTTCCTCTCACCAGGTGTCAGCTTCTTAGACTTGGTAGCAGGAGCAGAGACAGCAGTGACAACCTTAGACTTGGTAGCAGGAGCAGAGACAGCAGTGACAACCTTAGACTTGGTAGCAGGAGCAGAGACAGCCTTCTGCTGCTGAAGGAAAGCCTCAAGCTGTTCTCTCTTTATAGCTTCCTTCGCTGCCTTGGCCCTTTCACGCTCCTTGCGCTCCTCCGCTCTCTGAGCCCGAATTTCAGCGGAATGAGCAGCGCGCAGACCAAGATTACCTGAGATGTACACCCAATTTTCCGCAAGGTCCTCGATGTACTGGTCATACGTTGTGCCCTTTTCCCACACACGGCCAGCAAAGTACTGAGTGTACCGAGTCTCGTTGGCAATGAACTCTGTAAATGGCATTCGGTCCAGGCCAAGATGATCGCAGATAGCCAGAACCGAGATGTACATCTCGACAGTGTTAATGGTGTGGCGGCAAGACAGCTCATCATAGGTTTCAGGTGAGATGTCAAAACGCCTGGCACGAGAAACGGAGTACTTTTGAGCAGCACGGAAGCCCATACCGGGGTTGGACTCATAGACAGCCATGGCCTCGGGATGCCTCCGGTACATGTAGTCGGTGAAGGTGGTGTTGAAACCCGGAACATCGCTAAGGTACTGGTCGAAGATGGCAGGTGCCTCAACAGCGAGCAGTTCGAAGCGACCCACAACAACAGGGTCACGGTTGAGGGTGATGCCAGAGTACCAAGTCCAGAAATCGCGGTAGTTCTTCTTCTCCGAAGAAATGTCGACACGTTGATCCATCGTAACCACATCCTGATACCACTTGTTGCCACGGCACTCAGCAACAGTCTCAACAACATCCATACCTAGATACACAGCGTGCTTCTTGGTAACGGTGTGAATGAAAGTGGTATAGGCAGGTGTTGATTGGGACGTCATCTTGCACTTGACCCAGTTCATGAAAGGGCGGAGTTTGGCAGTGCGAGGTACGAGTTCGTCGCGAGCAAAGGCATCAAGTGTCATGTGCTTCTTCGCACCTAGAAAGATCCAAAGACCGCGACGCACATCTGCGATGAACTGTTCAGACTCGGTCAACACGACGACAGGTTCATGATGCTTGCGATAGGCCCTCTGGATGATGATGGCAGATGCGATTTCCAGGCGAGTCTGGCGTTCAGCGTCAAGCATGTCACGGACCTTCTGTGCGTATGCCTCATTAGCAGCACGTTGAGCCTCGCTCATGACAGCGAACTGCTTCACACGGGCAGCAGTAGGAGCAACATCGATGGCGAAAGGGTCCTTGAGGACAGGGCAGTACCCACTGGCAACTAGGTGAACCTTGCGGCGCGTGGTGAACATCTCGCAACAGATCGCGTCGATCTGCTTGTCCAACTTACGGTATTCAGCACTACCAACAGTCAAGGAACGGAGTTGCTCTTCAGCTGACTGGAAGCTTTGGTTGAGCTGTGCGATGCGCATCTGGATGGCCTCGTCGGTAAGACCACCCAACTCTTGAGCACAGGAGCAGGTACCGGTCATAAGCTCATCAAGGCACCACACCATAGAAGTAGTGTCAGAGCAGAGGTTAGACCCGAAGGGGTGAACACCACACATGCAGTTAACACCGAACTTGCACACGTTCTCGGAAGTGATTTCTGCCTCCTTACCGCGCATCTTCAGAACACCAGTCATGACGTCCTTGGAGCAGTAGCCCTTGCGGTACAAGATGCCCCAAACACGATCCTCCTTCTTCTTGCGCTCAGCTGGGTCGACAATTTCGGGGTACAGAGGTAAGCTAGTGAACTCCCCTGATTCAGCAGGAACAGACTGGCCAATCTTCTCGTAGGGACCACGAGCCTTTCCAGCAAGATGAGCCCACTGACCCAAGATGGTGACAAAGTTCGAAGGGCTAGTCTGGTGCTTGGTAGGAATGCTTAGGCCAAGAGTGTTCGCAGTCCTGTTGACAGCAGCTATCTTGTCAGGACCGTACAGAGCCATACAGAGACGAAGGTAGACATCTTGGAGATCAACCTTTTCCTCAGTGACACCAGCAACCGAGTTATCGAGCTCGACCAAGAAAGGCTGCTTTGTCTCAGGTCCGTGCGCGCGTGTGCAGCGGTGATGGAAACGGCATCCTCGGCATCTAGGATTCAGCGAGTTGGCCAACCATGCGTCACACTGCTGAGTCTTTGCTTGGTTAACAGCACGTTGGACAAACCCAAGACCAGTAGCGGCGGTGGGAGCAACGGTGAGACCAGCAGCGGCAGTAGCGAGACCAGTGGCGACAGTGGGAGCAACAGTAGGCGTAACGGCACGCACAGTAGGAGCAACAGGGACAGCACCAGAGAGATCACCCAAACTGCTCTTGGTAAAGTCGAAGTTGAGTGGATGAGCGAGCGGGCCGAGCAGGCATTCGGAACCATTGCACATACCCTTGAGGTAGCTCATGCAGATTGGCTTTAAACCATGAGGGCAGTTGGGATCATCCCGCTTGTGACGGCACTTGTATTGAGCCTTGTCTTCCGGAGTGCGCACAGCACATCCTCTGAGCCAGTTGAGACACACGACCGTCTCATCAGGCACAGGACGCCCATCAAAGTCAGTAGACTCACCTGGATATTCCAGTACTACCACATCATAACCATGGTTGCGGGCAGTACGGAGTTGGTATGTGTTAATCTCCTGGCGTGACTTGATTTCACCTTCATCGCCAGTCACATTGCTGTCCACAGCAAGAGAAATAGGCATAGTGCGGAGGTTCTTGCGGATACGGTCGACAGTGACAGGAGTCACAACAACCTCTTCCGCGGGCACAATAGGCACAGTGTGAGGACGGTGAACAGGGTGACGTGATCGCACAGCAGCAGCAAATGCGGAGTTAACAAACTCTTCGTCAGCCTGGATCTGTGCATGCGCAATAGCAGCAGCACGGCGTTCCTTGTAGTTACCGGGAGTAACACCAGCAGTAGGCGCAGGAACATGCTGAGTGACACCAGCAGCAGCACCGCCGCTGACAATAAGAGCATTGCGATGCTGTGCTGTGACGTGTTGAGTGCGACGAGCCACGGGACCAGCAGCAACAATAGGTGCAGCACGATACTGAGTAGGAGCAGCACGGTACTGAGTGAGACCAGCAGCGACAGTAGGAGCAGCACGGTGCTGAGTGGGACGAGCAATGGCACTTCCATCAGCTGTGCGTCCAGCAGCAATGTTTGCTTGGATAATTGCTAACTGAGCAGTGAGGCGCGCACTGCATTCTTCACAAGCGTTGCAGTTACCGCATTGTGAAGAAGCAGGAGGGATGGGAGATGCTGAAGAGCGGACGGAACGTCCAATATCGGCAGGAAGACCTTGGGTTTGTCGTTGAGTGACAGGAGGTGTGATGGGAGATGCTGAAAGGCGGACGGAACGTCCAATATCGGCAGTAGGAACTTGGGTTAGTCGTTGAGTGACAGGAGGTGTGATGTGGGAAGCTGAAGAGCGGACGGAACGTCCAATA
>JACCDO011768354.1_pt1 | contig 12801 bp, 10 predicted proteins | sample 7446101 | NCBI WGS metagenome assembly JACCDO01 (sample SAMN15323440, study PRJNA562643) | freshwater metagenome | isolation source: river surface water | place: USA:Blue River Watershed | collected 2017-08-16
CTTACTTGCTACACTTTAGGCAACGTGTACATCGCTGATTCTTGGAACTACCGTATCCGCAAGGTGACGGTCTCAACAGGGATTATTACTACATTTGCCGGTGGTGGTTATAGTGGTGATGGAGCTCAAGCCACGTCGGCGTATTTGGATTATTCATACGGAGTTGCACTGGACTCGTCAGGTATGTTATTAGTACAACTACCGTTAATGTGACGTATTAATCTCACTTTATCATCACGTTAGGTAACGTGTACATGGCTGAGTATTCTTATTGTCGTGTTCGCAAGGTGACGGTCTCAACAGGGATTATAACAACAATCGCCGGTGGTAATGGTTGTGCAAGTGGTGGTGATTATGGCGATGCCACGTCGGCGTATTTGTATCAGCCAAGTGGAGTTGCACTGGACTCGTCAGGTAGGACAGCACACACTAATTGCTATCGCACAATCTCACTTTGAATCGCTCTCCTCACTCTAGGCAACGTGTACATCTCCGAAGATGATCGTATCCGCAAGGTGGTTAGTGTATCTACCGGCTATCCCAGGTGACTTTACTCCTCCCTCTTCAATCTTCCATTCTATGTATTCTTCCTCAGTTTTCAATACCGATTCTTACTCACTCACGCTGTATTTATGACTAGCATGAAGCCAACATCAGCATATCCAACACCAATGCCGTCACCAATGCCAATAGCGCCTACTGCTATACCTACCATAGTTCCAACAACTCAGCAGCCCACGTACTTGCCGTCGTTTAAACCGAGTTATATACCAAGTGCGGTGCCGTCGCCAGCACCATCGACTCAACAGCCAACTTACACTCCCTCGTATAAACCAAGTTACCATCCTAGTTCGCAGCCGTCAAGTCAACCGACAATGCGGCCAAGCGCGCAGGTAATTACTACCTCGTTAACTGATAATACGCTTATTTTGACTCATGTTACTACTGTTACAGCCAACGAGTCGGCCAAGTGCCCAGCCAAGTAATGTCCCATCAACACAACCCACTGCGCAGCCGAGTGCACAGGTAACTACCATATTGACTACCCAATGCCTGCAATATCCCTAACTAATTCCATTATCGTAGCCGACGAGTGAACCGAGTAATCTGCCGTCCTCGCACCCTTCAACCCAGCCAAGTGCACAGGTAAGTAGACCTACTATACGCTTCTTTCGCCTCTAACTAATGGTATAATAATCGCAGCCAACAAGTCGACCAAGTAACCAACCTACTGCGGTACCTAGTGCGCAACCCAGTAATATTCCATCGACACAACCTACTGCGCTACCCACAGCACAACCCAGTAATATTCCATCTTCACAACCCTCGTCTCGACCATCGTCCCAACCCAGTCAACAACCTACTGCTTTACCTAGTGCGCAACCCAGCAATAATCCATCGTCACAACCTTCCTCTCAACCATCGTCCAAACCCAGCCAGCAACCAACGGCACTACCTAGTGCACAACCCTCGTCTCGACCTTCGTCCCAACCCAGTAGTCAACCTACTGCTTTACCTACTTCACAACCCAGTAGTATTCCATCGACACAACCCTCGTCTCGACCTTCGTCCCAACCCAGTAGTCAACCTACTGCGTTACCTACTTCGCAACCCAGTAATATTCCATCGACGCAACCCTCGTCTCGACCTTCGTCCCAACCTAGTAGTCAACCTACTGCGGTACCTACTTCGCAACCCAGTAATATTCCATCGTCCCAACCCAGTAGTCAACCTACTGCGGTACCTAGTACGCAACCTACTATGCTACCTACTTCGCAACCCAGTAGTATTCCATCGTCGCAACCCTCGTCTCGACCTTCGTCCCAGCCCAGTAGTCAACCTACTGCGCTACCCACTACACAACCCAGCAATATTCCATCAACACAACCTACTGCGGTACCATCTGCACAACCCAGTAGTCAACCTTCTTCGCAACCCAGTGGTCAACCTACTTCGGTACCTAGTGCACAGCCCAGCAATATTCCATCGACACAACCCTCGTCTCGACCTTCGTCCCAACCCAGTCAACAACCTACTGCGTTACCTACTTCACAACCCAGTAATATTCCATCAACACAACCTACTGCCGCACCTAGTGCACAACCCAGTAGTCAACCTACTGCTTTACCCACTACACAACCCAGTAGTATTCCATCGGCACAACCCTCGTCACAACCATCGTCACAACCGAGTCAACAACCTACTGTTCTACCTACTGCACAGCCCAGTAGTATTCCATCAACACAACCTACTTCAGTACCTACTGCACAACCCAGTAATATTCCATCAACACAACCTTCCTCTCTTCCATCTGCACAACCTAGCAGTCAACCTACTGTGCTACCTACTTCGCAACCCAGTAATGTCCCATCGACACAACCCTCGTCTCGACCTTCCTCCCAACCTACTTCGGTACCTAGTGCGCAACCTAGTACACAACCCAGTAATGTCCCATCGCCACAACCCTCCTCTCGTCCATCATCACAACCCAGTAGTCAACCTACTTCGGTACCTAGTGCACAACCCAGTAATATTCCATCGACACAACCCTCGTCTCGACCATCGTCCAAACCCAGTCAACAACCTAGTGCACAACCCAGTAGTATCCCATCGTCACAACCCTCCTCGCTTCCATCTGCGCAACCTAGTAGTCAACCTACGGCTTTACCTACATCACAACCCAGTAGTATTCCATCAACACAACCTACTTCGCTACCCACTGCACAACCCAGTAATATCCCATCGACACAACCCTCATCACATCCATCGTCCCAACCCAGTCAACAACCTACTGCGCTACCTACTGCACAACCCTCCTCTCTTCCATCTGCACAACCCAGTAATCAACCTACTGCGGTACCATCTGCACAACCCAGTAGTATCCCATCGACACAACCTAGTGGACAACCAACAAATCATCCATCAAGCCAACCAACATCTTCTCCTACTACAAAGTTACCAACTAGTCACCCAACTAGGCAACCATCATCTCAACCTTCAAGGCAACCAAGCGCACAGCCAAGTTCACAACCGTCAACATTTCCTACTACACAGCCAAGTGCACAGGTAGCTATACTTACTATTGTTACACTACTATTTTATTCTTTTACTAACTTACAATGTTGTCGTTGTAGCCAACGAACCAACCAAGTTCACAGCCAAGTAGCACTCCTTCAAGGCAACCATCATCGCAACCTACTACACAACCAAGTAGTCAACCGTCATCGAATCCCACTTGCCCGTCGACTTCACCTACCTCCCAGCCTTCAACATCGCCTTCGTCTCAACCTACAAGTCAGCCCTCGACGTCGTTGATGGAAGCAGTTGTCTTTAGTGTCACCATCAAGTACCAAAATCTGGATCTGCGTGACTGGAATGCAGATAAAATCCATCACGAAGCCCTGTTCAAAGCTTCATTAACGGCAACGGTAGCTGGTCTTCACGAGGATGACATTGTAGATATTTCTGGCTCAGACAAGTCAACGCGGCGTCTCACTGCTGGCGATGACACTGCCACCGAGGTACCAGCGGAATGTGAAGCTTGTGCAACGTGTTTACAGGCGAATAACGGCGATTCTTCCCCTTATACTCACGAGAAACGAGTGCTGATCATCAAGCGATTGGAGCTGTATGCCACCTTCAACATACGCCCGCAGTACTTCAGCACTGACGACGTGATGACGGTTGCAGATGTCTACGACACAGTGACATCCAGCGTAGTCTCCTCGAGTAATGAGATATTGGTTGGTATGCAGTCGAATAGCACCTACTTCTCGAATGCGGTAGTACTAAGCACCACTTACTCCACTTACTCATCTGTGATTATACGCTCATCTCAACCCACGTCGACTCCTACATCCTCGCCCACCTGTGGACTTGGTTCATTTCAAGTAGGTAGTGGCTGTGGACCGTGTGCTGAGGGGTATTATACCGATGAGTTGAATGCCTTCCAGTGCACCGCGTGCCCTGTGAATACGTATAGTAATGTCGTTGGCTCAGCGCAATGCAGTCTGTGTGGCGATTTCACCACCAATATCTACGAGGCTTCGACTACTTGCCCGCATTTTTCGCTGCACGCCTCGGCATTCACCTACTACTCCCTTGGCTCCTTCGTGACTGCCCTGTTCCTCTCTGCCCTGCTATTTGCGGGTGAGAACGTGTACATCATGTTCGTGCTGGGTCTGTTCCCGTTCCTCGACATCGTCTCCGACATGATCTACATCTTATCCATCAAGTTCTGGAGCTTCGAGCTGTTTGCCTGCGCCATCATCTTCTTCGTGGTGCCCTCGTCCATGTTCATCTACAAGCTCATAAAAATGAGGGCGTGTCCTCGCTTGATGCAGTTTGTGGGAGTCGACATCATGAATGGCAAGTACATATGGCTGAGTGTGAGCCCGGAGGGGTCTCCGCTGATCAACGGCAAACGGTCATCGCTGTCGTACGAGGAACACGACGGTATCGAGAAATTGGCGTGGTTCTGGGTGCTGTGGGCGCTCTTGGTCGCATTCCAACTACTATTCCTAGTCGTGTGCTTGGTTTGGTATGCTTTTGCAAGTGTATTCCTTGTTGCGTGGCTATTTGTGGGCTTGTTTCTGTACCAAACCAAGATGTTGGCTATTGACAAGGTGTGGAACACCTGGTTCTACACGTGGTCGCAGTCCGACTACTACCACAAGGAGATCAGTCTCGATGCGTCAGTGCTGAATGAGTCACTCTTCCACGAGTTCATCCTAGAAACAATCCCTCAGATCACTATTCAGTCAATCAACAACTCGCTGATTTACAACGGCGATATCCCCGCTATCTCTCTGTTCAGTCTAGCTATGAGTATCTTCATTGCCATCAACGGCATCTACAGGTATGGCTACTACCTGCTGTGGAAAGGGACCAAGTTCGATGAGATCCCGCTTCCCCTCGCAGTGCGCATGCAGAAGATCAACAAAGGCTTCCTCCCTCGTCGCAGCATGATCAGCAGGAAGTGGTTATCCCTTGTAAAATCCGTGAAAATCAGTGACGAATCAAGTATTCTTGCGATGAAGTCGCCGTCTGATGACGCCCTCGCAGACACCATGTATTACATGGAGATCGTCATCAACAAGTTGCAAGCAGTGCAAAGAGTCGCGCATAGTAACAAGTTTAGCCATGAAAACCGGCATAAATTTCAGGAGCTACTCGCTATACTTAAGAACGTAGTGAGTGATAGTCCCGATTTTGACGATGACATTGCGAGTGATGACGACGACGACGACGGTGTCAGTAGTGATCCAGCTGTTGCCATCGATATTGACTCCATGATTCGACGTGCGATGAGTATGCGGTCGTCTAGCAAGGTTGTACCTACTGAGGTAACCATGAGTGACTACGCGGGAGAAGGCAAGAAAGGCGTGGTTCTTGTTGAACGAAGAAGAAATACCAGTGAAATGAAAGGAAATGATGAGGATTTCGACGCATTTGATGACGATGAAGTGGAGATTAGGGGCGCCGAAGAGGTGGCCGTGGAGGCTCATCACCATCGTATCCAGAACAACTCTGCTGCTGGTAATGCGGTTGATGATGCGTTGAATGTAGATAATTTTTACTACTTTAGTGACGATGAAGAGGAAATTAGGGATGCCGACGAGGTGGTGGAGACTCCACAGCCCCCTAATAATGTAGTTAACCTTGATGACGACTTAACTCTGGATTTATCCGATGAAAGCGGGGATTCGTTTGACTTGAAGAGCAACGGGGACAGCGCCTGCAGCATCTAATGAGCCGTTAGTAACTCGCTTGATACTTGCGAGGAAATATTGTATAGTGACCTAACTAAGTAGCTCTTTGTCATCACATCCCTTCTCTTGACGCCACAGTCCATGTATATGTCGCCGAAGATAGCAACAATAATAGTTTAGTGGCACTTTAAGAAGGCTTTACCGGTCTTCAAGGTAACGGTTGATGAGATGGACCGGCGGTCATTCTATTGATACAATTGTTGCAGTTGAGTCCGACTTCTTCTTGCTGAGAGTAACTGCGAACAAGCTCACGCCTCACACTTATATATACCACTGTATTCTCGGCCACGGATGGCAGTTGGAATGCGACGTTTGCTCTGCTTCGGGAGTCGGATTGAAGGATCTCCAAAGAATTCCGGAGGGTTCATCATCACAGAGAATGAGCAGGTACAGGTAGTAGTTGAATCTGAAGATGTCTTTGGTTGGTGGAAGTATGTGGTTCTTCTCCATCGTGTGTCTCGCGTGGTTTGTTCACTCGATCTTCAGTAGTAGTACCAAATCGGATTTGTATGATGTGGTAGATGATCCATACGAGAAAACTGATCTGATGACTAATTCAGCGTATCAAAGCACCTTAAACAGTTTAGAAAAGGAAGCTGCATTGTACTTCGATGCAGTTGGAGATCCAGATGTCCCTGCTCCTATTGATAAATCAGTATGGAAGGAAGCTGGCGGTGTTGTGCCTTGGGTTGATGAAGAAACTAAATTAAGAAATGATATAACTACAAAATATTCATATGATTCTGCACCCAACATTGTATTTGTATTAGTAGATGATTGGGGATGGAATGATATTGGTTATCACTCAACTTATATGCCCTTTACAACACCTAATATTGATAAATTGGCTGCAGAAGGTATTAAATTAGAAAATTATTACAGTGCATTCTTATGTACTCCTGCTCGTGCAAGTTTCTTAACTGGAAGATATCCGCTACGATATAGTATGTATAGAGCAGAATTAGAAGGCGAGTTACCATTAAATGAGTACTCAATAGCAGAAGAGTTACAATCCGCTGGTTACAGGACGTACATGGTTGGAAAGTGGCATGTTGGTTACTCTTCTGTCAGTAGAACTCCAACTTATCGTGGGTTTGACTATTTCTATGGCTATTACAACGGATTTATTGATTACTACACCAAGGAATATTCAGGTGATCTTGATTTAAGCGAAAATACAAGTTTAGTTACTGATCCCAGCGAGTTATCAGACTCGTTGCACGCCGCTATTCTATTCGAAACCAAAGTAGAGAAGCTCTTGGATAGTCACAGCGCTACTTATAACGATCAACCATTCTTTTTATACTACTCTTTACAGTTAATGCACGGGGATTGGGAGGCAGATCAGCTGTACATCGATCGATGCCACTATGATGGGTCAGATAGCAACCTGGACATCTATTGCGGAATGAATCTGATGCTTGATGAGGTGATTGGGAACTTGACATGCGCGATCAACCGCAACGGATTCAGTGATAATACTATCCTTGTGGTAGCGAGTGATAACGGGGCTTTACCATCAATACCAGGTGCAAATTATCCATATCTTGGTGCGAAAGGATCAACACATCGCGGTGGTATTTCCGTTCCAGCATTCATTCATAGTAAATTGATACCAGAAAGCCGACGTGGCACGACTTACAGCGACTATGTTCATGTAACCGATTGGTTGCCTAGTTTCATGCATATCGCAACAAATGGTGAATGGACTGGGTCTTATGGAGGTCCTGCAGTGGTTATTGACGGTATAAATGTGTGGGATGCCATCATCAAAGGCACTGACAGCCCTCGGACTAGCATGATCCACCTCATGGATAACTCATCGAGTTATGCGATTCAGTCGAACGAGTACAAGTTAAACTATCAATGCACCAATCCTAACGGCAACAACCCTCCAAATGCATCATACACCGTGGACCAAAACCCAGATGCTTCCTATGTGTCTTGTGATGAAGTCAGTCTGGTGGACTTCACTGCCTAGACCTGTAGAGTCCCATTGATCATATAACATTACTCATCAACCTAATAGCTGACTGCGTTAAACAGACGAAGAGGGTCTCTGCAATCCCAACAGTAGTCTTAACCGTCTTCATGCTTCTCTTGCCAGACGTTAGTAACGACTCGTTACAAGGTGTATGGTGAGACCAGGTGTCGGTACTGCCGACTCAACAATCTACCTCATGTATGTACTGTCAAGGAACAAGTTCCTGCTCTTTGTAATTAGCAACTTTTGATACCAACGAACCGCTTGCATCTTCTCTCTTCACGCTTTCTAACCTAGTAGCCCACCTACAACGGAACCATCTAGTGAACCAAGTACTCACCTAGTGGTCAAAATTTAACGACTCTATGCGGCACTCCTACGCAGTGACCAAAAGCAGAGTAAAACAAGACAAAGAGCAGTGTTGAGCTCGGAGTAAAGGTCAAGATTTTTTTATTAGATAAAGAATAAAGTAACAAGATGGATCGTAAAATGCAGCGATATTTGCTGGGTATCTTGAACAAGATGTTGATCCAATTGCAACCAGCACAAGTTCCAACACAGATAACAATTAAACAGTCGTCTGCAGCAGGTAACTCATTCAATATAACTGCAAATCTACTTAGTTCATTCAGTTTACTCTTTTATTTACCAAGGTCGAGGTGTATTTACACTACAAAACATACCTAAATCAACAATAATTGCGAAAGGTTTGTATCCAATAGCACTAAGTGAAGTTGTGAAAGAGTCTTTTCATACTGATTATCACGAGTTATTCCCGCAAATTGAAGCATTCAAAAATGAAGCTAAAGTAGAAAGTTCAAAGTATGAATTTATGATCTATCAAATCTTGTTACAATGCTGTTATGAATCAAAAAAAGGGTTGAATAACACACAGTTATTGTTGAACCTATTAATGTCACCCGATACTAATGCATTATTATCATCGGCTGATGCTAAAATGTCACTTTCTGTCATGACAATTAGAATTAAGAATAAGTTATTGAATATTGGATTACAAAAACAAGTCAATGATATTTTAGGAGATGGTAAAGACGGGGCTGATATTCAAATTGTCGGTAGAATATGGGGCTCAATAGCTCTAAATTGCATTAAAACTCCCCGGGGATCTGCTTTATATGGTCTTCCTTCATTCCTTAATCACTCATGCAAGCCTAACGTTGGTATACATTTTGATAAATATAATCTAGTAAGTTTGGTTAGTCTGCGAGATATCGGTAAAACGGAAGAACTTAGTATACATTACTGCGAAAGCGACACAGAAGCGAACCAATGGAGTGCCGAGCAACAGCAGCAACATTTATTGTATAACTATGGTATTAATTGTAAAAACTGCACGACTTGTAAATAAGTAAATAAATCCGTAAGTAAAATAGCGACTCATTCATATATATACGTGATCATGTACTACACTAGGTTATCACTAGCTCAGGCATATCAATACCATACCTTGCATATATATAGGTAGTAATGGATCCAACTCTGGTTGGTGGGTCCTGACCTTTCAATCAAAAAGATTTAGATTAGAGTATGAGAGAACTTTCTTCACAACTCTGAAATAAGTCACGTCTGCATGCGATATCACAATAGATAACCCATGAAGCACGTCGTGTGTAGTTATTGCAAGAAGAGCTCTTCTCTTACTCTTCTCTTACTTACCCTAACTATCAGATTGTAAAAAGCAAAAAATCAATTGCAAAAAGAACCGCGTTCATCCTTGTTTCCTGCGATGAATCAGCAGTCTTATGACTTCCACTACCTCGAGCAACACGATGGTAAGTATCTTCAACTCTGGGTGCAAAAGAAGCAATCATTTGATGTATTGAATCTTAGTCATAAGATACACCGCGTGTTTTTCAATCCCATTATTGCTTTCTATTCTTGTGTTGGGAATATTTCTCATATGCACATCATGTTGTATATTGATAACTGACTTCATTATTTCTAGGTGTTCGTTTCTCGTGGCAAGTATGGCCATCAACTAGACTAGAAGCTCAACGCATAGTAGTACCATTAGGCTGTTTATATACCCCATTAAAGCGAATAGAGAATCTTCCTGTATTCGGTTATGATCCTTTACGATGCAGTGGATGTAGTGCGGTATTAAACCCTTATGCATCAGTTGATTTTGCAACTAAATTATGGACATGTCCATTTTGTACTGCTAGAAATCATTTTCCACCTGCATATGCTGAGAGTATTGGACCTAACAATCTTCCTCCTGAATTAGTGCAGCAATATACTACAATAGAGTTCGAGATCAATTCTGTCGCACCAACTGGACCACCAACTTTCTTATTTCTAGTGGATATGTGCATTGATGAAGAACAACAGCTTGCCGAATTAAGGGATTCATTACAACAAACATTGAATTTATTACCTGAAGACTCATTAGTGGGACTGATAACTTTTGGTGCCCTTGTGCACGTCCATGAGATCGGTTTCACTGACTGCAACAAGTCATATGTGTTTAAAGGTGATAAGGATTATCTACCACAGAAAGTACAAGATATGTTGGGGATCGCACCTGTTAGAGGTGGTATACAACAATCAGCAGCACAAATGAACGGCAGATCGTCGGCTATCGGGCGCTTCTTGATGCCTGTCTCGGAGTGTACATTTGCATTAGAACAAATATTAGAAGATTTACAGAAGGTTAACTTCCTTCCTCTTACCCTCCTTACTCACTCACTCACTCACTCACTCACTCACCCACTCACTTGTACTCTCTTAGGATCCATGGCCAAGTAATAATGACGAGCGTGTACAGCGCTGCACAGGCACTGCATTAAGTGTTGCGTTAGGACTATTAGAGTCATCAGTTCCTCGTCAGGGATCAAGAGTAATGATGTTCGTTGCTGGTCCACCAACCATTGGTAACGGTGCAATAGTAAGTAGAAATAAGAAAGAAAGTATACGTGGACATTTAGATTTACAGCGTAATCAAGCGCCGTTACACAAACCAGCTTGTGAGTTCTATCGTGTATTGTCGGAGCGAGCTATCGGCAACTCTACTGTCGTGGACTTGTTTGCATGCTCATTAGATCAAGTTGGTGTGTTAGAGTTCAAGGGATTGGTGTCTAGGTACTCACTCACTCACTCACTCACTTACTTACTCACTCACTCACTCACTCACTCACTCACTCACTTACTCAATCACTCACACACTCACTCACTAACTTACTCACTCACTCACTCACTTACTTACTTACTCACTCACTTACTTACTTACTCGCTCATATCAGGACGGGTGGTCTTATTGTGTTGGCTGACTCCTTCAGTCAGGTTGCATTCCGGGAAAGTCTGCGTCGCGCCTTTGAGCGTCACTCAGATCCTGCAGCTGCTGCAGCTGGCACTGCTCCAACCAACAATCAGTTATTGATGGGATTTGGTGGACATATTGAAGTGATTCACTCGAGAGAGTTCAAGATTGCAGGTGCTATTGGCTCATGTGCATCCGCAAAGAAAGCGGGACCAACTATAGCTGAGACAGAGATTGGTGTTGGTGGTACATCGGCGTGGTACCTAGGAGGCGTGGATCCCGCGGCAACTATGGCATTTTATTTCGAGGTAGCTAGCACGAATGCCACTGCATTACCACAGTATAAACGCAGATTTATTCAATTCTTAACCACTTACCAAGCATCTAACGGTAAGTATCGGCTTCGAGTGTCAACGGTGTGTGGTCTGTGGCACTGCGACCCTAACGACGTCACCCCCATCGCCCGTTCATTTGATCAAGAAGCAGCAACGGTACTTGTGTCACGGTTAGCTGCTTATAAGTGTGAACACGAGGATCACGCCGATGTTATGAGGTGGCTTGATCGCTCCCTCATCAAACTTTGTTCCAAGTTTGCCACCTACAAGAAGGACGATCCCTCGTCGTTCCGACTCCCTGCCGAGTTCAGCTTATACCCACAATTCATGTTTCATTTACGGCGCTCTAAATTCTTACAAAATTTTAATTCATCACCTGATGAACAGGCGGTTTATCGGTACATTTTGATGAGAGAATCAACTTCGAATGTTGTTATCATGGTACCATACCCAATCCCTCTCTCTAACTCACTCACTCACTCACTCACTCACTCACTCACTCACTCACCTACTTACTCACTCACCTACTTACTCACTCACTCACCTACTTACTCTTACTCGCTTACTCACTCAGGTAGAGCATTAATTGCGGACGAAATGGGATTAGGCAAGACCCGCAGTGCTATTGGTGCTGCTTGTATGTATATGGAAGACTGGCCAGTTTTGGTAATTTGTCCATCAACGGCTAGATATCACTGGCAACATGAGTTGTTAGTATTGTTATCACCCGCAATTATCACGCCGAAAGACGTTACTGTCGTCGACTCCTCGGCGCATCCCATATACCGCAACAACAAGAACGAATTCTACAAATTTTATATCATTTCTTATAATTTGATGGTACCGTTGCTTACTCACTCACCTACTCATTCACTGGCTTACTCACTCGCTTACTCACTCACCTACTCACTCACCTACTCACTCACTCACCTACTCACTCACCTACTCACTCTTACTCACTCACTCTCTCCCTCTTATAGGTATCAATGGTAGACAAGCTTGAAATGGTTGGTTTCAACTGCATTATAGCTGATGAATCTCATTATTTAAAATCCCAAAAAGCAAAGCGAACGAAGGTGATCCTGCCCATGTTGAAGAAAAGCAACCGCGCAATCCTTCTCTCTGGCACACCTGCACTGTCGCGGCCAATCGAACTATTCTCGCAGTTACACGCACTTGATAGTCGTCGCTGGTCAAGTGAAGGAGAGTTTGGAAAGAGATATTGTCGCCCAAAACCAGGAGAATCCAAGTATAGTTATAGGTATTGACTCACTACTTATCTACTCACTCACTTACTTACTGGTTTACTCACTCACTTACTCACTCACTGGCTTACTCGCTCACTTACTTACTCACTCACTCCCTCACTTGCTTACTTCCTCGCTCACGCACACACTGGCTTGCTCGCTCACTGGCTTACTCACTCACTTA
>JACCDO010653735.1_pt1 | contig 12798 bp, 8 predicted proteins | sample 7446101 | NCBI WGS metagenome assembly JACCDO01 (sample SAMN15323440, study PRJNA562643) | freshwater metagenome | isolation source: river surface water | place: USA:Blue River Watershed | collected 2017-08-16
CTATAACCTAACCATACAAAACCCTAACCTTGTTAATGCGGTTTGTGTGAACCAACAGTTTTCAAACTGCAAAAAAATAAAAATTGTAGTATTTGTAACCATCCAAAGTAGAGCCTCTAGATGCCGGAGTGATTTTGAATATGTCTGTAGTTCACTAACGTTCTGCGGATAACCTGAATGCAACGCCACGCACATATTCATTTACGCGCAGAGAGATGAGACAATTTGGAAAAAACTGTAAAATTTTCTGCGTTTACCAAAATATTTTTCATTCAAGGAAGACCGGTGCAAAAAATGGTGATTCATCACGTGGAATTCCTACACTTTTTAGAGTGACTGTGACAGGTAGGTGGACAGCGGGTCGAACTAACTAGGTGCGGCATCCATTTTATTCGTATTATACTCAACTTTTCAAAAACCTGTGCCCAGCGTCGTCATTTTATTTTTATTTACTTTTACATCCCAATGAAAAATATCGGTGTGGAAACATATTACTTTCCGATTATAAATATGCTTCTAGATATCTATAATTATCCATTGTCGCGCCATGATTAGATAATAACAATTCGTGATTTTATTTTCAAATGACCACGTACCTACTAGTTATTCATTAGTTAATCTAATTTAATAATGAAATTGTTGTTGTATTTCTACGTGATAATAAAGCTATCAATCATAAAAACAATCAGCAAGGATTCAAAAGAGCATACTCTGTTGATGGTATACGCAACTATAACTTCAATTTTCTGAAAAATAAAAGAAAGCTTGATAATGTGAGGAGGATGATGCAAATGAACTCAATTCTAGCTAGGTACTCTATAACTGAAAGATAACATGGATAATAATTAGAAGAAGTATCTAACAACTAAACTGTTACGTTATTTGAACTGCCAATCGCCGATTCACATTCTCTTAATGAGTACTAGAGTACCAATATAATGATGAGCACCACTATAAATAAAATAAATAATTTTATGTTGCACAGCAGTAAGTTGTCTGTCGAGGCGCTCCATTATGCTGTTGCAGTGCTCAGAGTGAGCTACACCACTTTTGTCATCGTATGAATTAGAATCACGTCATGATTCAAGCAATCTCAATCAATACGTCAACAGGTTAAAATAAAAATGGTGGTGGTAGGCAGCTCAAACTATGTATATTAGGTCGTTTATATAGGTAAAAGTAATGTATTATGTTGCCACGCTGCTCCTCCCTTACAATCACCTACTTATCGTGTCATATTAATGCTTTGTTTGTGATCATCAGTCAGTCAGGAATTTTTACCTTGGAAACCCTGTTGTGGTACGGTTGAACCGGAATTGGAATAGAAAAAGGAGACTGGTTTAGTTTAGGACTTAAGTCGAGTAGAGAATGGCGAAATATGCAATTAATCGCAATTAAATGTTTTAGTCTAAGACGGATCAGTAAACAACAACCATTCCTTCCTCCCTTCCTCACTTTTAAGTCTCAAACTGACTAATCCATTAATTAATTGGTTAATAGTTTACGAATGACTTAACTAATTCATCAACTAATGAACTAAGTAATTGATTAACTCACGTGCTTACTATCTAACTAAGTAACTAACTAGTCGTATCCGACCGACGGTAGGAACTACCACCTGACCGGTGATACAAGAATTTATGATTCAAATTTGGTTGAATTAGGTTTACTTTGATTGACTTTGACTCGTTGAGCAGTTGCGAGTCGTCAGACGGATGGGTTGGAAGTGCACCAAATTGCTGCTGTTTCTGCAGTTAGTTTCCTGTTTTCTTCTGTCGCTTTTCTTGCTTGAGCCATTCTGGACGCTAGATTTACACCGAAACTACGATGAACGACAAGATGTTGAGGCTGGCTCGGGGAAAATGTTTGATAAAATTGCGAAATACTATGATTCGGCTAACACAGTAATGTCGATGGGAAACGACCATGCTTGGGTACTCACTCACTTACTCACTCACTCACTCCTAAAAACTTATATATCCACACACTCACTCATGTACTCGCCCATGTACTCACTAATTCCTTTATTCGTTTACTTACTTATTCCATATTTAAGCGTAAAAAACTGGTGAATAGCGTGAAGCTTGATTATCCTGTATATATTAGCGGGCTGCATACTACTATTCCTATTAAACATGCATTGGATATAGCTACTGGAACTGGTGAGGTTGCAATATTGCTTGGACAAAAAGCAAAAGAAATGAAATTAAATTTAACAATCGTTGGACTTGATCCTAGTGCAGAAATGTTGCATATTGCAGAGGAGAAAACTAATAAAGCTGACTTAAAGGACATAATTACATATCGCCATGACGACGTGCTTAATATGTCTACTACATTCCAAGAAAATACGTTTCAAATTGTTACGGTTTCATTTGGGATTAGAAATGTATATAACTACACCCAAGCATTAATAGAAATCAAAAGGGTACCTCTATACCTTCGCTCAATCACTTACTCTACCTCTCATCCTTATTCACTCTTTAGGTACTATCTTCATTCGGAAGTGTTTACATCCTGGAGTTTTCAGCTCCTACATCTCGTTCGTGGTTGTCGCCTTTCAAGCACGTCTTCTTGCATCATATCTTACCATTAATTGGCAAGTTTAAATCGGGTGGAAAGTCGGCAGAATATCAACATTTAGCTGATAGTATTTATAAATTTCCTTCCCCAGAACGGTTCCAAAGTGTAATGGAGTCCGTCGGGTTCGTGCAATGCTCCCACGAAGACATATTCCATGACGTCGTTTATTTGTATAAATGCTCGGTCGGGAACAAGAATGCATGCACTACAGGTCAGACCTGCCAATCAGTGGAGAGTACAGTGCAAGTTGAAGTCGATGCGGATGTTCCTAATCCCAGTAACATACTAATTGTTCCTGAAAATGTACAAGTAAGTGATAATGCAACGGTAGAAGAGGTAGCCGATGCTGACGTGGACATCCCAGCAGTGGTTATCGATAGCGCAGAATGGAAGAAAAATAAAAATAATAGTATGAAGAAGAAGAAGAAATTGATCAAGGATTAGTCGTTTGTATGTATAAATAAACAAATTTATATTATTGATTTCTTGTGCAATTATGAAAAATCTTGTTTTTCTTGTTGAAATCACAAGTTATTAATGATTCATAACGTGGCGGTGGTATGTCTACCTCGGAGAACCATTTATACCTTCCTTTGGTGCAAGGAATACCAATGTTGTCACCCCACACACATCCGTGGCCTCCAAAGAGATGCGCATGCTGAGGTAACCTAGCTACAGCTGGGTTGATGAACACTAACATGGACATACAAATATGCTGTGAGTCGAACTCGCTTTGCTTTCCAGCAACTGCATATTGTCTTACTAATGCTGTTAAATCGCTAGAAAATACAAATCCAGCTGCCTCGAATCTAGACTTCCACCACCAAGAAAGCCTGACTTCGGTATGGTGCCATCCGCCGAATATACTGGAAGTGACAAACAGTAATGCTGCACGTTGAAATGTTGGTAAGTAATTTGGCATAAATTGCCGACCAACATGCTCTAAAAACTCTACAGACCACGCAGCATCATAAGTTTTCTCTGGCCACCATGGACCCCTGGTGTAGTCATGCTCAACAATCAGATGCTTCGGTAAATAGGAATTAACGTAAGCATCGTGACTACCTTCTACACATAGTACATCTGCCCCATGTTGTCTGAAGAACTCCGTTGATATACCTCTGCCACAACCAATATCTAAAAATGATTTTATTCCCAATTCAGATAACATAAAATTAAATGTGTTGTTGCTAGTGCCTGCATTGTCATATTCCATAAATCCTCCAAGATGCATTCGATCATATCTTCCACCATAGTACTTTCTGGCTTTAGCCGCCATACTTTCCTCTACTGAATTCAGACGTATCGAGGGCAATGCAGGAGGCGACTTGGTGGATATAGCGGTTTCGTCATGTTGTTGCAAGGAACTCAAAGCAATTTCCATGGCATGAAATCTCGCATTAATTGTGTAGAACTGATATATTACGATGCAGCCAAGTATCGCCGTCCAAATCAGCAAAGTAACCAACAAATTTCTGTCCATTGCAACACTACCAACCACCAAGCTTTATATTCTGGGCCAGAATCATCATTTTAAGTTATTCATTTTATCAATTTTGAAAAAATATAATAATTGTCCACACCCAGTCCAGGCACGCAAGAAATTTCTTTTTTTTTAAAGACAAATAAAAACATCTAAAATAGTATCTAAAACAAGAACCCGAGCCCCAATCGCAGGATCGGAACGAATTTATTGGGTATATTTTGCAGCAAATGCTCCGGACTTAGTTGCATGGCTTGTATATCCTGCAGCGTGAACTCCCCGCTGCGGATCGACTCCAGGTATAACCGCTCGAATTGTTTACCTTTTGCTGATAAATTGTCGCGCGCATGCCCCTTCAATTGATCGTAGAAGTGAGTTATGGTTAAGGTTGTCACATACACATCGCGACCAATGATAGACTCATGCGGTACTGCTACGTAGGTGGATTTATTGGTCATGCGCTCGTGCTTGGATCGTTCATATGACGTCACTGCAATGATCAAATCCCTGAATGTAAACTCCAACTTATCAAGTCCTTGGTACACTTCCTCGATTTGTATCGGTGATGCATAAGGTAGTATATCTTGCAGTTGAAATACCACATTTGGTTCTATTGTCTCCACTAGTGTCCCCAACGCAATTTTTACTTGCTTCTCTACCAATGCTTCATTCCATCCGATTATAATAGGCCCATTGCAGGTCGCGGGGATGGACGAATTTGTTGCAAATAATCCAGTGGGAACATTGATCCTACAGGAGTACCACTGCCACGACCAGTATACATCTGGATACCTTTCAGCTAGTATATTACTAGTAATTGCACTTGTTCCAACACTTTCAATGATTAATTCTAATTTCCTGCGTAAGACATAAGGTGAGTAGTACTCGATGCTCTTGTGCCAATCAATAACTGCCTCGTTCGACGAAGACTTCTTGTAGCATTTAACAAGTAGGTGTGGAACAATCTCTGAGGTACAGCGAGGACACGTGATGCCACAAGAAGAATTGGGATTTCTGGGATTAGAATCGCTACTTCTTACTTTATAGCTTTCATTCGTGTACAGGTAATACATAGTCTCCTCGTCCAACAATGCAAGGCTGCATGACTGGCACATGGAGTTGCTTATCATAGCTATTACACCCGCAGTTTCCTGGAGCAGAGAGTCTAGATTCGTTTGAATTATCCCTTGGATGGCAATAGCATCGAGCACAGTCGTTGGTCGCGTTTCTTCCCCGTCTAAATAGCTTTGATTAACACTGTCAAGGGTGCTATTATCATCATTTTCTTGTATATTTTCATTGTCATCATCATCGTCTTCGCCTTCGCCATCATCTTCGAAGAATCCACCTTCATTATCCGTTGCATTGTCGACAATTATAGTAGATGAGGCACGTCTAACATCGTATTCATCGTCTCTTACGGGTGTTGTCTCCACTGGAGCATCTGATGACTTACCAACAGTGTTCACGCTAGATCTAGTCATTGTTTTCATGGTAGATGTGATGTGTAGATCGGGAATATGCATGTTAGGGAGGTGCAAGCTGGCTGGATTCACCTGCGACAATCCTTTCTTCACTAGGTTTGAAATGGAACCAGTATTGCCGCCATTGCTACCACTTTTGTATCCGGGTGATATTGGTGATGCTGACGACATCGAAATCGCGGATAAGCTGTGGTTACTAAACGAATCGTCGGACATGGTGCGTTCCTTGGTCGTGACACCAGTCAACATGCTGCATAGTGATCCAACATTGTCATATAATGCATTGGTGCTTTCTGAGTTTTTAAATAATGCCGTGATACGATGCTTAACGCGCTCCATTGCATCACCGATGCTACTAGCTGGGCTAAAGGCACTGACATGCAGCTGATTGGTGTACTTGACTGCGCTGTTCTTGTGGCACAGAAATGACATCATTCCACTGGCTTTTGATAATGCCAAATTTTCCAGTACAATTTTTGATGCACCAGATAGCTTGCTGCGGTAGGTCTTACTCGCCGTCTCTGGTATATTTGTATTAGTCTTGCTCCGGCTGGTGAACATAGAGCTCCACGTGCTACTGGTGCCACTGTCCATGCTACTATCCCTATCATTCACTTCGGTCATTCTATTTGTAGGTGCAGGAGAATTTGGTGAATTACATAATACCGAGCTCGATCCCCAAGTAGAATGCTTGAACTTGGTGCACTTTAGCAATAGCCACGTGGCGCCTATTTCCTCCAGATACGTAAAGCTGTCGATGCAGCTCAACTCAAGGTCCTTATGATTGTGTTTGGGATTAAAGGTTGCAATGATTTGATGAAAGAAGCCATACAGTAAGGGATCCACCGCGAGTATATTGTTGTCCCGCTTGTCCGCAATCACGCTGTCGTATATACTCACCGCAATATCTCTAAATATGTGAGTAAATGCATTCTTATTACCGATGAATTGCTTACACACCGACATCACACATCTGATAACATTTTCATCTACCAAGTCAACAATATTACGGTCTTCCAGCTGCGATATGATGCCCATTATCTGCAGCATGTCCAAGACGCTGCTATTGTCCGCCTTCAACAATGATCGGATGGACAGCATTGACATGGAAATATTGGCTAGTTCACAGATTAAGTCATAGAGAATGTAAACGTCATTATTAACGTGCTCCACACTCTCATCGATCATGACAATGCCATGCTTGTTCTTGTAATATCGATCCTCCGCCAGGCGTAAAAGCGCATCCTTTTCTATATTTACATCCAGCACTTTATGGCGGCTTTCACAGATAGTTTTCACCCATGAATGGGTAAAATTAGATGCGTGTGTATTGATTAAATCCTGGTTCAGCATCGGCCACTGCTTCGTGTACAGGTATCTGCCACTGGTATCCACGTCCAAACTACTAAACTCGTTATCTAATTGGTGCTTAATCGGTCCCGACATAAAGATCACACCAAGCGAACTGTCCCGAAAGCTATTGATATCAACTATTTGCAATGCTTCGGCGTCGTTGTTAGGCACGGCAGTGGCTACGTCAGACTGATTATGCTTGGTATCTCCCAGCACATTAATCGCTATATACACCAGGGTGTTATACAATTTTGTCGAATCTGGGACCGTGCTGCTTCTCATACTCCAGGAGCCGTTAGGACTCAGGCTGCCCGATGTGGAGCTAGTACTAGTGGATGCCGCGTATATCAGCTTCTCTCTTGTAGTGCAATCCAATTGAATATAGGTTTCGTACGCCAGTAATAATTTATACAACGGTACAGGGAGCTCTAGTACTAATTTTGATGTGTAATTTCCTGTAACGGCTGAAAAGGTGGATGGCTTAATGAGTGCACCATGCCCCCCTGCTTGAAGTCCCAGCAACCGCAGCAACGCAGCGGCCCGTTCATAAAAGACTAAACAGGGATTGCATGCTTCATTCCTCTGTTGTATTAGCACTGAAAACATTTGTGTCTCCAGTAACAACTCTGTTAGATGCTTCATATTGTATTCGTGACTCACATGCAGGTACTCTTCGACATAAAATGATTCTTTAAACGTACGGAACTCACTAGCACCATCGCTGACCCCTAATGATATCGGTGATATCATATATTTCGCATAGTTCCCTAAAATATCGATCATATAAACCATGAAAGCGTCTCTTAACTCGCTGGTCGGGAACCGTTCCCATTGCGCTTCGGTGATGTCTCCTTCGACGTAAGGAAAGAAGTCAAATGCGGAATCAAATTGTTCGAGGGATGTTATCTGTGGACCGATTTTATATTCTGTGGATATTTTGTTTAATGCGGTTTCAAGGCGTCTCTTGGGACCAGGAGGAAGCGTCTTTAGGATAGCTGCCATCTTGCTTGGAGGCATAGGAACCTCATTGTCACCATCGAATTCCAGGATAGTATTTCTCGTCAAGTCGACTATATACGTACCTCTGATGAGATGTGTCGACCATTGGCCTCTACTACGCCGCTTGAATGTGCTATTTGCATGCATTGGTGAGTCGTCATCAGTGGTTAGTATTGGTAATAGATCACAATTCTCTTCTTCTTGCATTTGCAATCCAATCATATAACCACCTAGTGCACCTAGATAGCCTGCGAGGTTATATGGTAACCGTGAAATGAATGGTGACGACCATGTAAGCGGGAATAATAACGCTTTCAACGTCTCCATTGTCTCCGTGAGTAATGTATGTGAACTACAGGTAAAAACTAATTTGGCTTCACGCAACATCAACGTAAATACAACTAATAGCTTCTCAACGGATAGACATCTCAATGGTGCAGCAAAGTCTAAATCTACGTGAGGGAATGATCTGCTTGAAGGCAAGTCGAATTTGATAGGTGCCATGGGCTTCGATGTGCTTGATATCAATGACAAATCTTGGATAACATAGAATGGACGACCGCCAGCTACAGGCAATGGGATCTTACTCACTATTGAGCTGATATAAAACTCTAACGGCACAGGTATTGAAGACAATGACAGCGAGTATAACTGTCGTAGGTATCGTCGCATGGCTCTGTAATAAGGCATCGAGGTGATGACACAGATGACTTTGGGACTGAATACTGATACCGATGATAGCAATCTATCAATCTTATCATTATATTCCTCATTTGCGCCGTATATATCCTGGCATATTTGTTTGCACTCTTCCTTAGTCACTGGTTCGTAAAATCGTAAACACGCCGCGTAGAAATGGTCGCCTATAAATGCAGTAGTCAGTGGGGAACATAATAAAACAAGAACGAACGCATACCTTTCATGTTAGTGAATACAAACGAGAAGAAAATAGGGATTGGAAATGAGTTCTTCGTGCTGTATTTGAATTTCAAACCATGAGGAAATGCGAACATTGGTAGTTCTAGCGCTGGTAATGGTAATGCACTATGATCTACCAGGGGATATCGGTCTATTGTTGCTGCTTCGAACGCTATATTGGCTAATGCGATAGGCGCACGCAAGTGATATCCAATGATTACTTCGCTGGCATTATTGTTGTTGCTCGATGAACTAGATGTATACGCGGATAGTAATTTTGATGTTTGTGGTGCTTTTAATACTTTAATTTCTTTAAAATTATCTGGTAATTCTTCTCCATTAGCGACTGATATTACCGTAATTTCATCAATCATACTCTCGCCTTGAACGAATGATATTTCTGACATATTTGCTCGTTTGAAACATACATAACCCAATCCACATCCTAATTGTGCAACAGGTCTCCCCGATATGCTTCTGCCGACTACATCATAGCCATCAGGCATGATCGCATCCGCATGAGCTAACTGAATATCCACGATGTGATCTAATCGCTCACAATTCTTTCTTCTTTTGATAATGACACAAGTGGATAACACTGTTGATAGATCAATCCCATCTATTGACACATTCAATATTTCCCAGCCACAATCTTTTTCGTCCTCTGGTATGGTCTCATCAGACGATATTACTGAAATATCGACTATCGCATCTCGCCATACATCAAGCGGTTTCATGTCATAAGTGTCTTCTCGCCATTTATTTGATAATAATTTGGTGGTAAATGAATTATTTGCGCGACCCAACAATGAAAAGTAATCAATTCCAAACGTAGTCATGATCGGCTTGATATTGTGCTCAATCAATTAACTTAATTACCTCAATCTCAATTGTCTCACTCAGTTAAATGAAAACTTACTCAACTCACAGTGAATCCCGGTACAAGTTACTGCCGATTCAATTTATTTATTTAAACATCTCAAGATGCAACCTGCCTAATCCCTGTATCCGCACCGGTACTTAAACACAATTTTTAAACATTATATAATCATGTAAAAATGACTGTACAAGTAGCATACGCTTTGCGGAGTCGTTCCTACGAGACTCAGCCACGACAGACGACTCCTTTACCCACGAAGGAGTCATATGACTTTATGTGCATACCGGCGGGCGTACCAAAATTTCCAGAAATTGTTACCGTACTAACAGACTACCTAACAGAAAGGCGTGGTTGCAGGTGAATAAAGTTGTGGTAGCAGGCTTGGATTTAAGAGGGAACGACTGCCATTTAGCAAGCCGGTTGCTTTTGTGTGCGTAAAGTTGTGACTAAGGTTAGACTTGGCTACTATGAATAGTGGTGCCTTGCTTGAGATTACAAATTTAGTCTTGGCATTATCATCGTTAATACAAAATGAAAATATCTATAAGACCGAGTTAGGACAATCTAGTAGAATTCATGAAACTATTATTGATACAGGAAACATTTATCATGACGAGGCTATAATAGCAGCAAAGACTACATACATGGTAGAATCACTCGTGTCGGTAGTGGAGCACTTTCAACAGCTAGATGCCGATCTTTTAGACAGTGCTAGAGATTCTGAACGTGATATGTTCGATCAAAAAAATCGACATCATCAAACAATTATTCTCTCGTCATCAGCAATGTTCTCCGCATTAGCTACAGTTATTATACAAGGCATCTTGCCAGATTCAACAAATAATATCATTATTTCATTATACGGGTTGTCTAGTTCATTGTCCTTTGCATTTCTTTTTATTTCTATTATTTTGTGTATTCAAATTGTTAGATTTTCGTCCGAATTCATGTATACCAAAGCCTACAAGCAACGTAGAATATTTTCCAAGTTACTCACAGATTTCAATAAAAAATTTGGTAAAGAAAAAAGTATCGCAATTGGTTTGGTTGCTAACTCGCCGATTAATAGAACTACAAATGGCCAGGTAGCATCCGAAGGTGCAACTGTACGTGATGCACCAATTCGTGTCGATGCAGTATCAGGAGACAAACCTGTTACGGGTGGTGCGACAGGTCGTGGTACTTCTCCAGTTGGCACTGGTAGAAGGAAAAGAAATAAAAGAGAAAGTTTGGTGGAAGATGATAATTATATAAAGACTCAATGGAAAAATCACGTGGAAACCATTCGCAACTATTTAAACGAAAGAACAAATATTAATAAAGCATTAATAGATACTGAACCGGATAAGACGGTTCACAACACCAAGACTGAGGCCTCTACCTCGTCAGGACTTGGAATGCCTTCCTTTGAAAATCATTGGAAACGACATTTAAAACACTTCTCACTGATCGCTAGTAGGTGTTTCTTCCTTGGCACCGCCTTCTTGCAAGTTGCGATATTACTGTACCTGTGGGCTATCTTCGATATACACTATTCCTCGCGTTTGGGGGCCATCATATCCGTTACTATCATCGGTTTGGCCTTGTTGATAAGTCTAATAGCCATGCGAAAGTTATGCTTTCAATCCTCTCGTCCCAGAAGTAATATCGTAGCTAACAATGCGGACAGTGTCACGTCAGACACCAATACTGAGAGTCAAATTGATCGACAAGAATCGGTGGAGTCTAGCGAGGGTGAGTACTTCCCCCTTTTTACATATTTAATGAGTTTATTTCATAAAAAGAAAAAAACGTGAAGTGAAATGGTGTGTAATTGTAATACGTGTATATTTATATAGCTACAACCGAGGGCGTTCCTCTACTTACAACAACTCTCTTTCCTTTTTATGTAATTCAATGAAATCTTTGGCACTTTCATAAGCAGCGAATGTTACAGCCGTTGCAAAAACTGATTTTAATGTAGTGGGTACAATGCCTTTATAGAACCCTTTCATGCCCTCCCGACGAAGGATAGTTGTGAAGCAGTCGTACATATTGCGATAAACAGGGAACTTAGTGCACCCGTCCACTGTTGTTTGTAATACTTTCATTTGCATTTGTTTCTTTATAGTGTCAAGAGGGTAAACTAAGAACTTAGATGTCCCTCCAGCGACTGCACCACATACTCCTTTCCTAAATATCTTCTGTAGTATTGAGTCTTGTGACTTCGAACCGTTATTTTTACGATCAGCAAATTTCTTTAAAGTCTCGTAAATAGCGAAATTCAATCCCATATAAGGCGTTATTCCCACTAGAGCTGGGGTGCAACCACTGTAAAAACCTTTAAATCCTTGATTTTTTATGGTATAGGTGACGAAGGAGCTCATAGTGCTGAGGGTTTTCACATTACCTCGTAATGCAAAGTGGGTTCTCATTATATCTAAAGGATAGGTTGCCATAGTTGCTGTCATACCTGCGCCTGCTCCAGCCAAGAACAGGACAAATGTATTCCAGAATCTATTCTTTGGCTGTTTTACTGATTTTATTTTCATTGAATTTTTTGTTATGTTCTCCTCTTCGTTTATATGACTCTTTGATTTTTTAATTAATTTACTTTCGTGTGTATCTCTCTTTTCAAATGGATCTGGGATGGATTCTCCAAATCGTTTCAACATTCCATAGATAGAAAATTGAATCATTGCATATGTTATCCATAAATACGTTGCAGATAGATTTCCTTTCCATAAAGAGAAAAATCCTTCCTCTTTAACAACAGACTGAAGTGCCTGTAGCAAGCTAGTATACTTCACACTTTCCGTGGACTGAATAAGAAAATGAGTAAACGAGTAAAGGAATAAATGAAAAAAGCAAATCGAATGAACCTGCAATTGAAAACGAATTTTCAAGACATCAAACGGAGCCGTCGTAAGTCTAGCCACGAATCCCGCAAACGCTCCCGCCAGAATGTCGTCGTTCACTCCGGGTACCAGCTGCATCTGTACAGGTTTCACCATTATTCAGTGATTGTGTACGGAATAGATTCCGAATTGTTGATTCAAATTGTTCAATTTATGACGCCGGTACAGCTCGTCCCTAATGCGGCCGTGGCCTTCAACAAA
>JACCDO010839295.1_pt1 | contig 12798 bp, 15 predicted proteins | sample 7446101 | NCBI WGS metagenome assembly JACCDO01 (sample SAMN15323440, study PRJNA562643) | freshwater metagenome | isolation source: river surface water | place: USA:Blue River Watershed | collected 2017-08-16
ACTCCTGCAGTAGTTAACCAGAGTGAGTGAACAACATCACCATTGGCAAAAGATAAATCATTTTTACTATTTAGATAAAACATAAAAGCAGAAAAGAATGGAGTTAACAATAAAGTTTCAACAGTTAAACTCGGAATTGCATCAACGTTTGCAAGTTTTTTAACCAGACCATAAAAACCGAAAGAAAAAGCTAAAGTTAGAGCAATATAAGGAGGTTTACCAAAAGCAATCGTTAAAAAAGTGACAGCTATAAATGTTAAAGCAACAGCAATTTTTTGTAATCCTCTTAATTTTTCTTTCAAAATTAAAACACCTAGAGCCACTGAAACTAATGGATTAATAAAGTAGCCCAAAGATGTTTCAATAACGTGTCCATTATTTACAGCCCAGATAAACATGCCCCAATTTATGGTGACAAAAATTGCTGCTAAAGCTAAAAGTCCTAATTTTCTTTTATCAAATAATGCACTTTTTACTTCTTTACTAAGTTTTCTAAAGTAAACAATTATTAAAAGCAAACCAAGTGACCAAACTACTCGGTGTGACAAAATTTCAGGGGCGCTTGCAGGTTTTAATAGTTGCCAATAAAGAGGTACAAAACCCCAAATAATGTAGGCACCAATGCCAGCTAAAAGACCGGCGTTATAACTTTTGGTGTCTGGATTGTTCAATTATTCACTTTTTCTTTAATTATCGGTTTCTAATTCTAGGCAACTAGTCAGTACTTATTGAACAAAGCCCACCTTCAGGGGTGTGAAGTGGCGAAGTGAATTGAAATCAGATACAAATAAATATAGGAGATATTTTGAAAGGGATTTAGAAAAAAATAATGAGAAGATCGACCAATACCTTTAAGACCATTTTTCTATTCGGATTTCTTGCTTTAGTAGTGATGCTTGCTGCTTCTTGGTTTGGGGGTTCAAGCGGACTTTGGTTTGGATTGATTCTTGCTCTGGGTATGAATGGTTTTGCATATTTTTATTCAGACCGTCTAGCACTTAAAGCTATGCGTGCATATCAAGTTGATCCACAAACAGCACCACTTCTATACAAAATTGTTAGTGATTTAGCTGCAGAAGCAAAACAACCAATGCCGAGAGTTTATTTATCGCCGACTGCTTCTCCAAATGCTTTTGCAACTGGAAGAAATCCAGAAAACTCAGCAGTATGTGCAACAGAAGGAATAATGAATTTACTTAACGAAAGAGAATTACGTGGAGTAATCGGTCATGAACTTTCTCATGTTTACAACAGAGATATTTTGACAGCTTCAATAGCTGCAACCATGGCAAGTGTTTTGATGTCTATGGTGCAATTTTTCTGGTTATTTGGTGGAAGAGATTCTGAAAGATCAAATCCATTAGGTGGATTATTTTTAATGTTTATTGCTCCACTTGCTGCAACCATGTTGCAATTGGCAATTGGTAGATCAAGAGAGTATGCAGCTGATGAGGATGGTGCAATTTTGACTAAAGACCCATTAGCGCTAGCAAGTGCTTTGAAAAAGATTGATGCAGGAATTTCTAATGCACCAATGAGACCAACTTCTCAAATGGAAACAGCATCATCAATGATGATTGCGCATCCATTTAGAGGAAGTGGAATGGCCAAGTTATTTTCAACACATCCACCAACCAGTGAACGCGTTAAAAGATTGGAATGGATGGCAGAACAGATGGGGCAGAAAAACTAAAAACTCTTTCGCCGTAAGATTGCAAAAGCGCAAAGTTGTTTTTAGGTAGCTTGCCCGAGCGGCCAAAGGGAGCAGACTGTAAATCTGCCGGTTCACGCCTACAGTGGTTCAAATCCACTAGCTACCACCAGAATTATTTATTTTTAAATCAAAAAATTATTTTTCTTGGCAAGAGTAGGATTAATGTATGACTCAAACAATTTTTGTTAGTGGCATGACTTGTGGACATTGCATAAATTCTGTAACCGAAGAATTATCAAAAATAAACGGTGTGAAAAAAGTAGAAGTAGATTTAGATTCAGGGAAAGTCGATATTGACTCAAATGAAGAAATAAGCAAAGTAAAAATTGAAGAAGCAATTAAAGAAGCTGGATACGAACTTAAATAAAGGAAACAATTGAACCAACAAGTTGAATTAAACGTTGGTGGAATGACTTGCGCATCTTGCCAAAGGCGAGTAGAAAAAGCATTAAATAAAATAGAAGGTGTTTCTTCTTCAGTTAATTATGCAACAGGTAGTGCGGTAATTAATTCTGAAAAGCAAATAGATCCAGCAATTTTAATTAAAGTTATAGAAGATTCAGGATATAGCGCCTCTTTAACTCAAAAAGCTAAAGAAAAATATGGCGTAAAAGAATTTAAGAATAGATTGATATTTTCAAGTATTTTTGCAATACCTTTGATGATTTTAACGATGATTCCATCGTTTCAATTTAATTATTGGCAATGGGTAAGTGCATTTATAGCAACTCCTGTTGTATTTTGGGCCGCTTGGCCATTTCATAGAGTTGCACTATTAAATATCAAACATAAAACGGTAACTATGGACACCTTAGTAAGTATGGGTGTTGCAGTTTCTTACTTTTGGTCTATTTATGCGATTTTGTTCACTCATGCTGGAGATTTAGATATGAGAATGTCTACAACATTTATTGGATCTGCAAGTGATCATGAAGTTGGAATATATTTTGAAGTATCTGTTGCAGTAACTACTTTGGTGATTTTAGGAAAATTTTTAGAATTTAGAGCAAGAGATAAATCAAAACAGGCTTTAGAAAATCTTGCAACTTTAAATCCAAAAACTGCATTTTTATTAAAAGATAATGAACCAATTTCTATTTCGATTGAAAAAGTTAAAGTTGGAGATTTGCTTTATGTTCCAACTGGTTCGCAAATTCCAGTTGATTCAGTTGTAGTTTCAGGCACTGGACACATTGATAAATCCTTAGTAACTGGTGAATCACTACCAGTTGAAGTAATAGCAGGTGATTTAGTAATTGGAGCAACCGTTTTACTTGATGGAGTTTTAACAATTAGAGCAACTGCTATTGGCAAAGATACTGTTCTTTCTGGAATTTCTCGATTAGTGCATCAAGCGCAAACTGGGAAAGCTGAAGTTACTCGCCTGGTAGATAGAGTTTCTGAAATTTTTGTTCCAATTGTTATTGGACTTTCAATTCTTACAGCAATTTATTGGTACTTTTTTCAAAATAATTCAACCATCGCATTAACTTCTGCAATTGCAGTTTTAGTGATTGCTTGTCCTTGTGCTTTGGGTTTAGCTACACCAACTGCTCTTTTAGTTGGAACTGGTCGCGCAGCAAGTTTAGGTTTATTAATAAGAGGACCACATGCCATCGAATCAAGTATGAGAATTGATCGAATCTTGTTAGATAAAACTGGCACTTTAACTGATGGGAAAATGACAGTTTCTGATTTTAAAAGCACAATTGCAGAAACAGAACTATGGAGAGTTATTTACTCTTTGGAAACAAGCTCTCTTCATCCAATTGCAAATAGTTTAAGAAAGCATGCACAAACCTTAAACATTTCTTCAAATCCAGCAAATGACGTGAAAAATATTAGTGGATATGGAGTAACAGGAAAAATAGATGGAAATTTATATTCACTTGGTTCAGTTAAGTGGCTTGGGGTTCCTAACAATGAATTAAAAGTTTATGTAAATGAATTTATAAATCAAGGTGATGTGGTGGTTTTATTGCATAAAGATCAAAATCCTGTTGCAGTTATTGCTTTGGCAGATCAAGTTTCAAAAACGAGTAAAGCATCTGTTACCAAATTAGCTCAAATGGGTATAAAACCAATTGTGGTTTCTGGAGATCATGAAGCATCTGTAAAAAAAGTTTGTAAACAGTTAGAAATTGATGATTATTATTCAAATAGTTCACCTGAATTTAAATTAGAAAAAATTACCGAATTGCAAAATCAAGGTCATTTTGTAGCGATGGTGGGCGATGGCGTAAATGATGCAGCTGCTTTAGCCAAAGCACATTTAAGTTTGGCTATGGGACAAGGAACAGATGTTGCCGCAAGTGCTTCAGACATTGTTTTAATGCGCTCATCTATGTCTGCAGCAGTTGATGCAATTTCTTTATCGAGAAAAACAATGAAAACTATTAAATCTAATTTATTTTGGGCTTTTGCCTATAACGTGGCAGCTATTCCACTAGCCATGCTTGGACTTCTTGGGCCAATTATTGCTTCGGCAGCCATGGCATTTTCAAGTGTATTTGTAGTTACAAATAGTTTAAGACTAAGAAAATTTAATTCAGTAAATTAATTTAACGATAATTTGTAAATTGTGTTGCAAAATCTAGATCTGATTTCTCCACTAATCTCATAACACTTTGCAAATCATCTCTAGATTTACTTGTCACTCTTAATAAATCACCCATAATTTGGGTTTTAACTGATTTTGGACCTTCATCTTTTATTAACTTAGTTAATTTTTTTGCATTTTCTTGACTAATTCCGGAATTAAAATTGCCAATAATTTTGTAAGTTTTGCCAGAGGCTTGAGGGTCATTTGGTTTGAAAGATTTTAAAGAAATTCCTCTTTTAATCAGTTTTTCTTTAAAAACTTCTAATGCTGCTTTGCAGCGCTCCTCAGTGCTGGAGGAAAGTTCTATAGCTAATTCACCAGACCATTTAATTTCTGTTTGGGTATTTTTAAAGTCAAATCGTTGAGAAAGCTCTTTACTTGCTTGATTAAGCGCATTATCTGCTTCTTGACGATCAATTTTACTTACTATGTCGAATGAATTATCAGCCATTTAAAAATTTTACTCCAGTTAATTCTTCACTTGCAGACCATAAATTTTTTGCAAGTTCATCATTTTGCGCCAATGAACTCATTTTAACTTTTTTAGGATTTCCTCTTGCCTGCATTGGGCCATCTGGACCAAGAAAATCATTACTTTCAATATTGCTCCAAGTACAAGCCGCAATAGAAGGAAGTGCACCTTTAGCAGCACTTTGGCCAAAAAGAATATTAGCCAATTTTGAACCATTTAGTTCAATAGTTTTTCTTATTCCTTTTTTTAAACTTGGGCCTACAAGTTGTAAATTTGTGGCGGCATAACCAGGATGGGTTGACGCTGTAATGATTTTTGAATTAACTATTTTTATTCTTCTTGCTAATTCTTTAGTAAATAACAAATTTGCAATTTTTGAATTACCATAGGCTACCCAAGGAGAATAATTATCCGCAGTCATCAAAATTTCAGATTTATTAGCAAATTTTAGTTTTGCTAAACGATGTGCAGTAGATGAAACGTTAATAATTCTTGCGACACTTGATTTATTTATGTTTTCAAATAAAAGACTAGTTAGTAAAAAGTGCCCTAAATGATTTGTTCCCATTTGGGATTCAAATCCATCTTTGGTTAAAGCAAAAGGTACAGCCATAATTCCAGCATTATTTAATAAAATATCTATTTGTTTACTATTTTCTCTGCTTGCAAAATTTCTAATTGATTCAAAATCTGTTAAATCAAGTTCTGAAACTTCAACTTTGGCATTTGGAACTTGTTGTTTGATTTCATTAAGAACTTGTTGGCCTTTTGAAGTATTTCTAACGGCTAAAACGACTTCTGCACCTAATTTAGAAAGAGCCAGTGCACTTTCTTTTCCAAGGCCTGAACTTGCACCAGTAATTACTATTCTTTTTGAATTTAGATCTATCAAAGATGTGTTTGGTCCACTCATAAGTTAAAAATTACTCCTCAGGTATTCTGAACTTTTGCGGCTTTCTTTAATCATTTCAGCCAGCAAGCCCCAATAGCTCAGTAGGTAGAGCATCTCCATGGTAAGGAGAAGGTCTGCGGTTCAATTCCGCATTGGGGCTCGGGTTGAATTAGTGCAAGTAACTAAGCGGAGTAGCTCAGGTGGCAGAGCAAGCGGCTCATAATCGCTGTGTCGCGGGTTCAACTCCCGCCTCCGCTACAAGGTAAGAAAGTTGAATACGAAAGGATAGTGAAATGGCAAAAAGCGATGTTCGTCCAAAAATTACTATGGCTTGTGCAGATTGCAAAGAACGCAACTACATCACAAGAAAAAATAGAAGAAACGATCCAGATCGTTTAGAAGTTAAAAAGTTTTGTCCACGTTGCAACAAGCACACTGAACATAAAGAAACTCGTTAAGAAAAAAAGATTAACTAAGTTTTAACGTGGCTCTAAACCAAGCGTTTCTAAACAGGTCTTATCCTTCCAAAGAAACTTTTAAAGTTACCAAAGAACAAATTGAAACTTTTGCTAAATCTATAAATGATTCAAATTCTTATGTTTTAGATGGATTTGCAAGCCCTACATTCTTAATATCAATTCAAATGGGAGCAATGCAAGTTGCACTCTTTGATCCAGAATTAGGTCTTGACTGGAACAAGGTAGTTCATGGTGAACAAAGCTTTGAATATAAAAAACCAGTTAAAGCAGGCGATGAACTTTCTTTTATTTCAACTATTGAAGATATAAAAACTAAAGTTGGAAACGATTTCATAACAATTAGAAGTGATGTTTTAGATTCAAATAAAAATGATGTTGCAACGCTTCGAGCAACTTTGATTGCTCGCGGGACTGGGTGAATCCAAAATGATTAAATTTGAAGAAGTAGAAGTTGGTTTTGAATTGCCAACATATTCTCATACCTATAAAAGACAAGATTTAGTTGATTATGCAAATGCTTCAGGAGATCAAAACAGAATTCATTTAGATGAAGAATTCGCAAAATCAGTTGGACTTCCTGATGTCATTGCTCATGGAATGTTAACTATGGGATTGGCTGGAAATGTTGTTACCAATTGGATTAAAGATATTGGGGCTATTAAAAGCTTTTCTGTAAAATTTTCCTCTCCAGTAGTTGTTCCAAATAATAATGAAGGAACAATTGTAGAATTTTCTGGAAAAGTTGAAGAAAAATTAGAAAACAAACAAATAAAAATCGGTCTAGAAGCAAGATGTCAAGGTGTTAAAGTTTTAGGTCGCTCCGTAATTGTTGCTCAACTTTCATAATTTATGAGTATTCCTCAAGAAGTAATTGATTTAGCGCAAAAAAGAGTTGAAGCTAGAAATAATAAAGATTACGCGTTATCAGATCAATTACGAGATGAAATAGCTATAAAAGGTTACTTAGTAAAAGATACAGCTTCAGGTTTTGATTTAATTGAAAAACCTGAATTTGAAGTTTTTGAGAACTTAAATTCAATTAAATACAAACAAAAAAATAAATGCGAAATTACAGTACTTCTTTTAGTTGATGGCTGGCTTGAAAATACTAAAGAATGTGTTGAATCATTATTGAAGTATTCAAATACACAAACTTCAATTCTGATTCTTGATTTAGCAAATAAAGAAAAAGTAGGAAATTATTTAAATGAAATTGCTAAATCTCAAAATAGAGTTGAAGTAATTCATATAAGTCAATCATTACAAGAAGCAGGCTGGGCAAATTCAATCAATAAACTAATTGAAATAAATGAAAATCCCTACAGTGTGATTATGGATTTATCCTCAATAATTTCTGAAGACGTTGTTAATAAATTGATGAATAAATTTGATGAAAAAGTTGCTGCAGTTGGTTGGAAAGGAGCCCTAGTAAATCTAGAAGACCAATGGAGAAGTGTGGAAGATAAAGGTGATGGGGAAGTAGACATACTTTTAAGTTACTTATTTGTAATCAAAACAGATATTGCTAAAAAAATTCCAGTGAATTCAAAAGCAAAGTTCTATCGAAATGCTGATTTAGAATGGTCATTATCGCTTAGAAACGAAGGCTTTAAATTAATTGCCTTTTCAAACGATTTAAAGATAGAGCAAAAAAGACACCATGGATACCATGATTCTGAACCTGAATATAGAGACAAAGAGTCTAAGAAAAATTATGATCGAATACTTCAAAATTTCAGGGGCAAAACTGAAATTTTAAGTCCGAGACGATAACCGATTGATTAACATGTCAAATGTGAAAAAGTTAAAGAATTTTAAACTCTCAGATCATACGAGTTTAAAAATTGGCGGAAGTGCTCAAAGCGTTTGTGAAATAACTAGCCCTGTAGATATTCAAGATTTTATTTTAGAGTTTGGCGATAAAGATTTTTTTGTTCTTGGTGGGGGTTCAAATATTGTTGCCCCAGATCATGAAATAAAAACACCGATTGCATTCATGAAAATAGTTAAGCAAAATACAAAATTAGATAATGATTTCATTGAAATAACTGCAGGCGCAGGCTTACTTTGGGATGAATTTGTTGAAGATGTTGTTGATCAAGGTTTTGCAGGAATTGAAACACTTTCTGGAATCCCTGGAACCGTTGGAGCAACTCCAATTCAAAATGTGGGCGCATACGGAAGTGAAGTTAAGTCAACAATTAAATCAGTTCAAATAGTCGATGGATCAACCGGCAAAATTAGACAACTTACAAATGAAGACCTCAAATTTGGATACAGAACTTCAAGTTTAAAAAACATGCAATCAAAATTTATAATTGAAAACGTAACTTTTCGATTTAAAAAAAGTAAAGAATCTAATTTAACAAATTATCCAGAGGTAGCTAAATTTTTAAATGTCAATCCGGGAAGTTTTGTACCAATTAAAGAGTTAAGAAAAGCAATTATAGAAATTAGAAAATCAAAAGGCATGGTTTTAGATCCAAAAGATTGTGATACTTATAGTGTGGGTTCATTTTTTATTAATCCAGTTTTACCTAAAAATGAAATTCCTGAAAATGCACCAATATATGATGCGCCAGATGGAAAACATAAAACAAGTGCTGCTTGGTTGATTGAACAAGCTGGGTTTAACAAAGGTTATAAATTAAATAATGCATACATTTCCAATAAACACACTTTGGCAATTTGTAATTCTGGAAATGCTACAGCTCAAGAAATAGTTGCTCTAGCAGAAAAAATTAAAAGTGGGGTATTGGCTAAATTTAAGATTGAATTACAAATCGAGCCAAAAATTCTAAAAATTAATTAAATAATTTTTGTAATCTAGTTACACCTTCAACTAAATCTTTATCACTCAAGGCATAACTCATTCTGATGTAGCCAGGGGTACCAAAAGCTTCACCCGGAACTAATGCCACATCAACTTCTTCTAAGGCAATATTTGCTAAATCAAGAGAAGAATTAATAGTTTTACCATTAATAGTTTTTCCTAAAACTTTCTTAACTGAAGGATAAACATAGAAAGCACCACCTGGTTCTGGGCAAACAAAACCATTTATTTCATTAAGCATTTTTACTATTGTTTTTCTTCTATTATTAAAAGCATCCAACATTGTTTTTAAAACATCTTGAGGACCAGTTAAAGCTGCATACGCTGCTTGCTGCGCAATGTTGTTTACGTTACTTGTCATATGTGATTGCAAATTAATAGATGCTTTAGTAAATTCCTTTGGCCCAATAGTCCAGCCAACTCGCCAACCTGTCATCGCATAAGTTTTTGCAACACCATTTACTATTACGCATCTATCTTTTAACCCAGGAACTAATCCAACGATGGATGAAAATTTAGAACCTTCATAAATTAAATGTTGATATATTTCATCAGTCATTACCCAAATGTTTTTACTTAATGCCCATTCACCGATTTCTTTAACTTCTTCGGGTGTGTAAACAGTGCCTGTTGGATTTGAAGGAGAAACAAAAATTAGCATTTTTGTTTTATTTGTATAAGCTTTTTCTAAATCATTAACATTTATTTTGTAATTAGTGGTTTCATCTGAATTAATCACCACAGGTTTACCACCAAAAATTTGCACAGCTTCAGGATAAGTAACCCAATAAGGTGCTTGTAACAAAACTTCATCTCCTGGATTTATTAAAGTTGCCATGGTATTAAAAATTGCTTGTTTGCCACCATTTGTTACTACAACTTCTTCAGATTTAAATTCCAAACCATCATCTTTAGTTGCAGCTTTTGCAATTGCTTCTCTTAAATTTGCTAAACCTGGAGTTGGGGAATATCTGTGATTAGAAACTTCACTTGCTGCTTTTTGTGCAGCTTCGACAATGTGTGAAGGAGTTGGAAAATCAGGTTCACCTGCACCAAATCCAATAACGGGACGACCTTGGGCTTTTAACGCTTTGGCTTTGGCATCGACTGCCAGGGTTGCAGACTCAGCAATTGCGAGAACTCGGTCTGAGATTTCTTTGGCCATATAGCCAATGTTGTCAGGATGTTCTTCTCAAGGTTTCACCCAGTAGGACTGATTAATAATGTGTCCCCGTAAAGTTATTCAAGCGTGAAGACGCTGTGCGAAGAATGCCTATCTTTAAAGCGTGATCGGCAGCTTTTGGTGCGCTTAGGGGTGTGGCGCAACTGGTAGCGTACCGGTCTCCAAAACCGGCGGTTGCAGGTTCAAATCCTGTCGCCCCTGCAAAAAGAATCTTCTAGCAAAAAAATAAAAAAGGACGAAGTATGAGTGAAAAGACTGCCAATCCAATTTTGGATGCTGCGCGTCAAAATCCTTTTGTCCGTGCACGTAACTTTCTTCGTGAAGTTATTTCAGAATTAAAAAAAGTAATTTGGCCAACTCAACGCCAATTAATTAATTACACAATTATTGTTTTAGTTTTCGTAGTAATCGTGGCTTTAATAATTGCAGCATTTGATTTTGGTTTTACTCAAATAACTTTAAGAATATTTGGAAACTAGGAAAAGGATAAATAGTGACTGAATCACCATTCTCACATGCAGAAGATGTGACACAACCTGCTCAAACAGAAAATACAACTGTGGCAGTAGCAGATGTTGTTGAATCTTCTCCAGTTGAAAATGTAGAAGAAGTACAAACTCAACCAGAAGTAACTTCTGAAACTTCAACACCAGTTAATGAAGATGTTGATCCAGTAACAGCTTTTGCTGAATCATTAAGGCTTCAAGCAGGAGACTGGTATGTAATCCATTCTTATGCAGGATTAGAAAACAGAGTAAAAACAAATTTAGAAAATCGTATTCAATCTTTGAATATGGAAGATTACATTTACCAAGTTGAAGTTCCAGTTGAAGAAATCACCGAAATTAAAGGTGGCAATAGAAAACAAATTAAAAGAAATAAATTTCCAGGTTATGTTTTAGTTAGAATGGAATTAACAGATGAATCATGGGGTGCAGTAAGACATACACCAGGGGTAACTGGATTCGTTGGTCATGCACACACACCATCACCATTAAAACTTGAAGAAGTGGTAGCAATTCTTGCTCCAAGAATTGAAAAAAGAATTGTTTCTCCAACAACTGGTCAAACAACTACAGTTCGTGAAGTACAAGTCTTGGATTTTGCAGTAGGAGATTCAGTAACAGTAGTAGATGGTCCATTTGCTACTTTGCAAGCAACAATTTCAGAAATCAATACCGACTCACAAAAAGTTACCGGTTTGGTTGAAATATTTGGACGTGAAACTCCAGTTGAACTCGGATTTAGTCAGATTCAAAAGAACTAGTAAAAGGAAAAAAGAAAATGGCACCAAAGAAAAAAGTATCTGGATTTATTAAATTACAAATTGTGGCAGGACAAGCAAACCCAGCACCTCCAGTAGGTCCAGCTCTTGGTCAACATGGTGTAAACATCATGGAATTTTGCAAGGCTTACAACGCAGCAACTGAACAACATAAAGGCCAAGTAATTCCTGTTGAAATTACAGTTTATGAAGATAGATCTTTTACCTTCGTAACAAAAACTCCTCCTGCTTCAAGATTGTTATTAAAAGCAGCAGGAATTGAAAAAGGAACTAACAATCCACTTCTAAACAAAGTTGGAAAAGTTACCAAAGCTCAAGTTAAAGAAATAGCAACAACCAAGATGGCTGATTTGAACGCCAATGATGTGGAAGCAGCATCTCGCATCATTGAAGGAACTGCACGTTCCATGGGTATCACAGTCGTTGACTAAAAAAGAATTCTTGAAAAACTAAATCAGTTTTTCAAGAGTGGGAGAGCTTCTGCGAGCTCAGTAAAACCACAAACTGCAAAGTTAAGGAGCAGAAAGTATGAAACGCAGCAAGAAATATAGAGAAGCAGAAAAGTTAGTTGATAAATCTAAAGTTTATTCTGCAAATGAAGCAGCAGCTTTAGCGAAAAAAACGACCACAGTTAAATTCGATGCCACAGTTGAAGTGTCAATGGCACTTGGTGTTGATCCTAAAAAAGCTGACCAAATGGTTAGAGGCACAGTTAATCTTCCACACGGAACAGGTAAAACTGCTCGCGTAATAGTTTTTGCAAACGCTGCTAAAGCAGAAGAAGCAAGAGCTGCAGGAGCAGATGAAGTTGGTGGCGATGAATTAATTGAAAAAGTTGCTAATGGATATACAGATTTTGATTCATGTGTATCAACTCCAGATTTGATGGGAAAAGTTGGACGTCTAGGTAAAGTTCTAGGCCCAAGAGGCTTAATGCCAAATCCAAAAACTGGAACTGTAACCATGGATGTAGCAAAAGCAGTTCAAGATATTAAAGGTGGAAAAATTGAATTTAGAATTGATAAAAATTCTAATTTGCACTTTCCAATCGGAAGATCTTCATTTAGTGAACAACAATTGGCTGAAAACTATTTAGCTGCTCTTGATGAAATTGGTCGTTCCAAACCAGCTTCAGCCAAGGGTCGCTACATAAAGAAAGCCGTTATGTCTTCTGCGATGGGACCTGGAATTCCTGTAGAAGTAGGCGCTTCTGGAGCAGCTGACTCAGAAGAATAAATAGATTTCTTTGAAGGCTTTCCTAACCTGCATGACTTTAAGTTTTGCAAGTTAGGTAGCCTTTAAGAAAGCAAGAAGCCGAAGACCGCTGGTTTTTCTTCA
>JACCDO010627965.1_pt1 | contig 12797 bp, 5 predicted proteins | sample 7446101 | NCBI WGS metagenome assembly JACCDO01 (sample SAMN15323440, study PRJNA562643) | freshwater metagenome | isolation source: river surface water | place: USA:Blue River Watershed | collected 2017-08-16
CCTGTGCAATTCTCTTGTTTATCAATCTTAGATAAATAACTATGCGCTTTCTTCATCTGATTAAGCCCGTAATGGGCTTATTGCCCGAAGTGGCAATGCCGGATCCAAATAAGAAGGTGCGTAAAATAGCTCCGTTTCGCTGCCTCTAGACGCTATGAATAGTTATCTTGCTTAATTGATAAACATAAAATATCTCTTATAACGATAAAGCGTGTTATCTATAAGCGGATTTGCGTTGTTGCAATTTATGACTATCCTGCCAAACATCCCATAAAATTCTCCAAAATCCTCTTCATTCACTAACCAGTGTCCTTTATTTTATGCGCTGTAAATGTCTTTGCGAATAGATTCCCTTCCGTGAGAAAGCTTTGTGGACCATGGTGACACTATTCATCTTTTTGGTATGCTGTCAAATTCCTCTTTATGGTATAGCGCCATCTCGTTCATCTGATCCTTTCTACTGGATGCGCGTTATCCTTGCGTCTAATCGCGGTACGCTAATGGAGTTGGGTATTTCCCCTATCATCACGTCAGGCATGGTGATGCAGCTGCTGCATGGTGCGCGCATTATTGAAGTTAACATGAACTTGAAGGAAGATAGAGCACTTTTCCAGGGTGCACAGAAGTTGTTCGCAATCTTGATAACTTTCGGTGAAGCCGTTGCGTATGTAGCGTCTGGTATGTATGGTAATCTTAGTGATCTTGGTGCTGGTAATGCTCTCCTTATTGTGTTACAACTTCTTGCTGCTGGAATGGTTGTCATCATTCTCGACGAGCTTCTGCAGAAGGGCTACGGCTTGGGTTCTGGCATCTCCTTGTTTATCGCCACCAACATCTGTGAGTCTATTGTGTGGAAAGCATTTGCACCTACTACCATCACGACGGGTCGTGGTACTGAGTTCGAGGGTGCTCTGATTGCAACCTTCCACCTCTTGTTTACCCGCACGAACAAGTTCCGCGCCATCAAGGAAGCTTTTTATCGCTCCAACTTGCCCAACCTGACCAACCTCATCGCCACTGTACTCATCTTCTTGGTAGTCATATACTTTCAAGGATGGCGCGTCGACTTGCCCATTAAGTATGCCAAGTTCCGTGGCCAGCAGGGCAAGTACCCGATCAAACTCTTCTACACCTCCAACATGCCTATCATCCTGCAAGCCGCTCTGACCACGAACATGTACTTTTTGAGTCAAATGTTGTACAATCGCTACTCTAGCAATATTCTTGTGCGCTTGCTTGGCGTGTGGAAGGAGATGAAGGACATGCCCGGTACGTCCGTGCCCGTGTCTGGCTTCGCCTACTATATCTCCCCTCCCAAGACGGTGGCTGAGCTCGTGCGAGACCCTATTCATACCATCATCTACTTGGCATTCATTCTTGCTTCATGTGCATTATTCTCCACTACCTGGATACAGGTGTCTGGTACATCGCCCAGGGACGTTGCGAAGCAGCTGAAAGACCAGCAGATGGTGTTAAAGGGGCATCGTCAGAACTCCATGATCCACGAGCTCAATCGCTACATTCCTGCAGCTGCAGCGTTTGGTGGTATGTGCATCGGTTTGTTGTCCGTGGCTGCCGACTTTTTGGGTGCGATAGGGTCCGGCACGGGCATTCTCTTGGCCGTGACGATCATCTACCAGTACTACGAGGTGTTCGAGAAGAACCAGCAGGGGGCAGAAGCTGCGTATGTTCAATAACATGATGAATGGAGAGTGAGAGGCGGGGTGCTGTTAGCGAAGGGGAAAGAGCAACTGAGAAGTGTCTTGCGTGATTAGCTCTCGTGATGTTTGTAAAAATCGAAAAAAATTGTGAAGCGAAGATGAAGAGCAGTGAAGTAGAGAAGGAGGTTCCCGTACAAGCCCCACTGTCAGGTGAGGCGGCTGGCTGAATGCGTGGTGTGAGACTATTTCAGATGTAGCATGTCAGACATTGCGTCGAATGCTTAGAAGTAGTCGCTGCCCCGTCATCGGTAAGCCAATCAAGAGCCCGGTCGGATCGACCACGGATGTCGGCGCTATCAGTAGTATCAGATGCATGCATATATGCTTGAGGTGCATATGATGACATCATCGGTTACTACCGTTAGGTGCACAGCTCTGGACCCTGTAGGTGATAACACCTGTCAGTTGCAGGGACATAGGAGCGTGCATGCGACGACGTAAGCAATGAAGGGGACTCGCGAGAGTCCGCTTCCTCCGTTTCGCCTCTGGGGATGAGGCAAAGCGAGGCCGGGTTCTTTAAGTGTACGTCTTTTCACTCCACGAAACAAGCTGAAGCGGAATTTTAATGATTTTTATAGTATCAGACAGTGAGGCTCGCAACCACGTTGTTCGGCAGGCCTGCATACAGTCTCAGCGCTTTGTATAGTTAAGTAAGCAACTAAAAATTTAAAGAATTCTTCATTGCCTATAAGGCGAAACGACCCTCAACGCGCCGATATTCTCCTTCTAGAGAATACATAAGAGATCTCTTATTGTGGAAGATGCGTAATTTCTCTTAAAATTCAATATTACAAATCATAAACTTTTTACAGAAGGGTTCGCGATACCAGGACTGTCTTAACGTACTATATTTCTAGGCTGCCACCATTCAACGTAAACACAGCAATGTCGCGACAGCTTGCAAAATCCAAAATGCGCACTCGAACGCTAATTTTGGGGCGAAGACTGCCCACACCATGAGATGGCGGCGCAACAGCAGCGCACAGATCGTGCTACACAGCACTACAAACATACGATATACCACAAATGCCTGCGTGCAGTGACACAGGAAGCTGGACTTGGGCAGCATGACATCGCGAGAGGATTTGTCAAAATCAGAGTTCTGCCAGAATAAATCTAATCCGTACAGTGCCAGTCCAAGTCCGAAGCTGTCTAGACCAAATGTGTTCAGCAGCAACAGCGCACCCGCCCAGTAGCGGTTGAAGGCTGCAGCTCCCACCAATCCAGCGCCAAGATGCAGCGCCTCGAAGCTAAGTCGGTGCCCCGTGCAAAAGAAAGCTGCTCTCAATAGCATGGCAGCGTGCACGGTGTGTGTTGCAAGCTGGATCGGTGTTGTAGGACTGCGCGGCGCGAAAGGTTTGAAAGCGACTGCATGCATACCGAAGCATAAGAGCACTGGTAGTAGCAGCGGTCCCGTAATTATCGAGAGTAAAGCGCATACGTGTGCTCCTAAATGAAAGAGCCACATACCTGCGAGAGTGCGGTTGCTATGGAGCATGATGCGGTAGTGAATAGCAGATATGCACACTCCAACGCTTGCAAGAAGCATAGACAACCTGGCCGCCCACAGTACTGACAAAAATGCATGAAAACACGTTTTCTGCCAATGCAAAGCAAAATTCTGCACAGCACCTAACGCGACACTCCCAGCGAAAACGTGGACCGTGATACGACCTGCGCGGCCGGGCACGCAGTAAGCAAGAAGGAGTCGGGTCCAAATGACACAACTGGATGTGTAAAGACCTGCGCTGACCCATGGTGACATATATGGGCTACTGAGCCATACTGCCACAGCCGCGAATATGGGTAACAATGATGCGAGCCACTGGAGCCACTGACACACTTTCAAAGTCTGACTGCGGCTCCACAAGAAGAGCATAGCGAGCAATATGACAGACACTGCATGAGCCCCTGGCTCGAGCGCAATGCCATTGTCAGAGAAGCCCGCGCAGGCATGCACAACTGCAAACAACCAGACACCTGTCACGTATGGCACGTCTGAGGCTAGATCACTCCGCCGGATGTAGGTTTTCAGTGTCCACGCCGCTGCACCAGCAGCTGTCAGCATCAAAGCAACGCCCAGCAACATGCTGCGCTCATCGAAAGTAGTAAAGTGGCGCCTTCCTAACTCCAGGGATTGCTGCAAGAACAACGAGTAGGCAGAGAGTGCGGCTCGCTGTGCGGACGCGCATGCTGTTTCGTCAGTGGCTACACGCGCCTGCGAGTGCCATTTCATAGCGGAAGACAACTGCCTCGAGAGAGCCGCAAGTGATTGCGCGGGAAAGCCGTAGTCTCGCAAGTAGCGCATAACTTGCAAGCTGTTCACAAGCCACGCTTCTGCCAGCTCATTCCAATTGTCGGATCGAACGAAGAGCTCCGGTACGATGCCACCCAGATTCGAGTATGGGATGGGCAGCCCCAGCAGCAAGCTGATTGTCGACACTAGATCCACCTGCGCCACAATCCGAGGCTCTTGAAACCTGTGCTCCAATAAGTTGCCTTCCTCCCACGCATGCAATGTCGAGTTCCATCGCTTGTTTGGATCGCCTCCGAACGGGCGCTTGCTGTAGACGAAGAGGCCAGAGTCGGTCTCCTTGGTTGTGGCACCTCCGTGGTCCCCATCATCAGTCATCCCGTGGTCTCCCATGAGCAGGAATAAGGCATCTTCGGGCAAGGCTTCGACCACTGCGCGCATAAGACGGTCCATTTGACGGACGCGGGCATCCATCAGCGGATGTGAGGCTGAGTGGGTGTGTCCAATGTGGTCGACGCCAAGGAAGTGTACGATAAAAAGACCCCAGGACACGTTTCTATCGCCTGTATCGGCCCCAGAGCCCGTCAGCAAGGGCCACAGCTCCCGTTCGATTCCCTGGTCGACGGAATCTAGGTCACGTGTATCAAAAGAATCAAAAGGTTGTGCGTGATCAAACTGTTCGGGAAATAGCGCGTGCCATGTGTCGTCGCCAAGGAAAATGTTGCGCTGTTTCGGTCGCGCTCTTTTAAATTGATCGATCCAGTTGTCCTCCGTGATGGCCGCAGACGCAACGTTAGATCCTACATCCACAAAAGTAGGCATTGAACCAGTAGTCATCCCCTTTAAACGCTGGGCTGTTACCGTAGGAGGATCCGCTCGAAATCCAAAGAAGCGTGTCTGAGTGGCATTCGATTTTAGTAGTTCATGCATTAACGGCATCATCGTCGCGATACCTTTATCTTCATGGGCATTTTCGAGAACTGAAGCAGTCATGAAATCGAGACGTAAAGCATCTACTATGAACAAGAATGCGCGCTCATACCGTTGCGCACTCCAGCATCCCTTCTTAATAGGGGTGCGCACAAAATGATCATTCATATTATATGCAGAGTTGACTTCGGACGTAGATCGATTGAGTTGTTCGATTGAATGAAACAACTGTAGTTCATGCTTTAATCCGTCGGCATCACTTGATTGTATGTTTGCATTAAAAAATGCAGACGGCAGTCCAGAAACCAATGAAGTCACATCACACTGTGATTTCTCTTCAAATTGTCGTCGCGTTAAAAAGAAGCCATGAATGAATCCAAAGATTCCCAAAGTAAACACTGTTATATGTACAGCCAATTTTATACTATTCTTCATATTTCTTTGCAAGATGACAAAATAACGAAGCAATGTCAAAGGAAGTTATTCTTGTAATGTATTTAAGTATGCATCGCATGTATAACAGAGCCTAATCTAGACATTAAATAGGAATATATGGTTACCCTCAGACAATTTTTTAATAAAAACAATTTTATTTGGTACATCCTCATGTGCGCAATAAATGGAGAACTTCGACATGAATCTTAAGAATCATGGAACAAAAGGCACATGCACGAGTGTGATTAGATAGCTAAGTTAAAGCAGGCCCTAGAAATGAAGGTGCCCTAATAATTAATTCTTACGGACTACGGTTACTCATGGATAAAGTAGTAAGAAAGGTTGACAAATCGTAGCATTTAAGATGGGCGGGGGGATCCCGACCGACCGTCGGTCCGACAACAGCGATGAACTCAATCGAAACTGTTCATAGGTTAGAGGTGACTAAAAAAGTCTTTTTAATTAAAAAAAAATGATCGGAGAAGTCGAAAGTTTTGCTGCTCGCAAGGGTACGTTTTTATAGTACATTCTTTGTTTTTATTTTTACAAAAAATGTTACTAAGTTCATTTTTTGTTCGATCTATATTTAATGCACATGTTCAACCTTATCGATACTAACTTTTTATAACATTGTGAAATTCTTATATTAATATTTTTAATTCTTCCCATAGGTGCCCTCAATGCGTGCAACGTCTTTATTGCTTTAATTGCTGCCATTTTAATGATCGTTGCTTGCGCCTCCTACAAGTCGAACACCCAAACTATTCAGGCGATGCCCTTCTTCATCTTGAGCTCTTCATTGGCCGCTGATCCAACTGGGCTCCTCCCCAGCGCTTGCCAATACATTGGTCTGCTGGGATTTTGCGGTGCAGTTTGCGGATCTACTGCTCTTATTGCTGCCAACGACCCATCTCGTACTTGTTCTGATTTAACTACGAGTACCTACGCTGCTTTGTATATCGACCCTACTACCTGCAACAGTGGAACGTACCCCACCGGCTTTCCTGCAGCAGCTATCACGGCATGTGACGTCGCAGGCAAATGCGTGTCTGGTGGCAAAGTGACCATCGCCTTCGCTGTCATCTCCGTCATTGCAGCTCTTTTCACCATGGTCATGTTCGCCTGGAGAATGACCTCTGATGGCGCTTGCCAGAAGCTCCTTGCATTGGCTTGCGCCATCGGTACCTTCGTCTGCTGCGTGATTGCATTCGCTGGTTTCCAGCCCTGTGGAACTGGTCTTTACAACATCGCAAAGACTAGTGATGCTACTAATTTGTTAAAGCTCGGTGTTTCCCCAGGTCTTGGAGGCATCATGGCCGTGTTGAGCTTTGTGTTCTTCATCTACGTGATGTTGATGGCAGTCATGATCCCAAGCAAGGCTCCCACTGCCGCCGGCAACTCGGGTTTGGACAACAAGAAATAAGCGTTTGTATTAGAAATGCATGTTAAGCTACTAGGATCCTTAAGACTTTCATGGGCGAAACCATCGTTTGCTTCACGTAAATGCGTAAATGGCTTAGAATATTTTAAGGATTTTTTTAATGGTATAGCTTAAATTAAATGGTTTGAGGTCTTTTGCTATCTTTTATTTCATCGTTTGTCAAAAATGTATTTAGACAACTGACTTCTTTAATAAGCATCGTTTGTTATGTATACATCCTGTAATTTAATTATATATACGTAGTCTGTAATTGATTTCCCTACGTTCCGGGGTCCCAACAATCCCACACAAACACTATTAATTCAGCAAGGAGGAACTGAAGGTAATAATTCCTGACTTTTCCTTGTGATTAGATAATATCACTTTCGCTAAATTTGGGATAGTTTTCATGCTAGTTATCGTGTTGATAGTGTGTGCCATCGTCTTGGCAGAGACACTACCTGCGGTGACGAGTCAAAGACCTTCTAAAATTGTCAATGCATCTATCCATGCGAATTTGGACAACGCTTTTTTAAATGGAAATGGCGGAAAGTTATTTGTTGAATCACAAATCAACGTCCCTTGGGCTGATTCTTATTTGACACGTGAGCAATTAAATTCAGATGACACGCTTAGCCATTTCAAATGGGTGGGTGAAATGCGCCATGATCAACATCGACAACGAGGCCTATACGAAGACTTTTCTCTTCCTGTGCCTGTGAATATCCATGCTTTAGGGCATCACAGACACCGTCAGTTGAGGCGCGAACAGGATGCCACTAGTTTGCCAGAATCAGAAACAAGTCAAAATAGAGCGCATGTGCGACGATTGTCACGGCGGCGAATGGCAACAGTAGATAGTGCGGCGACACTCCCTGTCCTGTTAACACCATTGTATCAGGGATATGGTACCCATTTCTCGTATGTGTATATTGGGACGCCGCCCCAGAGACAGTCCGTGATTGTGGATACTGGTAGCCATTTTACCGCATTTCCTTGTGTCGGATGCCAGCAGTGTGGCTCACACACGGATAACTATTGGGATCCAAAGAATTCTACGACGGCGAACGTGCAGAAGTGCAACGGGGGCGACTTGTGCACGTTCGGACAAAGCTACTCCGAAGGCAGCTCGTGGCGCGCCTACAAAGTTGTCGACAAGCTCTGGGTCGGCGGTATTGGAAAAGAGACTGTTCCTACCGGCAGCAAATACACCGTCGATTTCATGTTCGGCTGTCAGACCTCAGAGACGGGCCTTTTCCGCACGCAACTCGCGGATGGCATCATGGGCATGGCCATGGCCGTGGAGACGCTGCCCAGCCAGTTAGTGGAGCAGAAAGTGGCTGCGAGCAACATCTTCGCAATGTGCTTCCGCGTTGGGGGAGGGATCATGACCTTAGGCGGCGTGGACCAGCGCATCCATTCCAAACCCGGCATCCTTTACGCGGGCATCAAGCAGACGGACGGATGGTACACGGTCACGTTGTTGGACATTCAACTGATGGACCAGGGTGCAAATCGAGCGAAGAAGACCATTGGCGCTGACCCTGCAAAGTATTCTGCAGGCAAAGGTGCCATTGTGGACAGTGGAACGACCGACACCTACCTGCCCATGGCCGTGGCGGCGGAGTTCGGCCGGCTTTTCAAGGAAATCACGGGGGTCGTGTTTTCATCCAAAAACACAAAGCTTACCGCCATGGACCTTGCCAAAATGCCGGATATAGTGTTTGTGCTGCAAGGGGTGGACGGAAAAGCCTTCGACGTAGTCATGCCCTGGAACAACTACGTCGACAAAGTGGGCACGGACCTCTACGCCTTCCGCGTGTATCTGACTGAGGGCTCTGGCGCGGTCCTGGGCGCCAACTTTATGGACGGCTACAATGTCATTTTCGACAAGTCCAACAAGCGGGTAGGCTTTGCAAAGAGCGACTGCGTTTACGAGAATTTTATGATCAAAGAGACGGATGCCCCCACTCCTGCGCCCACGACGCCGAGCGGTGCGGCTCCCACTGCGGATGTCGCCTGCCAATCTAAGCAAAAAGCCGTTGGTGAATGCTCTGCTCGATGCAATACTTATCAAGAGGAAAGCCACATGTATAAAAAGGCTGGTACTCAAGAATACGTCGAAACCTGTGCGCCAGGCTCTGGTGTGACAAGCGAGACGCCTCCAGAAAAGCACATCACGAAGAATTGCGACTTGTCCTGCAATGGAAACAAGATCGTTCGAGGTATAGAGACGTGCCCGGAGAAACCATGGAACCCCTGCTTAAAATCCTGTATCCAGAGCAGGGATATGCCGGATGTATCGGCACTGACCAGCAACGTGTGCTCATACCAGCAACAGACGCGCAGCTGCTACTCCGGGGACTGCCCAATGCAGGACGGAGACATGCTGATCTTCATTGACATGCGCGTTGGAGTGCAGCCCTCGCAGTGGTCCTATGTTTACAGCGAGACGTTTTTCCTCGCCATGTCCAGCATGTTCAATGTGAACGCGCAAAACATGGAACTGCTGAATGATCCCCGCAGTGAGTTCTCCTTGTCGGCCAAGCTGCACTTCCAGATCCGATTGAAGGCGAAAGACTATTCCAGCAAAAAAGAGCTCACTGCCGCTGCGCAGGCCATCCCAGTTCTGTGCTGGAAGGAGAACTTCGGGGCTGTATTGCTCGCTGCGCTGGAAACGTCGAGCCAGGCAGTCGACAAGATCAACTACTCGCGCTACGGGTACCTAGATCCGGCCACAGATGTCGAGGTCTTAAACGCGGTGGCTCTGCCAATTGGAGACGTTCGCGACCCCATCGACATCCCTTTGGACAACGAGTCCCCAGTTATCGTGGAGAACATCAAGCAGGCCTTCAAAGGCAATGAGGTGTACTTCTTCATTGGTGTGGGCATCGCCGTCAGCGGAATTGTGTGCTGTATGATGTTCTTGTACGTGCGATTGCACAGAGAGAGTCTGGAGCTCGCTAAGGAGAAGGTACAAAACACCACGCTGATGAGAATGTTGCAGAGAATGAAGAGCTGGCGGAGCGGCGAGCGCGTGGAGTTCGACGAGAACAGCGGTCATATGTACAGCGAGGTGGAGATGGCAGAGTCGAATCGTGGCACCGGACGCGGCGCGATCAACCCTTTGCACGACGATCAGTTGGACGAAGAAGAAATGACTGGCTCTATCTAGCCTTTCATAAGATGCATTCTTGGTTCTAGAATAGTAATTGTTGAATTCAAGCCAATTTTATTGATGCAATCATCCATCCAACGAGCAGTCTGTGCATGCTGCTTCGAGTATGCTCGCCGGCTTCTGTGCCGTATCTTCCAACACATGCCACGGAACTCCGCCAAGAATTTCGAAACGGCGACGCCAATCAGTTGCATTCGGGAACATGGCGCAATTTCTCCAATTCAGCTTCGGTCCACAGATATCATATAAATCATAAGTTCACACATCTCGGGTATTCAAAAGAAGAGAAAATGCTCTACCTCACTAGTTCTGATATACAAAATATTAATTCCTGCGGATATCTTTTTTAAGTTGTTTGCTTCGTCAGTTTTCGTGTCCAGTGTCTCTGTATTTTTATGTTATATGATTTCTGATATTTGGAGAATCTCTTATCATTATAGTAAAACAAATATTTTATGATTTTTTCAAATACTATTCATTGATGCATCCGGTACATATGCAGTGCAGTGGAAACAGTGCTGGCAAGCTCAAACTCTGAGCTGCCCGCTCGCGACTGCCACCTGGTATCAACAGCAGCCGGTGCAAACGAAGTGCTCATGCTCAGGTCCTAGTTCATGATTTCCTCCGTGTGGAGCAGCCCGCGTAGAGGATGCCGTGCGAACACGCTGACGGCCTGCACTGCACCTGCAGGCTCATCGCGCTGAATGATGTGCACGCGCTCCAGCACCGCGAATTTGGTGCCATCTATCGTAGCAGTCGCCCAACACAGGCCTGCGAAGTCTTGGCCATCTGGCACCCGCCAGATATCCATGATAACTGACGCCATCATCGGCAAATGGAAAGCTCCGATGAAGCGACCTATCACCATGGTGTCCACGGTTTGGCCATCTGCGGCTTGGGACATCAAAAAGGTCGGCACGGGCATCTCCATCACCGCTTTGTACTCGCGCTCGCTGGCAGGTTCCGCACGAGCCCCGAACGCATGCTCGAGGTCGGAGTCGCTCACTGCATCAACGTTCACAGGCGATGCGACACTACCCTCACTTGTCTCATGTGCGTCTGATGATTGGAAATCGGGTAGTTGCAAGCACTCGAGTGAGCAGCGGGCTGGAATGGACCCTGCGCCATCGAGCCCCAAGGCGTCGTTGTAGACGACGTAGTGCGACACGAAAAGCTCTGCACTAGCTCCGCGGGGTCCGTGAGAGATGAATACTGGTGTCAATGTTTTATCCATTTGCTGTAGACTTCTCTGTATCTTGCGCCAGGCATTTGTGTCTTTTCGCGTTCGGTCTTCCAGGGCCGCAGCGGCGCGTGCGGCGTCCGCCGTGACCGCGGTATCGAAGAACTGTCGCATGGACTCCGCCGTAGTAGGTGAGTTCTCCGCAGGAGACGGCAATAAACTAGGATCAAAATCTTCATCATTATCGCTCGCATCTGCGGCAAGCTCAGCATGCAGCTGTTCCTGAAGACGTGCTTCAATATCAACAGGGACGGATTCCTCGTTTACAGGGGGCTCTTCCTGCAAAACATTCAGCAATAACAGTTCTTCTTCTTCAAGCTTAGCAGCCATTCGCACTTCTTCACTGCGTTCAGGAAGAGGCTCAGGAACATGTGTCGATGTATGTTTTTGCTGAAATGTTGGAGAATCAGATGCTGGCACGTGCTGGCTTTGCTTTTCAAGTAGCAAGCTCACACCATTTTCGATATCTCTATCAGTAGATTGATCAGTACTGCTCTCAGATACTTTAACCGCTGGTTGAACAAGTTGAATGCCTTTTTGTCCATCAGCCTCAATTGTGGGTATCACTGCTCTTGATGAAGTGTTTGCATCTGATGGCGAGGTCTGAGTTTTATGCCACCGATAAATTAAGTAAGCAACCCCGCCTACAATGACAAGTAGTATGGCGATTGCAGCTACATATATTCCTACTGAATATTTTGATCCAGATGATGTACCGCCACATTGATACATGTTACTGTCGCATTTAGTACATTCCGCATTACTAGCTACGGCTTTGTATGTGCCATCTTGGCACTTCTGGCAATAACTTCCATCACAATATTGTCCTGCAGTATTGCATTCACTACCACTGACGATACAACTGGTACTTCCTGGGTTACTCGAGCTTACTGCTGTTACCCGGAACAGCAGTAACAACAATGCGACGTTCCCGGCCGAAAAACATTGCAAACTAGAAACTTGCATTGTCTCTAAATTATGCATATGCAATTGTTATTTTGCTTCCTAATTCTGTTCGTGCGAAGCCAGAATCATGCCGTCGATAAGATTGGACGTCAAAGTTTCTTTGATCCCATGGGATCGTACGGTGATACCTTTTTCAGTCCTCCTCTTGGTTCGCAACATTTTTGTCCCTGTGCACTTTGTTTTTACATTTATTTTTAAGTTACAGATGTACATACGGAAATATAAGAATACAATAAACCTTAGATTTCTGAGCATCTGCAATAATTTACACTTACTTGCAACCATGAAGACAGGGACAAGGTTTCTCCGTCAAGCAGCCCTCTTGCTGCGATTTCGAGTGGGCCGAACACGCAGAGGAATTACAGGGTCGCTTGCGCTGTTGCTGTCGTTTGCGGGCAGTTGGGCCGCTGTTTCTACAAACTCGCTCGCCTCTGGACCCCCCCGAAGCTCTACTGTAGGCGCGACGACCGCAGGAGGTGCAGCCTCCGCCTCTAGCTCTTCTCCGGCTTTCGTTCCTTCCGATTCTGCATCCGGTCCCAAGAACGTGGAGATGTCCACAACAACCACGTCGTCACTGCCCAAGACACACACTTCGGATCCGTCCCCAGTTCCTGTTGCGACGCTCGCGTTACTCTCGGCTGCGGCCTGTGCCC
>JACCDO010031340.1_pt1 | contig 12794 bp, 15 predicted proteins | sample 7446101 | NCBI WGS metagenome assembly JACCDO01 (sample SAMN15323440, study PRJNA562643) | freshwater metagenome | isolation source: river surface water | place: USA:Blue River Watershed | collected 2017-08-16
CAACAGAACCTCGGACACACCTAGACGAAGAATGAACCTTGTTGGCGACGTATTTACAGTTGGAATAGTCCTCCTCCTTCTCATCGGTGCTGTGGCATTTTACCTCTACACCCGGATTGCACAGGTGGAGAAGCATATGAATCTCCTTGAGAGCATCCTCCTTGACCTCAAGGTGGCCACGGAGAACTCTTTCCTCGGCTTCCCCATGCCTATGATGGGCGGCAGCAAGTCCGGCGGCGGCAGCGGTGCCAGCTCCCCTAAGAGTCACCACGAGGACGATGAGGAGGAGCTTCTCTCCGAGTATGTTCCCAAGTTGCCTACGGCACACCTCACATCTTCTGAGGAAGAGGAGCTTACCACTGATGACCTTGAGAATGACACCGACATGTACGAGAAGATTCTGGAGTCTGTTGCTGCATCATCGGCAGCCCCCGTAGAGGGACTTGAAGAGGTGGATATGGAGGCCGAGGGTAGTGATGCAGATGAGACCCGCTCAGTCCCTGCGCCTCTTCCCGAGCCTCTCAAGGTCGGCGAGACCGAGGAGGTCCATGTCAATAAGGTGGAGCCCAACTACGAGTCCCTCAGCGTGAAGGAGCTCAAGGAGCTCGCCAAGGCCCGTGGTGTTGCCGGCGTGGCTAAGATGGGTCGCCGTGACATTCTAGAGGCTCTCCGTAAGAAGGACAGTGGTGTAGAGGATGGAATCACTGGGTCTCTTGCGGACTATGGGTTCGGTTCCTCTCTTGATGGGAACGCTGCAACAATTGATGCCTAGAAAGACTAGAATCTTCTCCTACTAGTAAGAAGAACCTATGGCGTGGATGATGAAACAAGGATTCCGTATTGACCCCGATCAATGGGCGTCGTACAATAAAGGTGATATTGCCGGCGATGGCAACGGAAAAGTCCAGGCTGCCAATGTTGCTCCAATGATGTTTGAACCGGCCCCTGATAACCGTTATCCGGCCTACGCGGCTCTTATGTCAGATGGTCGGCTAGTCACGGATTACCGCAGTAAGTGCGAGAAGAATGTGCCTGTAGGGAAACAGTTTGCCACACACCAGTTTTTAGTGCATAATGCCGAGACAATGATTGCTGAAAGCCGGCGGCGCCAGGCGCTCTGGAATGGTGCCGTCTTTGGAATGGCGGCGACCGAGCCACGCCCTGCTGTGATTCAATCGTGTGATGCTGACCGTTGTACGATTGAGCCCACGGGGGACTTCTTTGGACTTGGCATTGAGCGCGCCGAGCCTGTACCCGAACTCTTTGGGACATTCACGGTGGATCCAACGTCCAAAGAGACCGCAAAGGACAAGCGTCGCGTGGCTGTTACAACACGCTATGAGGGAGGTCGTAACACTCCTCGTACCAAGCAAGGCCCTGAGACTTACACAAGTCGCCCTCCTTTGCGAACCGTAACATATGGTGAAGCGAAACTAGAGTAAAAATTGAGATTGTAGCCTGCGTCATATATAATAGTAGTATCAGAATGCCATCAAGTCGAAAGCCATATCCAGTTATAGGAATTATTTCAGTAAGTCCTATAACCGACATTGAATTTATTGAAGACGCATTTCGCAATCGTCCTGTTAGTGCATTTATACTGCAACCCCACGGTTTCACTGTATTGCCCGAGTTATACGCCAGTGCATACAACATTCCCGTGTATTTCATCCGTGACACGTCACCAGTATATCTATCTGCCATTGATGAACTCCATATCTTCTGCCGCAGCATAGACGAAGCACCACCTATTATGGATGCGTGTGATGATGCAAAAAAATACGTGGAAATTCACATTATAGGTGGGGACGGGGCGTCCCCACACCCCTCCCTGCTGACAAGCTTCGCCAGCGAATAAATTTAGTACTTACCTTCTCCAAGATCCTCCAATTGCCTTCAATGACGCAGCCGCACGGTCCTTGTAGGTGAATGCGATTGCGGTGGCTGCAACACCAAGTAGAAACCCATCAATGAGCCCAAACTTATAATATAATGATGCTTCACGTGTAATCAGTTCTTCTACTTTTTCTTTACACACACTAATTGTATTATTTTTAGATTGAATAATGTAATCACACTCATCTTGAATACAAATTGCATCGTCAGTTTCTTCACGAATCGTCTCTAGAGAGCTCATTTTGAAGACTTCCACACCTTACTATTAGGGTAGTGTGCAGAGTTTAGGCTAGGCCACAAATCCGCGCCACAAGGCGTAGAGTGTCACGGTCTTCTTTTCACAGTTGCGCTGGGCTGAATCCGAGACTTGCACTGGTTCATCTAAGCCCAGGGTATCTTCTCCATCCGCAACTTCAGTCGGCTCGTCATCTTCCGCCGGCTCCACTTCTTTCCGCACCACCATCTCCTTCAAGTATCCTGTTGCAGCCTTGGCCGTCGCACAAGCGATGTCCATATGACGAGTCCAAGGTGTAGAAAGACTTGCATCGGCCGGCGCACGAAGGAAAAGCCAGTACGCAAAGCTTGCTGATAGGGCTGTGCTTCCTTTGCTTGCCATCGGGTCCGAGAAGAACTCCAGCGCTTTTGTACCAACCCGTGTAACTTGGGCTGAGGCTTTGCCGTTACGCCTGCAACAACGCTGTGTGAGCGAGAATAATATAAGGGTGAGGCCTATTGTAGCTGCGAGTGTAATAGGTTGTGTAATGAAAATCGTAGTAAATTGCGAGAGCCCATAGGTCTGAAACACTTGGCCGGCTACTTCAGGGCGTCGGCTGACAGCGAAGGCGAGCAAATACTGAATACACCATGCAAACCAGGCGGCCGGCACCAAAATACCGACCCATCCTCTAACAGTATGTACAACAAACCATTTGGCGGCTCGGCTAGCGGGCTCCTTAGGGACATTTAGGGTGAGTGTGAGATACGCTTTCGCCTGGTCAAGTGTGCAACAGCGGTCTTGGGCGTTTGCGGGGCGGCGCTTGCATCGCACAATCATTGCAAGGTACTCCAGGAAATCCCCTTCTTGTGCTGTAGAATCTGTAGCGGCTCCTGTAGTAAGCATTTCGGCTTCGTCTTGCGCTGCAGCATCTTGTAGGTTGTACTGTGTAAGATATGCATTGGGTCCGCCAAGTTGGTGCCGGCGTTTGCGCTCGTGTCGTAGGCGATGTATTTCACGTGTAAGTACATCTTCGTTTATATTACACAGCGCCTCTTCTATCTTGTGGCGTCGTAGAAGCTCCTCGTATAGGATTGGATAACGCCAACGGAACTCTGCGGACCCTGCTGAATTCATGATGGTGAAGAAAATGCGCATAAATATAACATTAAGGGCGCTAGTGGCAACTGTATTCACAACTGTCTCAGCGACTGTCATTGGAGGCAAGGGCTCGCCGTCTGCTGGAGCACCGTGGGTAAATCCATATAACAGGGTAGTTATAAATAGTGTGTGAAAGAGCGAAGTAAATATAAATACTGCGCGGAAAATACGTGGAAGTCGTGGGTCATAACGGAAAAATACGGACAAATAGGAGTGTTGGTAGAAAAATCGTTGGGCGTAGAGTTTTGCCAAAAATACGATGCGACGTGCAAATCCTGTCGGCGGTTTGGGCGTGGTCGGCACGGCGTCAGCCGGCCAGGCGGCGGCGGAAAATAACGCGTCTTCCTCGGATGAAATACAGCGGTCCAGATGTGTATTTGGTGGATAAGCTTTCATAAGTTCCTGAATCTCTGTACAAGTATAGAGACGTGCGAGATATTTCACGGCGGCTTTACGGTCCAGACGTGCAAGGGCTATTAGGGTAATGAGAGCGGTGACTGCCCAGGCCCCGAAAAATGCATAGAATGGCCACAGGGATTTCAGGGCTTCCAGTGTGTAAATATTGAGGAAACTGCGGAACAAGGCCGCATTGGAGGCGGCGATGGCTCTGATGCGCCCACCGAAATCGGTGAGGTGCGTGCATTCGCAAATCATCGTGTCGGCGTCGGCGTAGGCTGCGCGACATCCGTCGCTGCTCCAGTTGCCGGCAGCGGTGTCCCAGTAAATACAGGAGCCTTCCAGGGTTGGTGCTGGACACGTATGATTACGCCAATAGGGTTCTGGTATTTGTAGCGGGGTATCGGTAATAGAACACGTGAGATTTGCTACGCGGCTCCCATCAGGGCACGTGGTGTTGGCTATTAGGGATTGTGTAGTTGTAGCCGTTGATGTATTTAATACAAGGATTGTGTCATTGGAAATACAAGAATATGTGATATTTGCGGGTAAGCGACTGGCACGTGTTTCGGATGGGAGGGCATAGCTAAAACGGAAGGGTTTGGCGAGGTTTTTTACAGTGATTGACTCGCCGGTTGCCGAGGACAGTTCAAAGCTGAGGACGGGAGTGTTCAAGGGCTCTCCACCAGCGGCTGCGAAAGGATTTGTAGTCCAAACAATAACGGACGCACTGAGGCCTGGGACTGCGATGTCAGCGGGAAGTGGTGGGACGGCAATGGCGAGACCGGCGCCGGTTGAAATAGTGACGCTGGTATTTTCGTCGGCGCCTGCGGCGGCCAGGGCGAGAGGCGCAGCAATAAACTGGAATGCGTCGGTTTTGATTTCAAACGTTTCGTTAGCACCCATACCAGCCTTCGGTAAGGCTGCAAGGAGTCGTAGTGTATTTTTCACGTCTTCTGTGGGCAGGTCCGCAGGAAGATTTTCAGCGATTGCAGTGAGTTGGCCTGGGTCAGCAGGTGGGCCGGCAAATAGATCATTCAGGAATCCTTGGAGTGCGGTAGAATTCTGTAGTACTTCCGCAGCATCTCCTAATAGTGATGACGGTGTGACCGTTAGGGATGGTGTTGTGGTTGGTGTGGTTGATGATGTAGCACTGGCTGTAATAGACGGACTCATAGAACTTGAATAAGATGAACTTATTGACGTTGTCTGAGATGGGCTATTAGAAGCTGTTGAGGATGGCGAACTACTGGCGCTGGGAGTTGGCGAGGCTGTCAGGGAGGCTGATGTCGTCGCCGATGCCGTCGCTGATCCAGACGGTTTTTTAGAAAAAGTTTTTGTGACTGATGATGACGATGAAGCTGTAATGGAAACAGATGATGAACTTGTAATAGATGCGCTCGTTGATTTTGAAGCCGATGAACTTGACGTGAGCGAAATACTAGCCGAGGCCGATGATGAAGCTGTAATAGAGACGGATGATGAAACTGTAATAGAGGGGCTTATTGAATTTGTCATCGTTTGTGAATTTGAAGGGGTAGAAGATGCCGAAATACTGGGTGAAATTGTATTTGTTAAAGTTTGAGTCAGGCTCGGGCTGGCCGACGGACTTGCCGACACGGAAGTTGTCGACGAAGAAGTTTGCGTTTTTGAGGAGGCCGGGGAATTTGAACGCGTTTGGGTTGATGAGGACGTAATAGACGGACTTAATGAACCTGTAATAGAAGGGCTTACTGTAGTTGTTTGAGAGGGGCTATTAGTGGTTGTTGGTGTCGCTGTAGTGGTTTGCGATGATGAAGCTGTAACGGAGGGACTTGATGAGGCCGTAATGGAGGGGCTCGTTGAGCTAGACACACTTGGGCTATTAGAGGTGGTTTGTGTCACCGATGCACTGGGTGATTTCGTATTTGTCGCTGTTTGTGTTTGTGTCGCGCTTGGGCTGGCCGAGGCGGATGCCGAGGCCGAACTTGTCAGCGATGATGTTTGCGTATTTGTGCGCGATGGCGAACTTGATGATGATACACTTGATGTAAGTGTATTACTGGATGATGCCGTAATAGAAGAGCTCATTGTATTTGACACACTTGGACTAACAGATGATGACTGTGATGTACTAACTGTTGATGTAATAGACGGGCTTGATGAACCTGTAATTGAAGAACTCATTGTAGGCGTCCGAGTAGGACTATTAGAGGTTGTTTGAGTCACAGATGCACTGGGTGATTTCGTATTTGTCGTGGTGGTGCTGGCGCTTGGACTGGCCGAGGCCGATGCCGAACTTGTCGGCGAAAGGGTTTGCGTATTTGTGCCTGTCGGCGATGATGACGGTGATTTTGTATTTGTTAAACTAGGTGATACACTTGTACTAACTGTAATAGAAGGGCTCATTGAGCTTGACATACTTGTACTAGCAGAAGGTGTCGGTGTCCGTGTGGGGCAACTTGTTGGAGTTGCAGATGCACTTGCTGTTCCAGACGCAGTTCCAGATGCAGTCAGGGATGGACTCGGTGTGAGCGTAGCTGTCACAGAAGCCGACGGTGTGATGGACGGGCTGCGCTCAATATAGACCGTCACTGTCTCCGTAACAGTCCGTGTTACAGTGGCTGTAACAGTCACATAGCGGAAATGCACGTAGGATGGCGTGGGAGTAATGGAGGAAGAGACAGTTGTCGTGGCAGTTAGGGATGGCGAGGTGGAGCTTGAGGGGGTTGTAGAAGGTGAAACAGTTTGCGAAGGTGAATTGGAGGCTGAGCGGGTCTCTGTAGGAGTTTGTGAAGCACTCGGTGTAATAGTCGCGCTAATAGACGGCGAGGCCGTTATAGAGGCTGTGATGGATGCTGAGGGGCTGATTGTGCGGCTGACAGTGGATGTCGGTGTTTCAGACGGTGTCTGTGATGGAGTCGGCGAAGGGGACGGCGGGTCCGTCACGCGAACAATTATATTGACTCCAGAATATACAATGCTAACGTCAGTCGTCCATTGCAAATACGCCGCGGACCCTGTACTATAAATATCGGGCGGCACGCCAAATCCTGATTTGGAGAAAATCATAGGAGCTGCCGTGCTAGGACCATCGTAAATCCGAATGAAATCGTAACTATTTTCGGTGGCAAATGTGTTAAATACAAATACCAGGCGCTTGTTGAGCGGGGCCTTCAACTCCACTCTACAAGTCATAAAATCAATATAATTTCCTCCATAATTTGTGTAAAAGCTGAGTGGAAAATCCTGGACCGTGTAAGTATTTGTATTTCGGTTTAGCGGACACACAATTTGTGTCACCGCTGCCGCCGGCGTTGGCGTCCGCGTCGCTGAGAAGCTGGCGGTCGGCGTGACGCTCGGTGATTTTGTCGGCGTCCGTGTTTGCGTCGGCGAAGTTGTTGCTGAGCGGGTCTCTGTAGGTGAGCGAGATGGTGATGGTGGTGGAGGATAGGAATATCCTGGATAATAGGATGGGTCAAAAGACGGTTCCTCTTCAAAGTAAAATGAGGGACTAGTTGTGGGTGATGGGGAAGTTGAGATGGAGGCCGATAAGGATGGAGACGTTGTTTCGGATGATGTTTGTGTGGGACTTCGTGTGGGGGTCGTAGAAGAGCTAGTAGTGATGGATGGTGACGGACTCCAGGACCCTGTTAGTGTGGCTGTTAGGGATGTTGAGGGAGTTGCTGTGGTCGTTTGAGAGGGACTTGTGGAAGCGGATGGCGTTGTTGAAGACGATTGTGATATACTTGCGGAGGCAGTCGCGGTTGTACTCGGACTAGTAGAAGCGGTTGTACTAGGCGATGCACTAGTTGTGGTGGTTGGCGTGGGGGATGGCGAGGGCCAGACGGCACATTCGGTAGCGCTCGGGGTCAAGTCATCACACAAGCTGAATTGCAAGCGACCAGTTTGTTGCCGCCACGTAGCCCGCCGAGCAGTCGTGGTTGCATTGCATGGCCCGCCGTTCCATGTTGCAACCCAATATGTTTCGTCGTCGGCTCCAGAGTTATAAAACCATTCTGCCTGGCGCAGGACGGGCCCACCAGGTGCCGGCCGTGGATGAACCGTGAGCCAGACAGGCGAATCAGGACTCAAATATGTACCGACGGAGCCTGTATCCAGCGAGAAATCTGCAACACCCGTAATAGTCGCATCAGAAAACTGCGTAGTGGCTGTTAGGAGGGTGCTACCGACCCGCGTACCACCGACATCGTCATACAAACCGAGCTCCCATGATGTCGGTGCTTGTCCTGGCGGTGTATTCAGCGTCAGGCGGACGAAGCGGGTCTGGCCTTCGGAGGACGGAGTGAAACGGGCCGCAAGAATTGTACAGGAGGTTTCACTGGACCCAAATGGCACCGATTCACTGTAAAATGTAGTGTGAAGATTTGTTGTATCATAGAGCGTTGTTGGACCCACGAGTGGTACTAACCACACGAGCCCTAATAGTCCAAGTAGGGCACGACGGAGAGAATTGTGCGTCATTATGATACATATAGTTTAAAAGTACAACAGTATAACACAAGAAGAATGGCTGGGGTTCAGCGGGTATTAGCATTTGATATTGGAATTAAGAATTTGGCCTATTGTATTTTGGAGAAACCGCGTGGGTCCGGGCCTGATGCATCAGGGGCTAAAATTATTGCATGGGAGAACGTGAATTTGCTATTAGAGGGTGTTGAGGGTGGGGCTGCAGCCGCGGCGAAGCCTGTGTGTGCAACATGTGGCAAAGGGGCAAAATGGGCTGTAGTGCGGGTGGGTAGCGAGGCTGGGGTTGCGGAGCAGCAGCGCCTTGTGTGTGCACGTCATGTGCCGGCGGATCGTAAGGTGTTGGCGGGGGCAGACGGGAAGCCATTTAAGACACTGCCGTCTGTGGGCGAGCTGAAGACACTATGTGAAGCCGGCGGCCTCGGCAAACCTGCCTCTAAAAGCCCAAAGAAGGAGGATTGGGTGGGACTATTAGCGACGCGGTATGCGCTTCCTGTTGGAGCCGTGGTAAAAGGCGCGGCAAAGGTGACACGGGCATTGGGGGCAAACGTGACGGCTCTTCATGACGGGATTTTGGCGATGATCCTGGATGATCGGCGGTATGATACATTTATGAGTTGTGATGCGGTGTTGTTGGAGAATCAGCCTGTGTTGAAGAATCCTACCATGAAGACTGTGCAGATTTTACTGTTTGCCACGCTGCGAGACAACTTCAAAGCGGAACGCGACGGTGAGCGACCTTTGCCGCCGTTCCATTTGGTCCATGCAGGGAAGAAGGTACAAGGAGTGGAGTCCGGTGATGCTGGTTATGCTGCACGGAAGCAAGGAAGTGAAGAGCGAGCAAAGACGTGGCTTTCAAAATATGCCACAGGGTCTGTATGGGAACGGGACTTTTTGGCGGCAGGCAAGAAATCGGATTTGGCCGATGCGCTATGTATGTGCCTCGATTATAGCTGTTAGGGCGGGGCTAGCGCGTCAAATATCTGCGCTTAAAACGTATGTCAGACACCAGAACATATGAGCGCATACGGTATTCCTATTTCAGAGCTGAAGGAAATCGCCGACCTTGGAAATTCCATGGGCGACGGGGGAAACGTCATCAACCTCACGGATATGGGTGGCGATGACCTCGGTATGGGCCTTCTCTCCAATTCAAACATCAATCTCTCGCGTAATGACGGCCCGGCAACTACTGTGAGTGTCTCTGCGCCTCCTCCTCTTTCCAGTGACATCAACATCACGCCCTTAGAGCCCCTTGATATGATGTCCAGCATTGATGTCCCCCTTGCGGACAACCTGGAGCCCATTGGTGGTGGTTTCCCCAACATCACAATTAACCGTGACCCTCCTCCCCTCTTTGGTGGCGATAGCAATATCTCACAGCCCAGCCTCGGGCTCGGGTCTGGTATGGACCCTGAGGCAGAGAAGAAGGAGAAGTTTGACCTTATCAACAAGCTCAATCGTTTAGAGGCCAAGGGTTTCCCTGTGACCCGCAAATATACCATGGACAATTCCCTGGAGGAGATGAAGACCGAGTTTGAGCGCCTTGTGGATGCACGCCAGCTGGAGCAGTCCATCAAGTTCCAGCGCCAGATGCTTGTAGGGTTCTCTACGGGTCTTGAGATGATGAACGAGAAGTTCAACCCTCTTGACTGGAAGTTGGATGGCTGGTCTGAGTCTGTGCATGAGAACATTGAGGACTTTGACGAGATTTTTGAGGAGCTCTATGATAAGTACAAGGGCAAGGGCAATATGCCTCCTGAGGCCAAGCTCATTTTCAAGCTCGCGGGTTCAGGGTTCATGTTCCACATCTCTAATAGCTTCTTCCGTGCCAAGGCCCCGTCTATGGACGACATCTTTGCCAACAATCCCCAGCTCCGTGCGCAGTTTGCGGCAGCGGCGGCGCAACAGGCGGGCCCTGGCTTTGGCAACTTCATGGGAATGTCAATGGGGCTACCCCCTCAGCAGCCCCAGCAGGCTCCTCCCACGCCCCGTGCGGCCCCTATGCCTGGTGGCCCAGGTGGCGCGTTCTTCCAGTCCCCGCAGGTTCCCCAGAATGTCGCAGCGGCTGAACCTGCTCGGACTGCACGTAAAGAGATGAAGGGGCCCTCAGGTGTGGATGATATCCTCAATACCTTCCGTGAGGTCCGTGAGTCCGAGGTGAGCTTCGGTGCGCCTTCGGCACCGTTCGGTGGCGTTGGTGGTGGATTTGGAATGCCCCTAGATGGTATCCCGCCGGCCATGGGTAACCAGCGGTCCCAGACCTTCACATCGCCGGCCACCATGGCCGCCTCTGAGATCCAGTCTCTCGCATCCGATGACCTTGGCAGCGTTGGGACCAGTGCAACGGCGTCTCGTGGGGGCAGCAGAAAGCGCAAGGCCGTGCCCGTGGGAAATACAGTGACGCTCAACGTTTAGGGGACGTTCCGTCCGCCGAAGGCGTTGGGCCACGCATTTATGCGTGGCGCTACCCCTATGACCCCTCCCACCTGGAGGCTTCGCCAGCAAATAAGCACAACCACCTAATAGCAACTTTTAGGGTAGGTAAATGAAATAATAAGAAATATAATCTATATCCTTTATTATTTATTACATATACACACATAATTGTACTGTTAGGGATGTATGATAACTAAGAATGCGAAGCTAGATTCTGAGCTAGGGGTCTAAGGGGAGCGCAGCTCCCCTTAAAGGGCATCTGCCACACTCTGTCCCGCCAACGCCGCCTGCTTAACCGCCGCCTTTACAACAAACTCCTGGCTCTGTGCGCCAAACTTCGTGCTGAGCGAGTTGTCCTCAACCTTGAGTTTCTTCAGCTCCTCCACAGACTTTCCAGCATCCAAGTTAGCAGCTGCCTGTCCCGCTGCAACAACAAGTGGTTGTTGTGCAACACCACCTGTCACCGGTACTGCAGCCTCTGCGGACGGGTCTAATGAACCCATATCTTGGAACGCTTCCCAAGACTTCACTTTGCCCTCCAACATCTTGTAAATGTTCATCTCCTGGTCGGTCGGCCTGGGAGGTGCAGGGCCTGCAGGACGTGCGCACTTAGACCCCTCTAATCCACGTCGACCTAGTACGCAGAACGATGAGTTTTCATTAAACAAGTAGCCAAGGGACATAATAATCAGTAACCAGAGCCAGAACGCTGTCACAAGATTGCGCGTGGCAATAAACAACACCACGAAAATCAGCCCGCGCCGCACAACTGGATGGCTCAAAAAGGCCTCCTGGCCCTTTGTCACCTCCAGGGCCAAGAAACGGCCCCCGAGATTCATTAATAGCATCATCAGGCCAATAAAGTAGGGATTTGTATTTATGCCTGCAATCAACGCACTTATAGGCCCAGCAGGGCCCGAAGACGCTGCTGCAAATATGCCGGGACTAGCTCCTAACATACTCATATCTATCTGATTTCACCAATGTTTTTCTATGTTATTCACCCACCATGTCGTAAAAGTGCTCCAACATAGCGGCCTCAATATCGGGCTCCTCGGGGCGCATCAGAAGATCCATATCGGACAAGTATAGGAGGACAGCGAGGCCGGCCAGGACGCCGACACGCGGACACCAAAGGGAGCCGGCTGCCACCATGGCGACTAGCAGTATATTCCACCAGGGATACAGGTGCAGCTCAATGAGCTGCAGGTTGTATGGCTCCTGGAATACCATACCATTAAAATAGAGCCACATTGAGAGGCCAAGTATAGCCAGCGCACGTAAAATCGTGTCGGTCGGCCCTTCGGGCTCTAAAAATGCGAACCACTCCTTAAGAGTCTTCATCTGAATGCTATTAAGGTGTGGTATAGTTTTCTATAGAGGATTTCTTAGCTCCCCTGTACAGGCTGTGTGCGGACCTTCTCGGACTCAATGCGTGTGGGGTTTTCCTTGAGAACACGCTCAATAAACCATTTGTGCTTCTTCTTGTCAATTGGCTGGATGGTCATATCGTCGCTGAAGACAAGAGGTGTGACTGCTTCACCGGGGGCATCACCAAAGGCCTCTTGTAGGGGCACTTCAAAGCGTTCGGCGGTCATTTGCTCTGCACGACCGGTGTGTTGGATGAGGCGGGCAGATAGGAGGGCAAACAGGAGGCCGATGGTCCATCCCTTCCACGCTGTAAAAGCAATCGTGAGAGCGAAGAGCAAGGCGCGTCCAAGGAGTGTATCGGTGAAGCGGAGGAGCTCTTCGGGAAACTGATGGGCCTGGGCGATGCCGACAATTAGTATGAGGCCAAGGAGCACATCGGGAGCATTCACAGTGCCGTCGGCAGTCATACGAGCCCCACCGGCTTGTGGTGGAAGACTGAGGGGCTTTCCACCGATTTGTGGCGCAGACTGCATTGATTTCATTGCTGGTGATGTGGCTGACATACTAGAAATACCTTTATAATAGGTTTGAAATAAATCTACATAATAGTATATAAGATGGTTGTTGTGCGTAATATAAATGATGCAAAGGGTCAGATTCAGGTTCTTATTAACAATATGAGTGGTATGAATAAGCAAATTGCAGCCGTTGTTGCAGCTACACCAGAAGAATCTAGACAGGAATTAATGAATTGGGTGGTAAATTATATGGGAACTGCTATACGTACATATGTACCTGCTCTTTCGGGGCACTCTAATGTGATTTTACCTGGTGCCAACAGCAACCCAGG
>JACCDO011226768.1_pt1 | contig 12794 bp, 12 predicted proteins | sample 7446101 | NCBI WGS metagenome assembly JACCDO01 (sample SAMN15323440, study PRJNA562643) | freshwater metagenome | isolation source: river surface water | place: USA:Blue River Watershed | collected 2017-08-16
CGAATGCGAATCGCTGCGAATAGTTCATCTAGGCTAGGAAAGCTAGACGCGATGGACTGATTGCTTTCGATAAAAATATTTCGCGTACGAGGTCGTATTCGGTTCCCGTTGTGGAGAACCCAAGGTTCGCCGCGAGTTGGCGCATGTCCGCTTCGGGGGCACACTCACTGAGTAATGCATTTGCCTGAATGTGGACGAGCAGCGTCCCTTGAAACTTTAATGGTCCGATGGTGACAAACTGACTCACTGTCATTTCGTCACACCACTGTCCCAGTGCGCGCATGATCGACAGACTGTGCACTTGGTCTTGAGCAGACACGCAAATGCCGCCTAGTGGTTCAAACTGAACGGGGTCAAACATAATCAGTCTAGCTTCCTCCGATTCCACAGCTTACTTTTACGTCAATCTTTGTGATGCATCAAGTACTCGATCTCCCTAGCTTCTACGGGTACACCCCTAGTTATCAATTCGCAGCCTGTGGGGGTGACGATTGCATCGTCTTCAATTCGAATACCAATATTCCAAAAAATCTCTGGTACATCTGGGGACGGTGTGACATACAACCCTGGTTCAATGGTCAGCACCATGCCGGGTTCGAGCATACGCCAAGCGCGCACGCCCGTTCCGGCTGAAGGTGTTCGGTAATCGCCAACGTCGTGCACGTCCATACCGAGCCAATGTCCCGTTCGATGCATATAAAACCGCTTGAAACTTTCGGTTTCGATATTTTTTTCAAGTGATCCGGTCAAGAGCTTTTCATCGATGAGTCCTTGCGTCAGTACGCGCACTGCGGCGTCGTGTCCAGCATTCCAGTGATGTGTTGGCGATACGCAAGCGGCCGCTGCGCCCTGCGCGGAGAGAACGATTTCGTATAGCGCTTTTTGAGCAGGTGAAAATAGACCGTTGGCCGGAAAAGTGCGGGTGATGTCAGATGCGTAGCCATCGAGTTCGCAACCGGCGTCAATAAGAACCAGATCGCCATCACGCATGACTGCATTCCCTGCGCGGTGGTGTAGGGTGCACGCGTTCGCGCCCGCGGCGACGATACTGTCGTAGGCCACCGATTGCGCGCCATTTTTGCGAAATACATATAACAGCTCGGCTTCAAGCTCATATTCGTGCATGTCAGGCCGCGCGGCTTGCATGGCCTGTCTATGCCCATTCGCAGAAATCACCGCGGCGCGTCGCATCGTATCGAGCTCATGCGTATCTTTGATCAAGCGCATTTCGCTCAGCGGTTCGCCGATATCAAGCCACTGAGTGGGTGCGACGCGTGTGCCGCGTAACGATGTCTGCGCCGCGCTGACCCAGGCATGTAGTTGCGTCAGATATTGTGGGTTGCGACTGCGGGACGTATTGGCGAACAGATTCTTCAAACCTGCCATGAGGAGCGGGATTTGCGTGTCGAGCTCTGGCGTGGGAAACGCTTGATCGAAGCCGAGGTATTCCGCGGCGGCAGCAGGCCCCCAGCGTTTTCCTGTCCATGTTTCCATGAGCGGATCTTTAGGTTCACAGAACAAAATGCTTTGATCTGTATCGCCAGCGATCAGCACTAGCCAAGCGTTTGCCTCTGTGAAGCCTGAAAGATAGAAGAAGTCACTGTCGTGACGAAACCCGTAATGGTTATCTCTGTTGCGTGATACTTCTGTGCCTGTCGGCAAAATAGCAATCCCGCCACCCATGCTACGCATCCACTTCAGAATTTGTTGGCGACGCTGGACAAACGGACTTGCTATTTTCGGCGGGGTAGTCATGAGATATCGGTTCGTAGCGAAGGGGATTGTCTTTTCTTGTATTTGAATGCGGTCTAATGACCCTGTGTCAACATACTACAATTCACGACATAGATTGTGCGCTGATCTCCGATCGTTTGAAAGGTTGTTAGATGGATTGGCTGAGCTGGCTTAAGCCCTGGGAATTGTCCCCAGTATTACTTGTGTGCTTCGTACTCAGCGCCTGGCTGTTTGTGCGAGGCGTTCGCGTTCGTCGAACATCGCGCGCGCGCCAAGTGTTTTTTTGGACTGGCTGGGTCATGTTGTACTTGTCGATGCACACGATGCTCGACTACTACGCTGAGCGCATGTTTTTTATGCATCGCATCCAGCACCTTGTCCTGCACCATCTTGGACCACTCGTTGTGATGGCTGCTTACCCCGGTTCAGTGATGCGCGCAGGTTTACCGCGCGTGTTGCGGCAGGCACTGTTTCGGTTCAACGATACCGTCGTTGGGCGTGGTGTTGTTTCAATACTGACCAATCCTATTCTTGTGCCCGCGTTGTTTGTATTTTTAGTGGTTATCTGGCTGATCCCTTCCGTACAGTTTTACTCAATGCTGGATTGGCGGTTGTACAGATTAATGAACTGGTCTGTTGTTATTACCGGCTTTATGTACTGGAACTTGATCTTGGATCGCCGGCCCAACCCGCCAGCGGCCATGACGCCTGGTGGGCGTGTGATCTCCCCGATTGTGACGATGGCGCCACAGATGGTTGCGGGTGCCATCATCGCCTTCACTGAACGCGATTTGTATCCGCTGTTTGATTTATGTGGACGCGCAATCGCCATGACTGCGCAAGCGGATCAGATGATCGGCGGTTTGACGATGTGGATACCTGCGGCGATGACCGAGGTGATTGGTTTGTTGGTTGCTCTGCGCACTTTGATGCGGCTGTCTGCGTCGGGGCGCTGGGGGGCGGCTAAGCCCCGTGCGCTCGGCGCGCGACGGGGCTGATGATTGAGTTGACCCCGTCGGGCGCGGTAGGTCGTGCTTAAGGGATAAGGCCGTGATACTTGCGGCCGAGTGCGACGGTGGCTCTGAACATGCCTTCTTTGTTGCCGCAGTCGTAGCGAATGCCCTCGTAACGATGGGCGAATACGGGTTGCTCTTTCAGCAGAGAGGCAATGCCATCGGTTAACTGGATCTCGCCGCCAGCGCCAGCTTGTGTTTGACGTAGGTGCGCGAAGATACGGGCATCTAGAACATACCTACCTACAACGGCAAGTGTTGAAGGCGCCACGTCTGACTTGGGCTTCTCGACAATATGCCGCACACGCTCTGTGCGCGGACCGGCTGGATCCGTTGCGACGATCCCGTACTTGTCGGTGTCACTTAATGGAACTTCTTGTACACCTAGAATGCTGCCTTGGTAGGTCAAGGCAGCGTCGATGAGCTGCCCCATGACTGGGCGTTCTGCATCAAGCAAATCGTCAGCGAGTAGCACGGCGAAAGGCTCGTCCCCGACGATTGGTGCGGCTGTCAGAACGGCATGGCCGAGCCCTAATGGAGCCGACTGTCGAATGTAAATGCAGCTGACATTCGAGGGTAGTATTTCTTGAACGATCGCAAGCAATTCAGCCTTGCCCTTGCGGGCTAGTTCGTTTTCCATTTCGGGGGCAGAATCGAAGTGGTCTTCGATGGCGCGCTTGTTACGCCCGGTCACAAAAATCAAGTCCGTAATTCCTGCGGCGACGGCTTCCTCCACAGCGTATTGAATGAGGGGCTTGTCCACCACGGGTAACATTTCTTTTGGCATAGCCTTGGTGGCCGGTAAAAAACGGGTTCCTAGTCCGGCGACAGGGAAAACCGCTTTGCGTACAGGGCGCATGTTGATTCCTTGCAAAAAATCGCCCAAAGGGCGGAACATATCTCGACACCCGCTATCATAAGCCTATGGCCTCGAAACATAAAAAACGTCACCTAAACCCGTCATCCAAGTGTCTTATTTGGATGCTAAGCGCGCTTTTGTGCGCTCCGTCGGCGTCTTGGGCACAACCTGCCGCTGTACCCACCCTTGGATCGCCCGCCTCGGCTGAGCTTTCCCCATCGGTGGAGCGCCGCCTGGGTGAGGCCATCATGGTGCAGGGGCGCCGAGATCCGGAGTACATCAATGACCCGGACTTCAGTCAGTATTTGAATGATATGGGGCGCAGGATTGCTGCATTTGCCCCCGGTGGAGCGCCGCAAGTCGACGTGTTCGGTGTGCGAAATCCCGTCGTGAACGCGTTTGCAATGCCTGGAGGCTTTATTGGTGTGCAGACTGGCTTAATCGTTCTTGCCGGCTCAGAGTCTGAGTTAGCTGGAGTTGTCGCTCACGAAATCGCGCACGTGACGCAACGGCATATCGCTCGCGGCTTAACGCAACAAACTCAAGGAGGGCACCTGGCCTTGGCAACCTTGGTCGCTGCGGTACTTGCAGCGATGATTCCTGGAGGTGGTCAGGCCGCGATGGGTATCGCAGCGTTTGGGCAAGCTGCCATGATTGATCGGCAATTGGGATTCTCTAGAGATGCAGAGCAAGAGGCCGATCGCACAGGCGTTGAGATGTTGCGTAAAGCCGGCTACGACCCGAACGGTATGGCGCTGATGTTTGGTCGGTTGATGAATGCCTCTTCTCTGAATGAAGGACGTGGGGGTGGCGTGTACGCGACAACTCACCCCTTAAGCATTCAGCGAATGACCGATATGCAAAACCGTATACGGCAATATCCTGCGAGCAAATCTCAGACTTCAGATGAGTTTTGGTTTCTGCGCGCGAAGGCTCGCGTGTTGCAAGCTCTTGATCCGCGCGCGCTGCGGCAGGCGATGGATCAGATGGAGGATGAGGCGCGCGCCAAAAGTAACGCAACGGATGGTGCGGACGCACCGGCGCGCCGCGCCGCGGCTTGGTATGGCGTCTCACTGGCCGCGCTTGCCCGACAAGATCCTGCAGCGGCCGCAGCGGCTCTTCAGCAAGCACAATCGTTCAAGATATCATCACCCTATCTGGACTTGCAAAAAATAGATATTGACATCGCAAACCGCCAATACGCTGCGGCCCTGACTGCGGCACAGGCCGGCCACAAGCGGTGGCCGTCCCGTCGATCTTTCGCCATGCGTGTGGCCCAAACTCTTCAAGGCACTAACAAAGACGCTGAAGCAGCGGTGTTTTTGAAAGCACAAATTAAGCGCTGGCCCACTGAAGAGCCGGATTTTTACAAGATGCTGGCGGCGTCTCAGGATCGCCTCGGTGAGCCAGTCGCGGCGAAGCAATCGATGGCGACCTACTACGAGCAAGTAGGGGCCTTGCCGGCTGCGGTGACGCAATTGCAACAGGCGCGTGCGCAGTCGCAAGACTTTTATCTGCAGTCACAGATTGATGGCCAGATCCGGACGCTGACAACAAAAATTGCAGATGATCGTCGGTTACTGGAGCGGTTTAAATAGTCGGCTCACCGGTCTAGCGCGATGTAAAAAACGTTTCGATACGTCTGGGTAACCATCCAAGATTTCCCGGCCATGTCCCTGTGACGAAACTAACATGTCCGCCTTGTGCGGGCTGGTGCAGGTGAATGCTTGGGTTGCCGTACTCGGGGCCAGGCAACGCCGCTTCAGGAAGGAAAGGATCGTTGCGCGCGTTCAGTACGAGTGTGGGTGTGCAAATGTGCTTCAACCACGGCTTGCTTGAACATTGTGTCCAGTAATCTAGGGCATCTTTAAAGCCATGCATCGGGGCCGTATAGGCATTATCGAAATCTCGCAAATCTCGTGCTTGATGAATTCGAATCGTATCGATGACGCCTGGAAATCGTTGTGCTTTCTTGAGGACCTTAGGTCGAAGCGTACGCAGAAAATGACGAGAGTAGATCTCGCGATTGAACCGATCGTCTGAAAGGTGGTTACCTGCAGCAACAAGATCAAGAGGGGCTGAGATCGCGGCGGCGGCTTTCAGCCAAGGTACTTCGTTGGGCGATTCCCCTAGGTGTTTGAGTAGTGCATTCCCACCAAGCGAGATACCAACGGCATGCCAATGCCCTGCAGGAAATCTAGAACGTACTGTCTCAAGCATGAAGCGAATTTCTGCCGAGTCGCCAGAGTGGTACGCACGTGCTAAGCGGTTTGCAAAACCCGAACATCCTCGAAAGTGGGCTACGACTACAGTCCACCCTGCCAATCGAAAGTGTTGAGTGATCGATTGGGCGTAACGACTTTTACTGCTGCCCTCGAGTCCGTGCAAAAGAATCAGCGCGGGACTTGCGGTCGAACGCTCGAGTGCCTCACGGCCGGCCTCGTCGAGCCATTCCGTTGCGGCAGTTTGCGTGAGTGCGTTGTCGTGCGCGCGCTTAGGAGGGCGCGGTAGTGCTGGAGAGTTCCAGTCGAAATCAATGAAATCGCCGTCTGGTGTTTCCACGCGATCGCGAATAAACCGTATGCGATTTGCGGGCGCCAGTAAAGCACCGAACAAGGTTTGTGACTGTCGGTCTGGAAGCCACGCTGGAGTTGGGCAAGGGGATAAGTCGAGAAGTGCGCTCACGAGTTGGTGCTTAGTGCAGGAGCCCGGGTTTATCGTGTAGGTCTAGGATGCCGGCTTCAACCGGCGCAGCTGATGCGTGGTGCATCACCAATTTCCAACCCGTCGGACCTTTGTGATAGACATTCGTTGCATAGCAATGTGCAATTTCTGTACTGTCTGCACTTTTGACCGTAATTTGCTCGATCAGTGAATGTACGGCACCCATCATGCTGTGCAATGCCACGGTGAGCGAAGGACGGATCCGTAAGCCACCATTCGCCAGAATCTCTTGCCAAGATTCCTTTACAGCGTGCAGCCCCACGATGCGCAGCCCACCGGGGTGAACGCAGATAATTTCCTCGTCCTCAGCCCAGACTTGCATCAAACGCGGTAAGTCAGCACGCTCGAGCGCGTCGTAAAACGCGAGTTCTGCCTCTTCTGGGGTGGCAAAGATGATTGGCAAGGTTGGCAGCCTAGTGGGCGTGAACGGAAGTGCCGGGTGCCAACCGATACTCTGTGCTGCAGTAGGGGCACTTCGCAGCACCAGTCTTCGCGACATCAAGAAAGACCCTAGGGTGCATACTCCAAAGAGGCGCTTTGGGGCCTGGGCAATGGAGAGGTAAGTCGTCCCCCGTTAGTGTGATCGCTTGCTGGTTTTCCGTGGAGCCAGATGCTTGAGTCATTGCGCGTCTCATCAAAATAAGGTGTTGTCACGATTGTAACAACTGCGCGGTCTACAATAGACAAAACCAAAGAGAAAAATCTCTCTAATCCGCGCATTGTTGTATGTCGTTGAACTGATTACGTGACTGCTGCCCCGCTTGACCCAACCGCCTTACGTGCCCTGCGACGTCGCGCTTTTTTTGACGGTGTACGAACTATTTCGCCAGGGCTTGTGGCACTCGCAATTTGGGGCGTCGTGACGGGCGTCGCGATGGTGAAGTCAGGATTGTCTGTCTCGGCCTCTGTCGTGATGTCGTTACTCGTTTACGCTGGCTCGGCTCAACTCACGGCGATTCCTTTGCTTGTTGTTGGTGCGCCTCTTTGGCTGATTTTTGGCGCGGGCATCATCGTGAACCTTCGCTTTGTGATTTTCGGTGCTGCGCTCCATCCTTATTTTCAGCACATGCCCTGGCCCAAACGCCTGTTTCTGGGCTTCATGAATGTGGATATCGTTTTTGTGACCTTCATGGGGCGCTTTGGCAGCGCACCGCAAAAAGGCAACACCGAGCAACTTTGGTTTTTTATCGGTGCCACCATCCCTTGCTGGGCTATGTGGCAGCTGACTTCGCTCATTGGCATTACCTTGAGCGCATCGGTGCCCGCGTCTTGGTCACTTGAGTTCGCAGCCGTTTTAGCGCTGATGGCTCTGATGCTTCCCTTGATCAAAACACGGCCTGCGATGATCACCGTGCTGGCCGCTGGGGCGACGGCGTGGCTGACGCAGCCTTGGCCGCTCAGAATCGGATTAGTGGCCTCGACCGTCGTCGGGATCGCCGCTGGCATGTGGGCCGAGTCCCAGCACGCGCGGAACACTCAGGCAGGGGGCTCTGAACCTTGATTAATGAACCTTGGTACGTTTACACAGCAATTATCTTGCTCGCGTCAACGAGCGTAATTTGTCGAACGGGCTACGTCCTGTTTGGGCATCTTTTGCCGTTACCTGACATTTTGCAACGTGCTTTGCGCTATGCACCGCTTGCAGCCCTGACTGGGATTATCGTGCCGGAGCTTTTGCCCTGGCACCCAGAGCTTGGGCCTCAGCTCGATTTGAGGCTGCTGGCTGCCGCCGTGGCGACAGCCTTGTTTTGCTGGACGCGCAATAGTTTTCTATTGATTGCCTCTGGAATGGTGGTCCTTTGGGCTGCTAGATGGGTGATCCCTAGTTAAAACCCTCGGGTTAGTCGGCGCGCTGCGGTACACTAGTGGGTGATTTCTTAAATAATTCAATGACTTCAAACACTCAAACCGCGATACAGCTCGAGCTGACGATCCCCACTTTTGCCGAGATTGGATTGCATCCGGCCCTATTGCAGGCGGTATCCGATACCGGATACACGACGCCCACTCCAATTCAGGCCCAGGCTTTGCCCTCTGTGATGGCAGGCAACGATGTGATGGGAGCGGCACAGACAGGCACAGGAAAGACCGCCGCGTTCACGCTGCCCATTTTGCACCGTCTGATGCAGCACGCGAACTCAAGCGCATCTCCAGCTCGACACCCCGTGCGCGCGTTGATTTTGACACCAACCCGTGAGCTCGCCGATCAAGTTGCTGAAAGTGTGAAGCGCTACGGCAAGCAAACGACGCTACGTTCGGCTGTCGTGTTTGGCGGTGTCGACATTGGTCCTCAAAAAGAAGCCCTGCGTAATGGTTGCGAAGTCTTGATCGCAACGCCAGGCCGTTTGCTCGATCACGTCGAGCAACGCAACGTTAATCTTGGCCAAGTAGGCATTTTGGTACTGGACGAAGCCGATCGTATGCTTGACATGGGTTTCTTGCCCGACCTCGAGCGGATCATCCGTTTACTGCCCGCCCAGCGCCAAACCTTGTTGTTTTCAGCGACGTTTAGCAACGAAATTCGTAAGCTAGGCCGTACGTATTTGAACAGTCCAGTTGAAATAGAAGTCGCGAAGCGAAACGCGACAGCTGACACCGTGACGCAAATAGCCTATGCCATGTCAGGTGAGGCAAAACGTGCGGCAGTCGTGCACTTGGTGAAGTCACGCGGCTTGAAGCAAGTGATTGTATTTTCCAACACAAAAATTGGTACGGGCCGTTTAGCGCGTCAACTTGAGCTTGATGGTGTGCGCGCTGAATCGATTCACGGCGATAAGTCTCAGGCCGATCGTATGAAGGCGCTCGACGCGTTCAAGGCTGGAGAGCTTGAGGTCTTGGTCGCCACTGATGTTGCCGCCCGTGGTTTGGATGTGGCGGGTGTGCCTTGCGTGATTAATTATGACTTGCCGCATAGCGCAGAAGATTATGTACACCGCATCGGTCGTACCGGCCGAGCTGGTGCCAAGGGTGAAGCAATCTCGTTGTTTGCACCTGCCGAAGAAAAGTATTTGCTTGATATCGAAAAACTCATCAAGTCCCCTATCACCCGTTCAACACTACAAATTCCCGGTGAGCTGATCGCACGGGCGTCCGAACGTCCAGAGCGTGGAGGACGCGGAGAGGGTCGCAGTAGTTCCGAGCGTCACGGTGATCGTGGTGCTGAGCGAGGCGCGCGCCCGAGTCGCTATAGCGCACCGGTCAAACCGATCGATGAGTTCTTTCTTAAGCCCTATGAGCCATCTGCTGCCGCAGTCGCCGCCGCCGCGCAGTCGCCTGCGCCGACCACAAAGAAGCCCGCACTGGTTGCCAAACGCCCGGTTGGGTTGCTGCTAGGTGGTGCAATTAAAAAGACCTAGCGTTTGCGCGATCGCATGACGCTCGGGTTTTTGATTCAGCCATGTGCGAGTAGTGCGAGTAGGTCTTTCGGCAGTCCGCAGACTTGTGCGTTTCCAGGTGCACGCATTGCCTCAAGCAGGCGTTCAAGGTGTTCGATGTGCGGCAAGATTGTGCCCATGAAACGCACGGCGCCATTGTCGATAATCCCGATGGTCGGGAAGTTCTCGACATCTTCGTCTCCAAGTAAGTCCGGGTGATCTTCAATGTCAATCCAGACGAAACAAATGTCGGGATGTTGTGATGAGAGCGTTTCGAGTTTTGGTTTGTACGCTTTGCACGCATCACACCAGGCTGCGCAAAAGCAAAGCGCCAGTCGTAGGTTGGGCTCGTCAAGCCGCGCGACAAGTGCTGCGGCGCCGGGGAGGTGTAGAGTCATCGATGCACAGAGGAGTTTGTTTGTCTATGATAGCCGGGTTTAATTTACTGCATACGCAACGTCCATGACACAATTTTCAACGCCGCCATCCTTACGCACTGCGCCGAGCGGCTCACGGTCGGCGGGACTCGCTGGAGTGGGAGATGCTTTCGGTCGTGCGGTGCTATCGCAGTTCCATCCAAAGATGCTTTTCGCGTTGCTCCTGCCCTTTTTATTGATGATGGTAGGCGCCTTGGTGGTGCTGTTTGTGGCACTTGGCCCACTGACTGATTGGCTTGATCAGCAACTGAGCGCGACAACCCCACTTCTTGTAGCAGCGCAGTGGCTGCAGTCTATGGGTTTGTTCTCCCTTGCCGCGATCAAGGCATGGTTACTGCCGCTGATGGTTGCCGCGGTATTGTTGCCATTGACAGGAATCCTTGGTTTGGCCGTCGCAGCAGTCTTTGTGATGCCAATCGTGGTGCGCCATGTTTCCAAGCATCACTACAGCGACCTGCAACTCGCCGGCCAACATGCCTTTGTTGTGAGCTTGTGGAACGCGCTGTGGGTGAGTGTGCTGTTTATCCTGGGTTGGCTGCTGACGCTACCCTTTTGGTTGTTTCCGCCGTTAGGGTTGTTAGTTTCGTTGCTTTGGTGGACGTTTGCATTCTCTCGCATGATGCGACTCGATGCGATCGTAGATCATGCAAGTACCTCAGAGCGCACAGAGTTAATTAATCGGCACGGCACGGGATTCTGGGTGATTGGCTTGGTCTGCGCACTGCTCAATCTCTTACCGCCCGCGTGGATATTTTTGCCTGTTTTTTCTGGTTTGGTTTACACACATTTCGGTTTGGCCGCCTTGCGGCGCCTGCGCCAAGAACGCCTTTCATTTACCTAGTTTGCATGCGTACTCGTGACATGACGAGTCGCATTTGTGCTGAAATGTAGGTTGTATTTGTTTGACACTTTTTGGAATGCTTATGGCTGCCTCTACACAGAAATCTCGCTTTGGCCTTATTGTTGTTGGCGATGAAATCCTATCCGGACGCAGGCAAGACAAGCATTTCCCTAAAGTCGTGGAGCTGCTCGGCGCTCGGGGCTTGCAGCTCTCTTGGGTTGAAATCCTGTCGGATGATCGTGCAGCGCTGACGGCGGCCTACAAACGTAGTTTTGCCTCTGGCGATATCGTGTTGAGCTGCGGTGGCATTGGTGCGACCCCTGATGATCACACGCGTCAAGCGGCAGCTGCGGCATTGGGTGTACCGCTGGAGCTGAACGACTTTGCGAAAGAGCAGATTACGATTCGTTGCGCTGAGAATGCTGCCAAGGGCCAGGGTACAGCTGATATGAATGCCCCCGAGAATCAGCAGCGTTTGCAAATGGGTTTTTTCCCAAAAGGTTGCGAAGCTGTGCCCAATCCCTTCAATCGCATCCCCGGATTTTTTATCCAAGATCATACGTTCGTGCCCGGTTTCCCGGTGATGGCGTGGCCAATGCTTGAGTGGATGCTTGATACACGTTATGCGCACCTGCATAACAAAGAAGATCGTACAGAGCACTCCTTTATTGTGTATGGTTTGCCGGAGTCCCGTATTACGCCTGCCCTTGAAGCTCTCGAGCAAAAATGGCCCAGCGTCAAAGCCTTCAGTTTGCCCTCTGTCGGCGAGGGCGGGGGTTCGCCACACATTGAGTTGGGCGTGAAGGGCGACGCAGCCCCAGCTGCCGAGGCGTTGGAGTTTCTGCGTGCCGAAGCATTACGCTTAGGTGGGCGTTATGAGCCCCCCGTGGCAAAGTAACGCCTCATCGATCAGGACAAGCCGGTAATCTCGCCCGCATCGTTGATATCGATGCCGTTTGCAGCGGGCACGACGGGTAAGCCCGGCATGGTCATAATATCTCCGCATACGACGACCACGAATCCAGCACCTGCTGCAAGACGTACTTCCCGAATGTTTAGGGTATGACCGCTTGGGGCGCCACGTAATTTTGCATCGCTTGAAAAAGAGTATTGCGTTTTTGCAATACACACAGGAAGGTGGCCGTAGCCTTCCGCTTCGAGTTGTGCGAATTGCGCGCGGACTTTTGCATCCGCGGAGATCCCTGCCGCCGAGTACGTTTTCGTTGCAATCGTCTGCACCTTGTCCCACAAAGACGCCTCATCCTCGTACAAAAACTTAAAGTGATTCGGTTGTTCGCAGAGTTTGACAACCGCACGAGCAAGGTCGGCCGCACCTGCGCCGCCTTTAGCCCAATGCTCTGCCAATACGACCTCAACGCCTAAGGATGCGGCGGTCGATTGGAGTAGGGCGATCTCTGCAGCCGTATCTTCAGTGCGATGGTTGATCGCGACCACGCACGGTAAGCCAAAGTTTTTAGTGATGTTGTGAATGTGACGCTCAAGATTGACGACGCCTTGACGCAACGCATCGAGGTTCTCCGATCCAACGTCTTTCACCTCGACGCCGCCGTGGTACTTCAACGCGCGCACGGTGGCGACTAATACAACGGCAGAAGGTGTCAGTCCTGCCTTGCGACATTTGATGTCCAAGAACTTTTCTGCGCCGAGGTCCGCGCCGAAGCCCGCCTCTGTCACAACATAGTCAGCGAGTTTGAGTGCGGTCGAGGTGGCTAGAACAGTATTACAACCATGGGCGATGTTTGCGAAGGGCCCCCCATGGACTAAGGCGAGGTTGTTCTCAAGCGTTTGCAC
>JACCDO011509503.1_pt1 | contig 12792 bp, 6 predicted proteins | sample 7446101 | NCBI WGS metagenome assembly JACCDO01 (sample SAMN15323440, study PRJNA562643) | freshwater metagenome | isolation source: river surface water | place: USA:Blue River Watershed | collected 2017-08-16
AGCCAACCAAGTAGCAGACCCTCAAGCCAACCATCAAGCCAACCAAGTAGAAGACCTTCGAGCCAACCAAGTAGCAGACCCTCAAGCCAACCATCAAGCCAACCAAGTAGCAATCCATCATCACAGCCTACGAGACAACCATCATCACAACCTACGAGACAACCAAGTAGCAGACCCTCAAGCCAACCAAGTAGCAAGCCATCATCACAGCCTACTAGGCAACCATCATCTCAACCTACTAGGCAACCTACTAGGCAACCAAGTAGCAAGCCATCATCGCAGCCTACAAGTAATCCGACTACTACTCCTACAGCAGTGCCAACTACTATCCCTACAGCAGTGCCAACTATGATTCCTACCCAGCCATCTTCGTCGCCAACTTCAATACCATCTCGCCCCTCGAGTATGCCTACCTCCGCTCCATCAAAATGGTCTCTTCCTATCGAGTCACAATATTATATTTTGATTGTATATGCGGGTGCTATGTTCATATGTATTTTATTCTTTTTAGGAGGACAGTATATTTTAGATCAACCTGAAATTGAAATTGCATCCAGATCTAAGGAAATAGATGATACTATTGCCTGTGATACTAAAGTGAAACCATCCAGTATTAATCTAGCTAATCCAAACATTAGTAGATTTTCACCACGCAAGACCAAGAAACAAATCGAAAAATACTATTCCGAAGTAGATAGGTCTATTAAAGAAGAAGAGGAACGGAAAGATGACAAACTCATTTTAACGAGATATATGACATCTTTATTTTTTGGTTATAAAAATGGAGTGTACTCCGACGATACTAATATTAGTACGTATCAACGACTCTGGACAGAAATAAAATATTCACATCCATATTTAGCTTTAATTTTTAAGCCTAGGTATATCGGTGGTACTATTACTAATGTTTGGTATTATAGGTTACTTTTTCAATGCACCAGATTATATATGAATATTGCTGTTGTTTTCACCGTTATATCAATTTTTTATGACGTACAATATCCAGGTGACAATTACGATACTTGTCAACCGCTTAGTGAAAGTGAAAGTATTTGCAATAATGCCATTACAACGTTTTTTGGCGAGACACAATATTGCTCTTGGACTGGAGATTCTTGTGTATATAGATTACCGGAGTATAACGGAAGAGAATTGCTTTTGATTGTACTATTTGCCGAAGGGATTGCGGCAGCAATTTATTGTTTCCTTGATTACTGGTTTCAAAGCCTTCAAAGAAGTATCATAAGTTTGAATCGAGAACAGTCTATATATTTGTCTGTACCCAAAGAAACTATGCGAGATCACAATATATTGAGTGATAATTATCACGAATCATATCATTATATCAGAAATATTTCTTTCAAAAATTTTTCTCATGATAACTATTATAATATTCCACCAAGTGTGTTACATCAGTTTGTATTAGATCACCAAAGTGATTGTACTGTCAATAATTACTTCTACCAGCTACATATAGATGATGTAGATGCCGAATTAGATTTGGTAAATAAATTTGTGTCTGACAATCGATATTTATTAGACCATTCCATTGACTCCCATATTGGAATTTATTTGATTTTACTTTTTATGGACGACATTATATCTAATTTTGGTAATCGCATGCACACTGCTGCGTCTTTGTATCGGAATAAAATTAATAGTATAATCACAAATGTAGGCGAAAATTCATTGGTAATAAAATTACCATCAATAATGCAAATTGTGTTTTCCATAATTTTGCTTATATGCCTCAATGTTGGGTTGTGCGCTGTTGCTGTATGTACGGCGTATTACAAAACTGCGACTTGGTTTTATAGTTTCGGTCTTGCTTGTGTCATTCATCTATTCATCGATTTTTTTATACTTCAACCAAGTGGATGTATGATCGTAGAATACATTATTCCTTCTATAACCTACAATCCAGTCGTTAGTTGCAAAGAATTTATCATGACGTTTATAGCAAATTATGTTGAGCATCGAAGCGCTGAGAAAGCAGTCATGGAAGAAAATGATGCATATAACCAAATGCTGTGGACTGTCCATGATAAAGCTCAATCGGCATGGAAAAAAGTTATTCCCAATATTACCCCATTAGTTTCTGGAGGCTCAAATAAACCCCCTCCTCCATTAAGTCCAATTCGCCATAACCTTAATGAAACTGAAGTATTTAGACCACCCGGATCACCAACTAGGGAAGTTGTGGTAAGTCGTCAGAATAATAGTATACCTTGCGCGGTATACTCAAAAGCTGCTGGCAGTTGGAAGTTTTTAGGAAGACTTCCTAAAATCAGAACTGTAGATCCAAATATTACTCAGGCCATTTACGACAAAGGTACTTCAACCTGGAAAATTGTAGGATCAATATCTCGAGATTTTGCAAAAGATGGTGATGCAAACGTAAGTCAATTGGTATATGATAAAGCTAGTGGAACTTGGAAATCACTTGCAGCGATAGGGTCGGATCATTCAAAGGATGGTGATGTAAACTTAAGTCAAATGGTATATGATAAAGCTAGTGGAACTTGGAAATCACTTGCAGCGATAGGGTCGGATCATTCAAAGGATGGTGATGCAAACTTAAGTCAAATGGTATATGATAAAGCTAGTGGAACTTGGAAATCACTTGCAGCGATAGGGTCGGATCATTCAAAGGATGGTGATATAAACTTAAGTCAAATGGTATATGATAAAGCTAGTGGAACTTGGAAATCACTTGCAGCGATAGGGTCGGATCATTCAAAGGATGGTGATGTAAACGTAAGTCAATTGGTATATGATAAAGCTAATGGAACTTGGAAATCGCTTGCAGCGATAGGGTCGGATCTTTCAAAGGATAGTGGTTGGGCATCACTTAGATCTAAATCAAGGTTATATGAAGGCAACTCATTACCTCATGAAATGGCTGTTAATGATGTTGGTGATATCATGAAAGCGTCGTTAGCATTTGTGGGCGAAACATTTATGCATGACCGTAATATTTCGTCGACACTGTCACCCCAAGATGTGACGAATACTGTGCAAAAATTAAACAAAAGACGCCAAAAATGGAATAAAAATAATTTCAGCCCGAGCACATCAAATGATATTGTGGCAAACAGACAATTGTTTGTGGCTTCCCCCGAAACTTTCAATGAAGATCGAATAACCCCACTGCGTTCTCAACAAAAAATTGCTCAATTACCAACTATTGATACACCTGTCTACGTTTCTAGTCCAATCAAAAATGATTCTACTGATAATGTACCTCCAAATCCTGGCAATAGCCAAAGTATTAGTAAATGGATTAATCTAAAGAATGTTATCCGTGCAAAAACGGCATTAACGGAGCGATTAGGTAATAACGATTGGAGTGATATGGCAACTGCTAGTAGAGTCAATTCGATGGATGCACTAGTTTCTACTGATAATGAAAGAAATGAATTGTCTGCACCATATTTTATTTTTGCATCACACAATACTATTCGCGATTCGGAACTGTACAGTTGCTTGCAGCAAAGTGACTTCATCAATTTTTTTAAAGCCCCGTACACTAATTCAGTATACCCTCGCTATTTTATAAATCATATGTCTGACCTATCTGAAAATGTAGTTGTATATTTTGGTATATATTTGACACATTCTATGCAACTTTGTATTATCATGATAGTTTTGCCTTCGTTGGCAGCTACTGCTCCCATTATTTTGACTCATTATGTTGACAATTCGGACACTTATTGTATAATAGTTGCTGTAATAGCACTTGCGTTGGAGTTTCTCATCTTTTTGTTGTTGGCGTTATTGGGCGATTTTAAATGTAATTTTACTTGTGTAAGTGCCCCTCAGACATCAGATGAACATGCTATAGATATTGTTCAAGATGAACACCGATACAGTACGAATGCTGCATGGAACAAGTTAAGAAATGTTACAAAGAGTGCCTTTTCGAAGCACAATAAACGAAAAGTTGTGAGTGCATGGGCAACTGGCAGAGCAGGTGTCCAGTTAATATTACAAAAGAATAGAATAGAACAAAAGCGGGCTAAGCAAAAGTTAAGATCTATCGAACTTAAATCCAAAGCTTACGACCGAACATTAGACAAAGAGTTGAATATCTCTAAAAATGAATCAATGTTTAGACTACATAATCGACTGACAAGAATTCATGATGCCAAAGGTAAAGTCCGCGATGCAGTAATAAAGACTAATATATCTTATCATATTGATGAAGAGAAGCATGGTCATTCACATAGTGTGTTACTCGATAGGTTACAAGCGAGAAAAGAAAAACGGATTATCAAGAGTCATAAAAACCTTGGGATTGCCGTGGTCACAAAAACATTCACAAATCTTTTAAGAAAAGGTGCGAAGGAGACAAAAATATATATGCAACATCGGGAGGAAGTGGCACAAGGTCCAAAGGAAAGATTTGTTCTTAAAAGAAAAAATCAACAAGAACTAGATGTGGAAAGACAACATGAAGTTCTTCAAGAGTCAAAGAGAGCATTGGAAGAAGAAGAAATGAGATTAGCTATTCTGAAAGGCGAGGCTGAAGCACGGGCAAGAGAAGTGGCGGAGACAAAGATGAATTTAGCTAAGGCCAAATTAAAAGAAGAGGCTGCAAAACGAGAAAAAATTGAGGAAGAAATACGAATTGCCAATGAGTTAGCAGAGCGAAATGCTATTTTGGAAAAAGAGGCACTATTGAAAGCACAATTGGAGAACCATGCAAAATTAGAATACCAGAGGAAGCAGAAACTGGTAGCTGAAAAAAAAGCCGATATCGCTCGAAAGGAAATCATAAATAACAATAATTCGAATACAGTTACGACTCATGATACTAAGGAGAAAGTAATTATAACTGAATCTGATATTGTGAAAGATTCTGTTGCCAACAAAGTAAGCCAAATCATCCAACATTCAAAGATTACATCATTAGATAGGCTCACTAATGTTGATGATGATTACGTCAGTGAAGAAAGTGGTGAAAGTGACGACTCAGATATAACATTATAATTACACTAATGTAAAGTAACTCTGTGCGTCTATTGTTTGTCTTTGCTTGTAATAGCCATGACATGTGCACCACCGCAGCTAAGTGCACCTTCCCATACTGTCGATATCTTCATGTGACATAAATCGTTCAATACATAATTCTTGTCGGTCATGAGCACTGGTGTCCATGTGGTAGCAATTAGATAATTATTATTACCAAGATTACCGTGTTCATTCCAACCGCAACTCCATAATTTTCCATATTCATCAGCCACAATGGTGAACTCTGAACCTGCCCATACTTCAAAAAAATTACTATTATCTGGTAATTTTTGGAAGAAATATACTTGATACGCACCATTTGCTGAAGATTCCTTACTGCTTATATCTATCGGAAATTGACCCATGTCATTTCGTCCCCAACATGCGACAATTGTGGTCCCATTTCGATTGACACCGCGAATAACGGTATGACCCCATCCACATGAGACTCTTTGCCACATAACTTCATCCCCAAGACCTTCTACCAGACGAGGTTCTAGATCAACTGTGATTTGTGTCTTAGAACTACTCTTTTCACAACTTGCAGTTATAGGGACACCACGTCCTAGACTTCCGTGACGATTGTCCCCAAAGGACCATACTCTACCAGAACTATCAATAAAAACTGTATGATAAAATCCACAAGCAACATCTATAAGCTTAGTGCCGTCATGTAAGCTCCAATTAAAAACATTGGAGTGATTTCTCTCGCCCCAAGAATATAATTGTCCATTAGTTGATATGAAAGCAGAACGATTCATGCCACAAGCTAGTTTTAACACTTGCAGCTGTTCAGCCTGTCTTGGACTAGAGATTTCATTGAATTCACTAATATCATAAATTAACGAGTTTAAACAGGAGTCTTTATTATACCACGAATCATTGATAGCCACGACGTATCCATTCGATAGTAGCACCAACGCATGATCATGACCAATAGCAGCACCAATAACATTGCTTATATTATGTTGCTTGCTACCAAACAAACACATGTGGTTTTGCTCAACATTTAATATTGCGCTCATAGATCCACCACATATAACTTGATCGCCAAAATTTATATCATAATGTTCAATCCTCTCAGCTTTATCTGTAAAAAATCAAAGTAAATTTAAATTAAGAAAATAAGCGGAATATAGTTAGATATATAATTATTAATGATACTTGTAGTTCCGTGTTCGATTCGGTCGGTTAACTGAAAGAATTCGTTAGATCCCCATCCATACATAGTCATTTCATTTTCCATATTCGTATTGGCAGTGAAGGCATTTAAGTTAACATTTTTCGTACATTTAATATCACTGCTGACTCCTTCTTGATTCTCACTGACTTCAACACTGGTAGAAACTTCTCGTGATAACAATTTTCGATTAGAAAATATGAATGGAAACAATCTGGCTCTCCATGGGCCTAATCTGTGCCAGACACCAAATGCTAACTCCTGCACATATTCGTCACACAAGTTATTATATTGATTGAACATCAATAATTTAAACAAGTATTCACAATTCTCGCCAGATTTTCCAGTAGCTGCCGATATTATGTTGATTGCTTCGAGCTTTGACTTTGGTAAATAAAAGTTAGGATTAGTAATCATTCCAGTGTATACAAGCGCTTTGCCTATTTCTCCTGCTTTATGATAGGGAGTATTTTCTTGAAATTGAACATCAATATATTGTCTATTATAACCACCTCTCTCACGAAAATCTAATTCCTCTATAACACTCGTTGCCTTGTCTGGAGGTATAACCCAAACTACTCCAGTACATGAAATTTCTTGGGTGACCAACCACTCTTTAATTGATGAAGATTGTACAAGGGTGACAACAAGTCCAGGAAAACTGGCAGTACCCCGATGATCACAACTTCGTTGCGCAAATAATCTTGTGCATCCATTGACAGTTGCAATATACCTAGTAAATGAGCCTAATAAATCGCCTGGTTTAAAACATAGTGATCCGTATCCAAATAGATAGAGGGGGGATGGAAATATTTCATTCTCCACAGATACAGAAGCACGGTTATTTAACCAAACTCCTTGAGCTGAATCCCACTCCATTTTTTGAGTCATTATAATACTTTTCTTTTTGAAAGAATTATAATGACAGTTGTAGTATCTAAAAGCTTGGTTTTCAATGACAATCAATACTATCGTAAATATATACTGCAATAAACTCATATAAAATGGAGCATATTGGATTGTCACGGTCAAAGCATACGATCGTTCAGCTGATTGAGATCATAACAATAGAATGCTGTCGTACAGATTCTTTATTAGTGCAAATTAGGCCTTTGCGTTTTAAATTATTAAATTAAATAAGTTCATTAAGTGAACTTAATTTGGTTCCCTTTCTTTAGTTACAAACCAAAAATATTGAGAGAGACTGTGGATTTTTTTTAACCTATACATTTACTATCGAAGCTAATAATACAGCATGGTATACTTCTATATGCTTAAATAGAACTAAAGACAACAACACATCTATTTGTATGAGTTATATGACTCAAAAAAATATACAAAATGAAACGACCACGTAGTTCAACGAAAGTAGCCTCACTGATAATTTCTTGTGCACTGAGGCCATATAAATGTATAATGCATAATATGTATTGTACGCAATAAATATGATTACACCGGTACACACGGAACCCGTGCGGAACCGTTTTTATCTCACTAAAAAAACTAGTAAACATTAAAAAAGCGAATATGGGTCCAAAAAAGGCTGCACCAGCGAAGAAGAAAGGCGGAGACAACCCTGAAGCAGGCGGAGAACTTGACGATGCTACTAAAGCAAAATTATTTATGCTTACGTGCCAATCTTTGCAAGTGCAACTAGCCGAGAGAACTGAAGAATCATCGAAAGCATTGGCTGCGAAAAGAGAGTTACAATCTCGAATGGAACAAATAGCAAAAGATTTTGACGAAGAAAAAAATCAAACTTTCGAAATCACTCAAGATATGACAAGGCAATACAAGTCAATGCAAGAAGAGTTATTAAATAGAATTAATAAATTGGAAGAAACTGTCCAAGAATTAAATGATCAATTGGCTGATTCTGATGTCAGGGTTGAAAGGATATTAAAAGACAAAAATAGTATTATACAAATGAAGGATGCAGAAATTGCAGAACTAAAATCCAAAATGGATGACATGGCTGATGAATTTTCTGAAATGCTTCGTGAGACATTGGAGAGAATGAGAGAAAGAATTGAAGTTACTAGTGGCAATTTTGATGCTCCTGATCTACCAATACAACAAAGAATGGAAGAAATGAAAATAGATAGAAAATAGTCTCAAAACTTAAGTATTAAGCCAATCAATCGCTGAACACAATCTGTGATAAGTAGATTAAGTTTTAAATATACCTAAAAGTTAGATTAATTATATTGTTGTATGTCGCTGATTATTATTGTATCTATAAATATATATTCTCGTACCTTTAAAAATTAAAGTAATCCAGGTTAGGGTGAAGTCATGAAGTGTAATGAAAGTGTGGTGTATTATCGACAATACACGTTTCACCATACTGACTTTCAATACATTTTAATTCAATAAACTGACGCGATAATATTCAAGGATAAATCAGCTACTCGAAATACATATAATTAATACAGTAAGAAATCAAATGACACGTAAATCGAATCTCGTATTGGTGGTCCAAAATTTGGATTACTCTGGTGCCAATACAGGTCTCTCGCTCACTTATTACTTTTTATTCGTCAATTCGCTCATGAATTTACACATAGTTGCATTAAATATAGTCTCATCTCGAGTTCATACGTCATCGTTAATAGTTTTATCGCCAACAAGTGGTGCATTTTTATCTAGATTCGTTTCAATTGGAGCATCAATTAGAATTGGAGATGTTTCATCATTGTTGCTCGAAATAAGTGATATATGCTGTGTAATTTGCAATACAATAATGACTGCAAGTAGTGTCGTGATGGCTAGGAAGCTGTATTTTCCGTGTGTTTATATTCTGCATGAATGGTAACTAATAATTTTTTAATTAAAATCATATAATTTATAACATATATATATTCTCTTATTTGTATAAAATTACACTTAAAACTTATTTTATTTAAGGTGGGACGAAACAATATTACATCAACAATTGATGATGCGCGGATTAATAGATATGACGGCTGACACTGTAAAAAATGCATTTAAAAGCGCGAATAAAATTGTTTTTGTCTGTGAAGCGCAACGACGTTTGTATGGAAATCCAGCAAATAGTATTGTCATTTACACAGGTATTTCTGAACCTAAAGTGTTAATTGAAGATTCGGGAATACCTATAGCAAGAAATTCTATTAAACCTTTATTAATTCACGCATCATCCAATTGGTTGCCAGACGATTTTATCTTCATTAATATTGGTATTGTTTGCTCTCGAAAAAATCAGATTTGGTCTGTGAAATTATTCAAAGAATTTCGTAAATTATATCCGAGCAATAACATGCGATTATTAATAGTTGGAGCTCGATATACACGACCTTATGAAATTGAATATATAAATATGTTAAAGAAAGAAATCGATAGCGATCCTTTTATTGAATTGTATGATGTTACCGCCGATGTTGATCAATATTACAAAATTGCAGATTGTCTCTTATTTACCAGTACAAATGAAGTGACACCATTAGTTATTGTTGAAGCATTATCATATGGAGTTCCAGTGTTAAGCACAAATATTGCCGGAATACCTGAAATAGTCACTCACGAAAAGGATGGTTTATTATTTCAGGTTGGCGATGATGTCACTGCATTGAAATCTATGAATCGATTATACCTGTCTGAATCAATGCGGAATAAATTTGCTCAAGAAGGGATGAAAACGTACAAAGAAAAGTTTACGTTGAATAAAATGATTCATTGTTATAATAAGCTACTCTTTGATGTATCGCCACCTCATATTCTTATTGATCTAGATGGTAAAAACTTTCCACTTAAGTGAATCGATACTCATGCACTACTTGTATAGGAACGCTTATTGACTGGGATGAAGGATTTAGAACAAAATGGTCGAATCGGTCAGAAATTTATCGATCCTTGTCATATCATATGGAAGATTGTGTGCCACTATTATTTCAAAATCAAGCTAGACAGCTTATCACATCCAAAGGTTTTTTTTTTGAATTGCCTGCCATGAAAGGTGCGCTGCAAGCGATTAAAGATATGAATGAAGAAGGATTTCATATAAGTATTGTGACATCATTAGTAACACATATCCCAAACGCTGATCATTGTGGTCCTGAAAAGATTGAATGGGTAAGGTGCTACTTGGGTGATACGTTTGTGAAGAAACTGATATTCTTGTCCGATAAAACTTTGATAAGTGGCGACATCCTGATCGATGATAAACCTACTTTGCAATCAGAAGGACTAAAAGGATTTGGCAGTTCGTGGCGTCAAATTGTATTTGATGCGCCATATAATCGCCAGATGGAAAACACTTTATATCCTCGTCTATATCGTTGGAAAGACTGGCGTGAACTAGTTTATCCTTTAACAAAATTAGCAAAGCCAACAGAAATTAACTTGGCAAATTTGTCCCTGAACATATCCGAGAATATTACTGTCAAGTGTGACAACGATGTCTGTGAAGCTCAATTCAAACAGGATTTTCTTATTGGTGTTGATGATAACTACGACCTAGTTTCTCCGGAAATAGCCGCTAGTTCTGTTAAAGGCAACGATTCATTTCTTAGTGATAATCAAGATACACCTGTTTACATTATTCCGACTGATACAAAGCTAAAAATACAACACTCGATTAAGTGGAAACAAGATGAACAGGATAAAATCTTAAACTCGCACGCAAGTGAACTATGATTAAAAGTAATCCGAGATTGATACATTTTGCGCAAAATTTTGACTAATTAACATTACTGGCTCCTTGTAATGTAATCAATTGCAATTTAATTTCTTTGTACCTTTGATACTCTCGCACTACTGGGGTAATATCAGCAGTAGATGTGACCTGTCTACCATTTCTTCTAGTAAAATCTTTCTCGTATGCTTTTAAATATGTCCACAGATTTGTTTTTTCTTGCTGAAGTTGTTCTATTGTCATTGAAATTCCAGTATTATCATGACTTGAAATGTTGCCATTATTAATTTGTGTAGGTAACGAAAGATTGCCTGATGAAGGCAACATCGGTTTGTTCAAATCGTATCGTACAAGTCTCTCATCAGTATTCGTAACTACTTTATTTTCAATGTTGTCATTAGATATACTCAAGTTGAGTGGACTCACATTACTCGTAGTAGCACGAGATTGCTGCTGATTTTTAATATCTCTACTTTCAGGTAAATCACGATCCAATAAATCATCTGGGACCCTACCATGACTAGTTTCAATAACTTTTTGTAAATCATCAAGTTGAGCTTTTAACGCTTGGTACTTTTGATATAATGGTCTAACAACTTCTTTATCATTCTTCTCAGGTGCTCTATGGTATTTTAATTCAAAATCAACATCAAATTGTTTCAACCTTCGCTTTAAATCATGTTTTTGTGATCTAATATCTCTGTACATGGCATACAATTCATTTAATGTTAAAACTGGTGGTGTCTTTGCATTACTATTACTAACATTATTGAGAATTATATGATGGTCATTTTGATGGTTACTAATACTAACTTTTGAAGCAATTTTGCTAAGCCTCTTTCTAGTTAAATATCCTCGTACAATCCTTTCAATCTCGGTGGCAGAATAATCACGAATTTTTCGTTTCAAAACACTGTACTGAGTATAGACTGTTTCAATTGGTCCCCGATCACCTTGTCTTGGTGTTCTGTTATTGATTTTAGTAAATTCTTCGTCGAATGCTAATATTTGGTTACGCTTAACTTTAAAATCACTAAGTAAGCGCCTGAAGTTGCTTCTTCTCGTTGACTGCGAACGTTTAACAAATGAATGATCTTGACTGTCATTGATATTACCGCCTTTAGGGTCTGATACATTATTGAAATTACTTTCCTTGTTTGTTCTAGCATACCTAGATTTGCTAGTATCGCTACTTCCGAGTGACTGCGCTGTTCTTTTAGGTTTATTGTTAGATAATACATGCGATTCGTCAATTATCTTCCTAGTTTCGCTCACTTCTAGTTTCATGGACGATGCAATACAATTGAACGCTAAACTTTCAACGATTTTCCATTGCCATCCAGTTAAATCGGGCATTTTACTTGATAGCGACTGGGAAATACTACTACTGCTAATAATACTACTGCAACTTTCAAATGTATTATTACTACAGTTTGCTGAAGAAATTGCAGTGCTTACAATAATTGTAGAATCAACAATATTATTTGGTGATAACTTAGTTTGGTGATTAGTATTGAATAAATTATCTGAATTCGGTAGTGCGAGTGTACTAGTAATTTTATTTTTATAAATTCCTCCTATTTTAGACCTGTCTTTTTCTACTTGGGAAATTATTGCGTTAGTAAAAAATGGTACTGGTCTTAATTCATTGGTAAATATATCATGGTAATAATTTATCATGCAGATAATAACTGGTTGAATTGTGATTAAATGTTCTTTGTGGCGTACTGAAAAATATGCACTATCAGGTAAAAAACATAATATTGGACTAATGGTTTCTCCTATATGTTGTCCAGCTAATGGTATATCACAACAAGTCGAAGCCTTATTAAGTAGAAAAAATAATTTCTTGATAATATCAAAATTTGTTGGGGATGATTTCACGATAAATTGTCTAATTTGTAATTTTAAGAGACGGACAACCTCTTTTACATCAAATTTCACG
>JACCDO011557801.1_pt1 | contig 12791 bp, 8 predicted proteins | sample 7446101 | NCBI WGS metagenome assembly JACCDO01 (sample SAMN15323440, study PRJNA562643) | freshwater metagenome | isolation source: river surface water | place: USA:Blue River Watershed | collected 2017-08-16
GAACAATAGTAGCAGTATTTGTAGTTGTAGATGTCATTTTATATAAATAAATATTATTATTTACATAAAACGTGAATCATAATTTATAAATTATAATAATTTATTCTCGTCTCATTACATTAATAGTTATTGTTAAAAGACCCGCTGCTAAAATAGTCCAAAACATATATCCATAATTTTCTTGTAACACATGTAAATCAGTGTCTTGTAGTAATCCATTAATATCGCTGATAGTCATATTTTGCATTCCTTCTTTTAAATTATGTCCTTCGGTTAAATTATGTCCTTCGGTTAAATTATGTCCTTCGGTTAAATTATGTTCTTTTTGTTCTCTCATAGTAACAGTCTTATACATAAGTATTTGTTTCTTAAATTGCTCATCATTCATATTCATCTTACTAACAACAGTCTTATCTTGATTATACATTTCCTCCATCTTATTAGCAATCTGACTAGCTACATTTGTTAGTTGGTCTTGAAGTTGAGTCATCTGATTCTTAATATTTTCATTTATAGCAGGATTACTATATGTATCTATTGAATCAGTCGTCATCGCATCGCCTTGTGGATAATTCTGGTATTGAACACTGTCAATTTCTTTTATTTTTGAACCAAAAAATGAAGCTAATTTGTTAGTACTATTGGGATCAGAACTAGAGTTAGAATTATTAACAATCATAGGTTTTCTTGTTGCTAAAGTATAAGCAGTTGTATATTGTCTAGGACTTTTAGGATATATTCCGGCGCCTTTTAGATTACAAATATTAGAAGCCTTTTCATACACAAATCCAGCACATTGGTTACCATCATAACTATTACATTGCTGTTTACAAGCATTTATATCAGTTACTTGAACTTGTGTCAAGTCATTTCCAGTAGAATTAAAATTCTCATACATATCATATTCATTTGATAATCCAATCATTGAACTTGGATACTGATGTAAAACCGCATTGCTATCTATATATGCTACATTTCCTAAATTATTTGGAAAACCTACTTCATTTAATTCATACAACGCATTGGCTCCCAAACCACCACCAGTGTTACCATCTGCCATTTTTTGACAGCTACTTGATAATTTATACGTATATAATACAAGATTTCCGTCTGACTGCATCATTAGAACTAAACTGCCAGTTGTAGAACTTAAATACTGACCTGGATTTAATACAGAACCACTTGGCATCCAATTTTGACCAAACTGATTGTTAGTTGCTATCATTGCCGGATTACCTTGCTGCTGCTTTCCATTTGTTTTAGATTGCCATATTAAACCCTGATTATCACTTGGACTAGAACCAAGATAAATACACATATTACCATCATCTTGAAGTATTAAAAAGTAACTTGTTTCAGGAGTATTTGTGGTATAAATTGCGTTAGACCAGTCACCTCCAGACCAAGAACCATCACTTATACGAGTACAATTCTTAGCAACACCATATTTCTGGGATTGACTTAAATTACTGCTAGTAAAACATTGCGCATTTTGACCTGTATTTGATGATTGTAGACCATAATATGTAGCGCCAATTGAAGCTGCTGCTTGTTGACAAGTAGCATTTGTATATGTTTTTGAACCATTATTATAAGCTGTCATTGCTCTTGATGTTTTGTCTTTATAACAACCAATATATCCATTTGGAGGTGGTCTCTTATTTGGTGTTGTAAAAACGGCTGTTCCACTAGGATTTATAACACTTAGAGAACCATTATCAAAACTCGCAGTATTTCCGGATTGTCCACTAGTATTTGAAGCCCATAATGCGGTTTGTTGAGATATAGAATACGATAAACCATTTACAGTAGACGCAATTCCATCATTGGAAACGGCACAGTATCCTTGAGATGTAGATGGATCTACATTTTGTAGAGCAAAGTATTTGTATCCACCACTAATTGCGGCATCTTCACACGCACTATATGTATAAGTTCCAGGACTACTTGCTGTCGCATTTGGCGACAATGATACGCTTGTTAAAGCACTATATAAACCATTTGTAACACCAGCAAAAGTTATTTGAAATGTTCCACTTGTTGTAATAGTGAAAGTTTCTGAATAACTTGTCCATACATTTACAGGTGGCTGAATATTAAATGTTTGGGTAGCTTGTGTTGGTGTTGGATTTGTGCTCGCAACTACAATATTAATTGGATTCCCAGCGCCTCCAATATTTGAACCACAAGCCATAAAAGATAATGTATATGTTCCAGAAGACAAATTTATATCTTGATAAATATATTGATTATAATAAATAGATACACATTGATTACCATTTGGATAAGGAATTGGATAAGATGAGTTTTTGAAGCTATTAACTAACATAGCATTAAAATACCATCCAGGAACAGCTGTAGAACCCCAATACCCGGTATACGTATTTGCCGGTATTTGTGGCTCATTAAAGTTGCCATTTACAATAGCGGCACTATTTGCTGGTGAAGGTGCGCCACCAATAAACGACATTGTAGGTGATCCTGTTGTATTATCAGCATAACAGCCTAGATAAGTTGTTTTGGGGTTTTTAATCATGCTGTTTACATATACATTTCTATTTTCATTACCGCAAGATTGACCTGAAACCATATCAGTGCCTTGTGTTAATAGTGATGAATATTTATCTAATTGAACATTTTTAGTAAAATCTACAGGACAGCCATTTTGTCCAGCTGTAGCATTTGCGGTGGCTGTATCGGGATAATTTTTAAAGATACCTTGGCTTGTCACGTAACCTCCGGCACCAGAACCAATAATAGGTAAGGCACCTTTTGTATTGCTTAATGTAATATTTTTTTCTAAATAAGGATTACTCAAGCTAACTTTTTCCATATTATTTTTAGTGTCTGTCTTAATCTGATTAGTTAAGTCTTTATATTTAGATAGTAAATCATCATATTGTGATTGGAGTTTTTGTAATTCCATAAGTTCTGCTTGATTTTGAGCACTAGTTGTTTTCATTCTAGTGTATTCATTAATAAGAACTGGTTTATATTTTGTATCTTGACCTACATCTAATCCATTTACATTTACATTTTGATTTCCTGTGAATCCTTCCTTTACAATATTTGTATTAACAGATTTTTTTATTTTTTTATTTTTATCCTTATTTATTTTGTTCTTTTTATCAAAATGTTGTCCTTGAACCAATGATAAAAACTCTTGGTTATTTTCTTTATTAGACATTTTATATATTATATATATTTTATATATAATTTATATTCTAATTTCATTCCTTACTACAAGTTGAAATTTCATTCCTTACTACAAGTTGAAATTTCATTCCTTAGGATTAGGTAATATATCCATTTTCATCAAGACAATAATCATAATAAGCATAAGCCATACTGCGAATCCAGATGCGTTATTTATGCTAAATGAAACAATTAATACTAATACCATCACTATTATCCAAAATAATTTTACTACCGATGTCTCACCACCTAACATTTTATTTACCACAATTAAAATTAAAATACAAGCCAACAATGACCATAAACGTAATGTGCTATTTTGAGTTGATACATATAATGATTGTGCCTGATTGTCTTCATCAAGTGTCTTATGATCTGCTAATATTTCAGCCATTTGTAAACGCTCTTTTAATAGTTGCGCGTAATATTTGTGTAGCTGCTGTTTTGAGTTTTTATCCTTAGCATCTTCTGCTACCAATTGTGAATTGGTTGTTTCTATTAATTGTGTTAGTTCCTTATTAATTTTAATAAGACGATTATTTAATGCGTTTAATGTAACTACACATCCTTTAACTGTTGGTAATATTGCTATATTACCACTTGTGGTGGCTGCTAATGAGCCATTTCCTCCCCTAGTCCAGCAATAACGATTTACTGTATTAAATGTGGCGCCTGTACATTTTGGGTTTGAAGCACACATATTTTCACAATCTGTCTCAGCTCCAACAGTTCCTTCTTTGAGTCCCATTGTGCCCCAATATGCGCGATTAGTAAATGTCTTGAAGCTTCGCTGTTTTTCATCTAAATTCTGTTTTAGTTCATCATTACAATTTTTATATGCTTCTTCATATTGTTTTAATACAGCATTATATTCTCTTTCTAATGCTTCTATTTTTAATATGTCAGTTTTTAAATTAGTATCCATATGTTATATTAATAATATAATATAAGTAAAGATTAAAGTTTATACTAGGGATATTTTTGATAAATTATAACCAACTAGAAAACAGATAAATCCAACTATTGGTAGCAAACTATTATCTACTGAATCATTGTGATTAGTAAAATACTTATTTAATTTGGATTCAAATACAACTTTGGGACATATATCCTGACTTTTTTTCTGTAAATCTGATTCTATTTTTCTTATATAATTATCTATTTGTGTGTCATAAGTATATGAAGTTTGTTTAACTGTATATGGTATAAATTTACTTAGACTATATAATTTTTTATTTTGAAATCTGGAAAAAAAAGATAGCATTATAAATTAATAAATAATAATATTTATTTATTAATACGAAATCTGTAAGAACATTCTATAAATATTTTACAACTGTCTATAAATATTTTACAACCGGCAATAATATTTTTAATATTCCCAAATAATAGCTTAATATTATAGTAATAACTAACAAAACCAAAGCCGCTTTTGATGAAACTAATAATGCTAAAATAAATAAAATACCTATAAATATCTCAATATTCTTAAAATATACCAAATTATATTCTATTTTGCTATCACTTATTAGCATATCAGCACCCTTTTCTGTGCCTTTTAGACTATTAAGTAATTTCTCTAGTTTTTTATTTGTTTCCTTCTCTTTTGTTAGTTTAACTGCAATATCAGATATATTATTATCTAATTTTTCAATACTTGTTTCTATATTATTGGTTATAGAAAACATATTACTACTAAGCTTTTGTAACTGACTCTTAGTATTTAAAAAATTATCTGAATATTCGTCTACATCTGGATTTTGCTGATAATAAATATAATACTTTTTAAAATTATCTAAAGCAGATAAAAAACTAGAATTTATACTATTTATTTTTTCTTCAAAGTATTTTGCTTCATTGTTCATATTTATATATTTTGAATATTAAATTATAATCAAAATATATTTTATTTATTTTTGTCACAACATAATTTCACATCTGCTCCACAATAATTTAACTCAATAATTCTTGATACTGTTGGGCTACCAAAATTACCAAAATTTGTAATAAGCAGATTTAGTGTTTCAATATCTATAAATAAAAAATGCCATTTATCTTCATTTATACTTTTATATTTCAAAATATTGACTACTCCAGAATCTAGTTTTGTTTCAAATTCTATAAGTATCATTAGAGTTTAAATAATAATATTTATTAATTTTTATATTTTTATTTTTTTATACTGTTTACATACATATTCTATAATATGGAGCAGATATTGCTGTCTTACTAGGTCTAATAATTTCACATACTTGTCCTGGTCTAATACCAATTGCTTGTGCTACAGGATCAAATCGCGAAATATCAGGAAATTGCGCATCATTCATAACATTATAACGCTTCTTTACTGCTAAAACTTCGGCATTACTTAAAATGCGATGAGGGGGAACTAATACATGTTTTAAAATATTAAACTGTAATCGCTTCAAATTCTGAATCACAATGAAAATCTTTTCTTGCTCCCAAATATGTTTCAAAGCATTTAAAAGCGTCTCATTTACTTCATCTTTGACTACAATAAATAGTGTATCATACTTTGTTAGAACTTCTTCTGTATTAAATAAGTCATCAATCATTTCTTGTAAATTCTGCGGTCTTAAAGATTTTGCTAAATAGTAGCGAATATAAATCTTAGTCTTTCTTTTTAAATCTACATCTTCATTATTTTTCTCTAAAATCATATCTAGTTGATTATTTACCTTCATTGTATTGACTTCATTAACAGTAAATCCTTCATAATCATATACATTATATCCTTGCATACCCATTAGCTCCAGAAGAATTGTTCTAGATTTGTATATGGATGAAATTAAACTACTTGTATTTTGAACTGCTGAGGTTGCCATTATCTATTATATTATAATAATATATATCAAGGTTTACTTTTATTTCAATTTTAATTTATATTATTAATTTTTATTTTGGTTATTTTTATCTTAAACTTTTACAATTTTAATTCCTCCACTTCCAGACTGAGATGAATTATCACTAGATGAGCTAGAGCTTGATGAACTAGAGCTTGATGAACTACCACCAGACATTGATGCTGCTATTGCCGCTGTATTTTCATTTTTCTCAGGAGCAAGTAACTTTAATGAACCACCATATAGTGCCTCTGCTGCTGATTGGGGTTTCACAATAGTTATTTGTGGAGCATTTACAACACCCGATAATTGTTTAAATTCATTTGCCATGCTTTTATATGTATTCTGTAAAGCAGCAATTTGATTTTGAACTGGTAGACCATTAAAATAAGATGTTAAACCACCTCCGGATTGTTGTATTTGTTGCGCCTGTGCCGCAGCCATAATTTGTCTCATTACAGATTGTCTCTTCTCATCATCCATCTTAATAATAGCTGCTTTCTTATCAGCAGATAATCTATTAAATATGTTATTCATTTGTGGATCATCAAAAATTTCTAATTGACTTTCACCTGTTAAAGCATCCGAAACAGAACCTAGTGTATTTGTTATATTATCAATTGTTCCAGATACAGTATTTGATACAGATGCTGCTGCTTCACCCAAACTGTTGTCTAATGATGATATGCCTTCTTTAATACCTGAGACAATACCAAGTCCTTCACCTTCACTTTCAGGTGTTAATGAGTAACCACGAACTTTCTCTACTGGTACTGAGTAAATTTCGGTTGATTCAGAACTGCTTTCTGGGCTGTATAATGGGCTATTTCTATTTATTGGACTGCTTTCTGGGCTGTATAATGGGCTTGGTGGTTTTAAGTTTACGCCCGTTTCTAACTCTTGTGGTACTTCTTGAACATATTGTTGTTGATTCATTGGCATATTATTATCTTGTTTCACCTTGTTCATTGTATCTTTCTTATAATTGTCTATAATTTCTCTAATTTGGCGATTTACTGTTCCATCTTCACCATGATCTATTCCAAGTAATTTATCAATATTTTGTGACTGATATGATAAGTTAAGTAGTTGATCAACATTTTCTTCTGTTATAATTCTCATCTGAACATTCATTACTTGTAGTTCCTGTATTAAAAGTTTCAATGCGTAGGGAATACGTAAAATACTAAATGATCTACCATAAATACTTAACGCATCTAATACTGGCTGACCATCTTTTGAATTACTAAATACTAGAGGACCATCTGAAAAAGGGCTTAAAAATAAATTACGCTCTGGATTATAAACCGCAATAGCACCAGTTTTGTTACAAACTGCCATATAATATTCATCACCTCTAATCATATATGACTCATTTAAGAAATATGATAGACCGTGTGCCATAATACCGTCACGTTCCATTTCACCGATTCTTAGACCACCGTCATTTGCTCTACCTTGATTTGTTTGTCTTGTTAGTGCGCTGCGCTTACCTGTAGCACGATAGTTAATCTTATCTTTAACCATGTGTTTCAAACGCATATAATATGTAGGTCCAATAAATATCTCGGAATATAATTGCGCTCCAGTAAAGCCATTATATAAAATCTGGTTGCCAGAATTATGATAGCCCATTTTAGTTAACATATGACCATATGTATCATAATTAGCACCCTTTGTCGCATACGCAGTACAATCCCCATAACCGCCATATAATGTACACGCCTTACCTAGAAGACACTCTACAAGCTGTCCAATAGTCATACGTGATGGAATAGCGTGTGGATTAATAATAAGATCGGGTCTAATACCATCAGCAGTAAAAGGCATATCTTCTTCGGGTATAATGAGACCCAATGTTCCTTTTTGCCCTGCTCTTGAAGCCATTTTGTCGCCAATTGCGGGCAGACGTTCTTCGCGGACACGAATTTTCGCAATTCTGAAGCCTTCTTCCCCCTCTGAAATAAATGACTTATCAACAAATCCTAATTGACCTTTCTTTGTTGTCTTTGAGTTGTCAATATATTCACCCTTATTATCAGTTGTTGAAGTAACTTGGCCAATTAATACAACACGATCATCTATTTCAGAATTTTCCTTAACAAGACCGTGTGCGTCTAATTTACTGTAATCAAACCCCTCTTTTAATCTAGAGACATTCTGTTTAGACTCAATATTTGTAAAAAAAGAGTTTACATTGTTTCCTGATACTTTTGAACTCTCTTCTCGTGCCTCATATGTCGTAAAATAAGTAGTTCTAAATAACCCTCTTTTAATAGATCCTTCATTAATAAGAATAGCATCTTCTACATTATAACCAGTATAACTCATAATCGCAACAATCGCATTTACGCCATAAGACTGCTCTTCATTATTAATATATTGAAGATAACGCGATTTAACAAGAGGTACTTGTCCATAATTCAAAATAACACCCATTTTGTCTAATCGCATTTGATAATTGGAGTGATATACTGAAACAGCTTGTCTACTTTGACCACATGAAAACACATCACGAGGCAGTTGGTTTGTCTCAGGATAAATAATAGAGTTACCCATTACACCAAACATTAGTGATGGGTCTATTTCAGCATGTGTATAAAATTTATTATCTTTTATTTGATCTGGTTTAGTGGCAATTAACGCAACTTCTTCTTCGGATGTATCAATATAATCAATAATTCCTTTATTTTCTTGTAACATATCTAACAAACGGTCTAATGTCTGGTAACCTGGATACAAATCATTTACATTGTATAATATATTGTTTCTCAAAGAAAAGTTAGGGTCTTTCTTTTGCTCAAAACCAGAAACTACTTGAAGCCAACTATACTGATGTGATAATATAGTTTCTCTTAGTTTGCCGTGATTATAACTAAGCTTATTATCAGAATCCTTATAATATACTGGTCGTGTAAGTCGTCCACCATCTGTATAAATATAGACAATATTTGATTCATAACTGAAAGAAATACTTGTATAAATTGGTATTATACCATTGCGTCTAAATAGCTTTAGTGTATTTACATTTTCAATTGGATTCTCAATAACACCAATCCAATTTCCATTTACAAATACCTTTGAAGTTGAAGCAAGCGTATTTGGGCTACATTCTTGAATTAATTTTAGTGGAGTATTGGCTCTTAACCACTTAATAAGAGGCATTGATGAGAAACCATTACTAATTTTAGTGCTAATTGCCATATGTTTATGTAAGCCGACATTACCACCATCAGGGGTATCTACTGGGTCAATAATACCCCATTGAGATCCATGTAGATAATGTGGTCCAGCTACTTTAGATGTAGGATCTAATGGCAAACTAATTTTACGCAAATGACTAATAAATGTAAACCAGGAAAGTCTATTCAAATCTTGAACAAGACCAATACGCTTTGTATTTGCGTCGGCACCCCAATTGCCCTTGAATCCCTTTTTAAATCCATCTTCAATAATGCGCTCCTTAAAGAAATCCTTATAATTATCTTGAATTAACGATATAAAATTGGTTCTGTATTTTCCTGGATGATAATAAAACTCCTTATCAATTTTTAAGAAGATGCCGCGATTTTGTATTAGGAAATATTCACGAAATAGGTCATAAATAAGACTTCCAGATGTTTCAACACGTTTGAACTTGAAATTATCACGATCTGTTGGCTTCTCGCGATTCATAAATACACGCAACAATTTGTTTACCATAAAGCCTACATAGTATGCTTTGTTCAAAAAATTATCTTCACCTACATGGGGCAAAAAATAGTTCATAAGAATTTCTAAGACGGCAGAAATTGTGCGACGTTTTGTAAATGTCTTAATATATTCAAGAGCTGTTTGCTGACAGAATATTTTGTTCGCATCGTGGATTGATGGTATAAATAAATCAATCATATTTGAATTTGTTTCTAAATCTAAAAGACAGCATTCAATAATAGCTTTATCAGATACTACACCTAGTGCTCTCATCAAAATAAATAGAGGCACAGGTTTTCGCACATTTGGCACATCAATAACAATTTGATTATTAGAATAGCTGGCATCAGGTGCTACAATCTTTGCTGATGTATAACGAATGGGCTTTGAACTGTCTTCTGAAACTGAACGCACTTCACAAGAATAGCTATACATATTATCTTCCTTATTTTTGCGCACATAAAGCATATTATCTGCGAATTTCTCCTGACTAACAATACACTTTTCTTTGCCATCAATAATAAAATACCCTCCAAAATCATTACGACATTCACCTAAATTAAAACGAGCCTGGGTTGTAATGCCTTTTAATATACATAAGTTTGAATGTGTCATAATTGGGAATCGTCCAAGATATATTTTCTCTAATGTAATACTTTGCTCTATTTTTTGGTCACCTTCATAATAAATAAAATCAACATCAACATCATAATGAATAGTTGTGCCATATGTCATATTTCTTAGTCGCGCATCATTTGGATACATATAATGTGGGTAGGGTTCGCCAGTTTCAGAATCGCTATCATATATTACTGGCTTGCCAAAATATAATTTGTTACCATTTTTGCCACCTAGATATAAGAAGCATTCACTTCTGCCTTTATCAATAACTTCACCAGTCTTAGTAATTTCCTTTGTTTGTTCTTCTCTTTCAATAAAGCGAATAGGATTATTTTCACGGAAAATCTGAAAAATGCCCTTATCAAAAAAGTCATTATATGAGTCTAAATGGTGGGCTACTAAATTATACGGATTATCTTTAAAATATTTGTCAATTAGATTCCAAGCAATTGTATCCATTATAATAATATAATGTTATATATTTTTATAATGTTTTTATATATAATCTATTATTAAGTTTTACAAACTAACAAACAAAGTACTAACTAACAAATATAATATATGCTATTTCAATGTATGTTTATCTATTACTACTGCTTTTGTAACATTTTTAACTATTTTATTAATATTACTTGTTTGTTCCTCTTCTGTTACTCCTGACATTGAATTCATAACAATTTTATTGTATTTATCAAAAGTTTTTGTCTGAGTATCTTTGTATTCTGGATTAATTTTTACCCATTCATTAATTTGCCTTATATTTTTAAAGGCTACCTTTTTAATAGCGGTTTTTAATGCGAGTTTATCATCTGTTTCTTTTGTCCAGCAGTTATTATCTTTAATATATAATGTTTCTCGTTTTAAATCACTACAATGTATTGGCCGTAAATAAGCGTCTAATGCGTTCAATCCTTTTACAATAATATTTGAAACACCATCAGCATATCCATCATATTCAAATGTTTCAAGATCTGATAATTGAACTTTAATTGAATCAATAAATTCACTCATATTCATAGCATCTTTACACGTATCATTCAAGAAAAACTGTAGATTAAATGAATTGTTACAATTTGTATTTATGCTATTATTGTTAGTTATATTGCCTGAATTATGTTTCAAAGACATTTCTATAATTTGTTTTTGTAATTCGTTGTTTTGTTTTAATAACTCAAGTATTAAATTTTTGTCAAACATCTCGGGTTTGTTTATATCACTATTAATATCATTACTTGTATTAATATTCTTATTAGTATTAGTATTAGTTATTGGATTACATATTTTTTTATGTCTCCATAAACCCGAGTTATCCTTATATGACTTTCCACATATGCACTCGTATTGGGATTTTTGGGATTTTGGGATTGAATTTGTTGAGTTTTCATTGATTATGTGTTTTTTGGTGTTATTATGTTTGGTAAAATCCTTTTTATTAGACGTTGTATAGTCACATTTTTCACAATAAAATATAGTAGGATTTTTGGGGACAAAACCATTGCTAAACATTGCTATATACTAGAAATGTATAAAAATTTTGAAAATTTTACAAAAAAATATCGTCACAATTTTTTCTTACAAAAAAAATAATTGTGACGGTTATGGTCAAAAAGTGAAAAAAACAGTGTTTTTCAAAACTTTTTTTGGGTTTTCATTTTTGGACATTTTTAAAAATGTCCATTTTTCATTTTCCTTTTTACTTTTTGGAAAAATTTTATAAGTTTTTAAAAATAAATAAAAAAAATAATAAAAATTATAAACAAAATAATAAAAAACATTAATAAACCATAAGATTATCTAAACACATTGTTTCATTACCTTGCGTCCAGTCACCAAGTATATCAATTTGCGTCACATTTTTAAGCACATCTAAAAAATATCTGTGACTAGCTTGTGTATAATTTACACCATTGAGCCAGACATTGTAGACCATTGGAATAATAAATGTCTGCATAGATCCATTATATTTTTCAATCAAGTGATGTACAGGAAATATAATATGTTTATCAGATACATTATTTATTATTTTAATTAAAGCAGAAACAGTGCTATTTTCATTATTCAATTTGCGAAAATCACCGGAAAGACTAGTCATCATAAATGAGAAAATACTAGTATTTGATAGTGAGTAATTTGTAGGAAAATTTTTACTGAAATACCATAGTTCTGAGTCATCCTTACGTTTACTATCCACATTAATAATCTTATCATGACCTACAATATAATTGCTCATAATACCATTTAAACTAAATGGTCTAAATAAAACATCAGTGCCATTCTTATTACCATGTTTATTACCAATTATTTTCCAACCATTATTATTTAAATGAAATAGTTCAGATAATAATACATTTTCAACAGAACTAAATAATATAAAAATTAAATAAAACATCATAAATATAACCATTGTTAGTATAGTTA
>JACCDO011977546.1_pt1 | contig 12791 bp, 7 predicted proteins | sample 7446101 | NCBI WGS metagenome assembly JACCDO01 (sample SAMN15323440, study PRJNA562643) | freshwater metagenome | isolation source: river surface water | place: USA:Blue River Watershed | collected 2017-08-16
ATCATTTTGATATCGTCTATCTGGGCTGCGGCTTCTACTTCTTTTGCGACGAACATCCTGGTGGCGCCTCTCAGGACTGCGGCTTCTGCTCCGACGACGGTATTCCATGACTCCACTCCCTAAATTTCCTCTTGAAATGGTATTTCCCTCTATTATTTATTCGTGTGTTTTGTCCATTTTTTTGCAACCATTCCGGACTCTCGTCGGGTCAACAAATCACGGAAGATTTTATTTATGTTTTCCATGAAAAATATCACTGTTTAAATACTCAAACGCACACAATCGCTCGAACTATCTTGGTAGTTGCCTGTATTTTAACAGGAAAATCTATAGCCAGTTTAAATTCCAAAAAATGAATTAAAATCGTAAAAATAAAATCAATCAGAATGATTAAAAGCGTTTGAATGTGTGCCCAGCATGACCCTCTTGTTCCATGTAACATTCTGGCATTTATCTGTTATTCTCGGTGCGGTCCCTCTACATTCCCCATTCATCAAAAATTCGGTAGAACGAAATCGTGAGTCAGTGAATCAACTATTATGTCGACGAGCAAGAGAGTCGCGAGGCCTCAGGTTAATACCACCGGCGTTATCACCATCGCGGCAGTCGCAATACTTACCGTTTTATGCGCTAATTACAAAGGTTTTGATCATAAATTTACCCTGGTAACGCCTAGTTATAATCCATACAGGGATTTTAATGTCTTCATAAATGAGTTGGTTTACAAGTATTTAGGGGTTGATAGTGTCGCCACTTCAGTCTACGGGGTGGGGATTGTAGAAATCTTAAACAAACAATTAGGAGTAGAGGGTGGTTACTACATGGCTTGTTACCTTCGTGATTTGTTAGCTGGTACAGGAGTGTACTGGATAACTGCTGGAATATGGCATTATATTATATATAATGTATATGGCAACGATTTATTTGAAGAGCGTGGCAGACCTCGTCCAGATAACAGTGTTATGATTGATCAAATGTGTTTAGCTCAGGCATCACTATTTGTATATGCAGCACTACCTATTCTTAGTGAATTCATGATTGAAAACAATTTAACTCGCACATACTATAACATAAGCGATATTGGTGGACCTTTATACTATATTATCTTCCTTGTGATATACATTATATTGGTAGAATTTGGAATTTATTGGATGCATCGCACTTTACATACGAACAAGTTCTTGTATAAATATATTCACGGACTTCATCACAAGTACAACATGAGCAAGACAGCCGAAGACAAGTCCCAGAACAAGAGGGCTGAGGATATGTCCTTAACACCATGGGCTTCTATCGCATTTAATCCATTAGATGGAATCTTACAAGCATCGCCGTACACCTTTTTCTTGTTATTTGTCCCAGTTCATTACTATACGCATGTGTTTTTATTATTTTTTTCAGGCGTTTGGGCCACAAATATTCATGATGCCGTATGGGGTGATAGTGAACCAATTATGGGCGCGAAATATCACACACTTCATCACACTCACTACATGTACAATTATGGGCAATTTTTTATATATTGCGATAAAATATTTGGAACTCTTTTAGTTCCCGATGATTACAAGTTACATGATGGTACTGCATATCGCACCAAATTCTTTGGTGTTGATAAGACTCGAACAGACTAATAATTTGCTAGAATAAATAGTTTTGTTTAAAAAAATTGTAATTATCATACATTTGATTATAAATATGACTATTGTCTATTTATGGATTTGCCTTTTGAATCAATGTTATACAGTCTCCTTTCAGCATAATGCGACCAATGGGCTTGCGTTCACCATTTTTTACATATAATTCCTCAGCGCTATCTAATACTATATTCATATATTCATCAAAACCCTAAAATAAAAATGATTGATAAAAGGTAAGTTTACGCTGCTAAAAGATAGAGAAATATCACACTTACTATTATTGTTCCTTCTAATTTCATCGATGTGTTTTCGTATAACCAAATTTGGGCTTTTTCTCTCTATAAAATGAATAATAAGTAAAAATTAAAGAAGATACTAGTGCGCACTTACATTTTTGAGCAGCTCGAACAGGACCGAGATCGCCTGGGTCATGGCCTTGCGGGCGCGAGGTGCTGCGTCTGCCATTTTAATCTCTCCTTACTTAGCTTACTTTTTCTAGGTGGCCATTGCAGCAAGACAATGCAAATCGCTCTCCCATGCCGGCCCCGGGCGTTCACATTTTTTACGTATTTAAAGCAGAATTTACCAAGTAGTTTGTCATTGCGAGTTGCGCGTCGCTGCCTAACTGGGGAAGACATTCCACGCATCGTCACCAGCTCCACCAAGTGGCGGATGTATAAAGAAATTTTTTAAAATAGGAATCATGAACAAAAGGGTTTAAATACAATGATCTGAGACGAAGTGCCACGTCTACACAATAATTAAATGATCGGTTTCTGACCAGTCTAGAGACAGATTTATTATATACAGCTATCAAATGATCATCTTCTGCCTCTTGAATCTCCGCGTCGATGGTCGCCACCTTTATTGTCTCTCCCTGATCTCTCTCTAGAATTGCCTCTTCTACCACCACGGTCTCTAGAATTGCCTCTTCTACCACCACGATCCCTGGAATCGCCACGTGCTGCTTGATCACCACCTCTACCATAGCCTATTCCGCCTCTATTACGATCTCTACTTCTACTTCTTTGGCGCCCACGAGAATCGTCTCTTCTTCTATCATGACTAGGTGGGCCATATGGATTAGATGGACCTTGACTTTCATAGTGAGTACCCCCTCCTATTGATGAGAAAATATAAGAATGATTAAATGTAGTGAGTAACAGTGTGAGGGAGTACCTGCAGAAGGTGTTGGACCAAATATCATTTGTTGTTTCTTTAGTTCTGCCTCCATTACAGCCATGTATTTCTCTTCTTTCAGTACTTTCTTGCTTTTTTTAGCTTTACGTCCACCTAAACCACCACCTAACCTTGCTGGTCGCCAATTTTGGACTGTACGGCATCTTTCAACATCCACCAAAATTTTACGAGAATCAATTTTTTTCCCATCCATTCGCTTATAAGCTTCCATCATATCATCTTTATTTTGAAATTCTACAAATGCATATCCTCTACTTTTACCATCATCCCCAGTGACAACTCGCACTGTTTTTATGTTACCGAATTGTTCAAATTCTCTTCTTAATTTTTTATCAGTAGTATCGTACGATAATCGACCAATAAATAGCGTCAAATATGGGTCCCCAGTAGCATTTCTATCTGCCATCGGGTTGTAACTAGTGGCTAATAAATCATTCTTCTTCTGATGTTCTTCCATTTTACTCAGTTTAATCTTTGCAATAATTTCTGATTTAGGAATGTATGGTTCAATTGTTGGGGGTGGTGTATCTTCAAACAACGATATCATGCTAGCAATACCCGACATTGGACGTTTACATATTTTAGGAGGATTTAATGGTTTAATTTTCTCTAATGGTGCAGGTGGATCAAATAATTTACGCAATGGAAATGTAAGATCAGAAATAGCCGGCTTGGAATGGAAGCCTCCGCTCATTTGCCCTCGCGGTGTGTGTTGCCGAGGACGCTTCTCGCCCGTCGGGGCTTCACCACCATCTGCAGGACCATAAAACGACATTATTTTATGATGGAATTAGTACCTAAAATTTTTGGTTCCCATCCGTGTTTTTTACTTATATGAGCCCACAACATGATCGAAATAGATATATTGCACGAGCGATAGTACAATAGAAATAGATCGCAGGATATATATGAGATAATTATTACAAAGACGATTCTGTAGCATAAATTAAACTGTACAGAATACGCAGGTGAAACACTGACTTAGAACGAGAGATATCTCCGTCTTTTACGTTAATTCTTCATTAGTATTCACATAAAACCCCAATTCTATTCTAATGAAACAAGAACTATTATTTCCATTCTACCTAATCCCCAATTTTTGCCCTACCTCGTCAAAAACAGCAAAAAAAAAAAAAATAAAAATAAATAGCGTTTGTTTGATGTTGCGTCAGACAAGAGGCCTGCTGCGCGGCCTGGCACTGACGCGGTGCGTGCCTCGCCGCCATGTCACCAAAGATCTTGGACATGTGAAGAAGCCATACGAACCGGTGCATCACGAGACTTATCCAGCTGGTCCTCCTCGTTTGTTTGGTCGAAAAGCAGGTGATCCACTTGAAGGATGGGAGATTATGACTATATCAGCGTTCTTGATCAGCGCGGGAATTGTTGTTTATGGCGGTATGACGAAGGAATCAGATGATTTCTTGGTATGTGTTCTGTATCATTTACTCTAACGATCTATTATTATTATTATTATTACGAGCTGCGTACTTACAAATCTACTCACTCGTTAGGACTGGGCACGAAGAGAAGCTATTGCTAGAGAAGCTGTCATCGCAAATGGTGGCACTGTTGAATTTGGTAAATATTATCAGAAGAAGGTCTATGCAGAAGATGAAACAGATAACACACCAAAAATTGAGGAATAGTTTAGTAATTTATGTGCATTAATTAATAATATTTAACATTTTATTATTCATTTGAAGAATCGCTGTCATCATTAAACTTACTCTCTTCATCATCACTAGAATCTTGTATGGAATATACACTATCATCACTGCTGAATTGGTTATCACTTATTGACGAATCGCTACTAGTTTCCAATTGATTCCATCTTCTCGTCGATTCATTTGTCCTAATTGTTGCTTGGGCCTCCTTTTTCGATTTCTGTGACTTAGGATCGAATGATGGTTTATGTTGCTTCTTATTAATATCAGGTATTGCTGCAACTTTAGCGGTTGGAATGGGTTTCACATCATCTGAAAACTGTGATTTAGGAGAGAATAATGGCTTGCGCACATCAGGCGCACTGGTTGATTGCGTAACTGGAATGGATTTAATAGACTTAGGAGTGAACGATAGCTTCGTAGACTTCAATTTTTCGGGGTTAGGTTCTTCATGCACATCCTTGTGCTGATCAAGAGTTTCAAGTAAGTCAGAAAATCCACTTAAAGAAGAATCCTCTTCATCCTCATCACCTTCTTCCGTTTGCACAGTGAGTGTTGCGTTATTACCGTCACTCGTAGTTGTAAGTAGCGACTTCTTGACCACAATGCGCCTGTTAATTTGAATAGTAGACATTAATCTTTCGGTCCTTCCGACCTCTCCGGTCTTGACAAGGACGCTCTTGTAGTGATTCCTTCCCACTTCGTCTACTATCTCGTCTTCGTTTTGTTCCATTGGTTCAAAATCGGGGTCGTATGCCGATGAAAGGGAGGAGTTTTCACTGTCGTTACCTTCCTCCTCTTTGTAGAACATCAGGGCACCATTCTGATCATCGACATTGCTGGCATGGGACTCGGCGCGTGATCCCCTGCGGATTATGGTTCTACTTAATAGCTTCGCTGCTTTTCCATCGGTTACTGCGCCCTGTTGCTCCGCCGCGTTATTTGTCTCATTGAAATAATTCGCTCGAACTCTGAGCAATGTTGAATCGATGCTGATCAACCACTCTTTAAAGGTGGATATGGTGCATCCGCGGCTAACGGCTATTTCGGAATCCCTAAATATCTCTAAAATTTCGGTCATTTCTGCGGTACTGACCATAGTACCACCGGGATAATAAACAGAATATAATTTAGCAATGAAGGTCTCGTACACAGATGTAAAGAGGTAAGGGTCGTAGGACCCATGTTTATAGCGACGATACTCGTCTATATCGATGCTGTTTATCCGGGTTATTTGTCTCAAATTGTCGTAGTACCGTTGAATTATAACGTCCAAAGCATCCAACAGCTCCTTCTTACTCTCCGAAGTAACGGCATGCTTTCTGTATTCAAGACTCTTGTGCACATGGTCCTCCGGGTATCGGAACACATTCTTCTTCCACATCGCCATGTTGCTCTTGGACCTTGCAGCATTCTTTTTGCGAATGCTGTCGCTCATGTACTTGATTATTTTCTTCTCTGCCGGTAGTAGTTCAAGTCCAGAGTCAAACTTGCTTCCCGGTGATACTGAACTCGCATTCACCCGCTTTGTCTTCACATAAAGCAGAATAACTGCAAGTATCGCTATGAGAATAGCGAGTAGAGGGATGACGATGTACGCTGGCTCTATCGCATAAATTGACAGCAGACCATACACTACAAATAGGGTCCCAGTGGTCGTTCCCACCTCAAATAGCAGGTCGCCAATGAAATCGACCAATTCCGTGTCTGGAGAGCTCATGTATCGGCTGCCCCACTCTAGAGCAAGCCCCGTTATGTTGGCGAAGGCCAGTATTACACGTCGGAAGCCATTATTCGTGTAAGCCGCTCTACAGCGCAGCAAGTCTATGTCATCCAGTGACTTTATCAAGCGTGCACACGCTGCATTGCGACCTTCGACGAAGTAACAAGACCGGATCGTCGGGGATAAGTAGGATGTTAACCTCCTACTGCGACTATCACCTCCTGAGTTGTATCTCTTCGACTTTTCTTGCAACACATTTATAATGCCGCGAATGTGTTTTGCACACTCTTCTACAGATACGACGTACGTGAGATAGACGAGTGCCGTCTTGTTGACGATGCTATCTTGTATAAATATAATCATGATGTTAATGCCCCATGCACGTATAGTATTGCCACCATTCGTGGTGCCCCAGTACAGAACATATAAAAGGGACAATATCACGAAGCCTAGTAGTATTATCACGCACAGTAACCACAGGAGAGGGTGCACTGACACCGTGGGTATTGCGTGGCTCGCAAACATCGCGCGAATATAATGCCGCAGAACTAGTGGTACTTGTTCCGTGATAAACGATGTTAACAAAAACATATTTTTCGATTTTTCATTTTCACACGCAGCTAGTATGCTTTGGTATCTGTGTGTCTCGCGTTGTATCAGAGCCAGACGACGGTCAAACTTGTCTTCTGCGTGGCGATACAGTACTCCTTCCACGCCGGTTAGTTGCTCAAACTCGCCGGTGGCACTCAAATTGTATTGAACTAGAATATTTTTGATGTATTCATCTGCTGTCGCCCTCGCATCGTCATGGTGCATTGACTTTTCTTCATCTATATACAAAAAGCTATTGATCTCTTCGATGATATGCCTTCTCTCTTCACTACTGGATATGGAGTTGTGGTAGCTGTAATGGCAATCGTGCTGGTCTGTATGCAGGTGTTCGTTTTGATTCACTGCCGTTTTATCGTCACTAGAATTCTGCGTTGTTGGTTGCACTTTCGTCGAGGCAGCTAACAACGTCCAGTCGGGACGATGGACAACCACCGAGTTGACAATAATATCGAGAATGCAGTCCATTCCAATCACGATGAGCAAGCAGCAGACGGCCACTGGGATGCGGAATGTGTATGCCTCTGGTGGAGGTCGCAATTCGCAATAATTGTCACTATTCCAACGGCAATGGGATGTACTAGAGTCAAGTGGTGAACGTGATGCAACGCAATCGGTAAGCGTGGCGTTTTCCTGACAGCTTCCGGTATCTGGATAATAATATGCAAAAAATATTGTGGAAACTACTATGTTAAGCAATAACCCACGCATGCTGTTGAAGAACAGTATGATGCGGGATACCCCTGTATCGTTGACGGGATTAAGCCACGTAAGCAAATAATGATTGGCCATAATAGAGCGATAGAACAGAGTCGTTGAGGAGTCTTTGGTGTCCGCATGCTCTGCAAATAAATAATTCCAAATATAACTTGGAAATACTTGCTTCACGATATTCACGTGCTCGTTCGTGCCGGTGTATTCTGTCGATCTCACGCTCTCTGACGTATCCATCGGTTGAACTTTGAGCAATTTAAGCTTGGCATCCGGCTTTTTAATTTTTCGTATCGCAGCTAGTTTCTCGTCTTCGTCGTTGATATAATTATTTTCATACTTACCCTCGTAGTGCGCCACGATAATCATCAATGATAACATGAACACTGATATTCCAAGAACAAAATATACTACACCATAGGCAGTGGTAACCGTCCTGCTTACATCTGCGTACAACGACATCACTGCTACGGATGCTCCGTATGTGTTTACTGCACTAGATGCGGCAGCGAGCTTACGACGTGCAGGAGAACCGGAGCAAAGATCCTCGACACTGTAACAAGAAAAGGTGACGTTGCTGTTCGTGTATGTAGATACCACACAACTATCACAGGATGTGTATGCTTGCAAGGTACTATCGTAGTACATGCAGTCTGGTATCGTTACATTATCTGGCGTTTCATCGCCCAAGTTTTGTACAGACGTAAAAGGCATATTGATGAAATAAGCGGGTGTACCGCTGCTAGTGCTACCAGTGGCTGAGAGTCGCCGTCGGGCACCATTCGTCGCACTTATTTGTAGTAATTGACTCTCTAGACTGCCATTATAGCTGCCGATTGTGTCATTATAGGGATTTCTACCCCAAAGCATTATACCCATGCCCACATATCCATCGTCACCTGCGCATGCAGCAATGTTGTCACCATTGAAGTCTATCGATGAAACTGCAGAACCAAATTGGCTTTCAGCAGCCGTTAACGGCGGCGATAAGGTGCTGTTGGCGACGTCAGATCCCAGCTGTTTGGTGACACTAATGCGCATATTACTGGTAACAACGTCAATACTGTTCTGTCCCGCAACCATTTCGTTCAGCACCCCGTCGATTAAAGTCGAAGTAGAATCGGTTATACCGCCTATCATGGACGTGTTAAAACTCGAGGATGCGACGAATGATGACACTATACTTGTATAAGCTGTGTACAGTGACGAGTCCGTTCCTATGTATCCTTCATTGATCAGCGAGGCGACATTTTCCAGCGATTCTATGCAATTATGAGTGGATTCGAAGGCGATAACCTCCGAAGAAGAGTACGCTGCTTTGAGCGACGTCACTAAGATGCCAAATAACTCGTTACTTGCGTCACTTGAGTTGGACACTATGCTTACAGCGCCACACAAAGTGTTTCGGAGGTCGTCCACCTGCAGTGCTTTGTCCTCTGCATACGAACAATACTTGTTAAAGTATTTATCATTGCACTCGCACTCTGCGATACATGTTACATCGAATATTGTACATGATGGAAGCAGCTTTTGATTACTAATATCGCGATACACGCATGATCCATGACCAGAACATACCAAATCTGTGTCATTCGTAGGACACGAAGCTAATGGAATAGTGCAAATACCGCTGCTACACTCGCCGTATATGCAGTCGTCATTCACTGTGCATGCGCTGCCGATGGTGCCAGATACCGAGTTTTCTAGAAAGCATTTCGAGTTACTGCTACCACTCACACCAATATAACCAGAGAAGCAAGAACCGCACACGTGATCCATATCAGCACCACAGTCATCCCTATATAAAGCGCTACATGAGGGGGCTTTGGTGCAATTGACCGCATTCATAGTCGCGGCGATATTATTAATCGACGCGATCGCTAAGTCATTGTTCGAAGATAAGAAAGCACTTGCCAAACTTGACTCTAACAGTGAACCAAGGAATGACACATCAATCGGATCGGACAATATGCTCTCGACGCTGGTTGTCGCGTAGCTTTCTGCGCCATAAGAGTCCTTAACGAAGCCGATTAATCTGATCAAACCGTCCTGATTATCCAAACCGGGAGGCAAGGTAGTGACTAGCGACGATAAAAACCCGTACTTTGCTAGGACTTGCTCGTCTAGAATAGACGCCAGTTGGTACCAGAACGAGTATTGTAGCGGGTAATCTTCGACATCATCGACCCATCCGGATGAGTACATAGTAAAGTCGTCAACGAGTGCCTGTCCGCCAGTCAAGGGTGTGGCGCCTATCGAGCCAGCTGTTGGTGGTGAGTTAATAGTTATACTCATCTGAGTATAACTGCCTAATGTAACGTCTGTCGGAGGGTATGCGTACAGTTTAAAGACATAGGTAACACCGGCAGTAAAGGAGTAAGGGCTCACGGCGATTGGGAATGATACCGTTGATTCGACATCCGCTTTTTGGAAATATTTGCTACTTTTGGTTAACGAATCTATGCTCACAGAGCTGCCTGTTGAATCGTAAACGAGCCAATCTGCTTGCACTGAATAATTGGCGGAAACATACCCTTGTAGACTCAGCTTAGTGTTGTGATTCACTTTGCTTATGATGCTGCTGATCAGTACATACGGAGCACCTGACTGGGAAGGCGCGATATACACTTCCTTCGAGTCTGATCTCCCATCGGCGCTAGTCACAACAACTTCAAACAAGTACGTAATGCTCGATGATAACGTATTCGATGGAATATTTAATGTGTCTGTGGCGAAATCGCTCGATACAGAGCTTGGTAAGTCGCTACAGCTATCCCCGTAATTATCTAGAGACGCGATGCTGCATGTCCACGAATAGGACAAACTGGTCTTGTCGTCGTCGTAAGACGCCGATGCATCCAATATAATCGCTCTGTCTACTGGGTCGCTTCTATCGTATCCGCCATGCACTTGGGCATATACATTGCCATAGGCTACGTACACTGTAACGGTGTCACTTGACGACCCAATGACATCTCCGTCATTGTATACATCAGCTGTAACCGTAACGTAATAACTATGATCCACTTTTAGCGTATTTGAAGCCAGAGAAAATTTGGATGGATCAGACGAAATTGATTTATTATTTTGAATGAGATTATTCTCATCTCGAATGACCCACGTATACTTCACGGTGGTAGTATCAGACTCGACGCCGCATGAAGACAGGTACACCTTCGCTTGGATCTCTAATTTCGCACTGGACTTTATACTTAAACTTCTGGAACCAATGATCGCCAGCGAAGGGATGTTGCTACTGCTTGACGTGCTTACAGTTACGGTTTGAAACGCAGAATTTCCTAAAAAATTGCTCAATTTCAAAGTGATATAGTAGGTCTCGTCATCACTAAGCAAGGCTCGTAATATTGCAATTGGGCTTACTATGGCGGCACTAGATACATACTCGCTTATAGCACTTGTGTCAACATTTCCGGATGCAGATGATACATTCCACGTGATCGAAGCCCAATCGCGACCCCCGTGGCCAGACGACGATGTTGCATCAATCGTCAAGTTATCACACGACGATAATTTGCTAGGGCTTATAAGATACACGGATGGTACCACAACGTCATCTGGCACCGTAACGGTTATATTCTGTGCGATGTTATAATAGTTGTCGTTGCAACTATCTGTACACTGAGACTTTATACTGTTTTCAAGCAACGTGATATTATTACCCGGAACGATGTACGTGTTCGCAGAGTCGTATTCGGTGTAGCTAATACTGACCAAATTGGCCGCCATCCACGTACACGACGCTGTTTGTGCACTTGCAAATGAAAACATGATCGAGCAGTTCCAAGTAGCAGTGGAGTCGTCAATAACGGTAGACCCTTGGTCCGTGTACGAATCAAACGCTACAAAGACCTTATCGCCTGCCGCTGAGAATAATGCATATTCTACAACTGGTGAAGGTAGCGGAGACGATGATGAAAGTATCGATACCTCAGTACTTACATCGTCGTATTCATCTGAACTCGCACCCGTAACCGCTAGCGTAACCGTCATGGTACTTACACTAACGTCTTCATCAGAATATAGATAAAACGAACCTACTAATGAGGATGATGTTGACGAAAACGTAGCTGAGGCAGGCGACACAGCTATGGACTCGCTAGTACTGGGCAGTTCGTAGCTTATAGTGATAGAATCGCTAGGCAAGTTTGATAGTTCGTAGGTGAAAATAAACTTCTGGCGGTCATTTGCAGCATCGTATACGGCGATTAATGCGTAAACGTACGACGGCGCATTAGTAAACGTGACATATTTGCAGCAAGAAGTAGTGGCGGTGGTTTCAGTGGCCAGAATATCTATCGATGGCAAGTTGACACTCGTGCTTGTAAGGCTGCTACAATAGATATAATAAGTCTGTAGAGGAGTCAATGAAGTCATCAAGATTTGGACACTATCAACATATGTATCACCCGACTCGGATAACTCAAACGTAGCAGCAGTGCCTATTGATTTTATGTACCCAGCACTTACACTTGTACTTGAAGAGGTTAATGCGGCACAATACACACTACCAAGTAATGACTGGTACATATTCTCCAATGTCAAAGATAATGTAATCGTATCTGACGTGTAACTGTCTACACTGATTTCAGTTATACTCGCGTAGTCTGTATAAGTAGGCTGACTCGTTGAAGGGATTGCTGACGGATACTTTGAAGGCTTTGCACTTGGTGTCAACGTTGGAAATTTAGTTGGATTATCATTAGGTGCCAATGAAGATGGTGCCACTGAAGGAATCCCAGTTGGTGCTACTGACGGTATGACAGTGGGCCTTTCCGAAGGCGACATGGAACTTGAAGTATCCGTTGGTGACATGGAAGTTGGTGATTCACTAGGGATCTCTGTGGGTGACATAGTAGTTGGAACTAATGTAGGCATCTCTGTGGGTGACATAGTAGTGGGTGATTCACTAGGAATCTCTGTGGGTGACATGGAAGTTGGAACTAATGTAGGCGTCTCTGTTGGCGCCATGGTAGTGGGTGATTCACTAGGAACCTGCGTGGGTGACATAGTAGTTGGAACTAATGTAGGCATCTCTGTGGGTGACATAGTAGTTGGTGGTTCACTAGGGATCTCTGTTGGCGTCATGGTAGTGGGAACTAAAGTAGGCGTCTCTGTTGGCGTCATGGTAGTGGGTGATTCACTAGGGATCTCTGTTGGCATCTTGGTAGTTGGAACTAAAGTAGGCGGTTCTGTTGGCGTCATAGTAGTTGGTGATTCACTAGG
>JACCDO012256291.1_pt1 | contig 12789 bp, 19 predicted proteins | sample 7446101 | NCBI WGS metagenome assembly JACCDO01 (sample SAMN15323440, study PRJNA562643) | freshwater metagenome | isolation source: river surface water | place: USA:Blue River Watershed | collected 2017-08-16
AAATTTAAATGTTTTAGGAGAAGAGTTAACATCAGTGTAACTAAATTTATTAGAAAACCAAAAAGAGTGATATGGGAATAGAAAACTCAAAGCAAATTAATTTTGATTTTGATGATAAGGTTGATGTAAAAACTAATCGTCTTAAAGATCTATGGGATACCATCTATGATAAGGTTTACTGGAAACCAATCGGGTGGAGAATAAAAGAGTTCAGGTCATCTGTTAATAAACTTATCAGATGGTTCCCGATTATATGGAAAGACCGTGACTGGGATGACCATTACATCTGGGAGCTTATGAAGAATAAGCTAAGATGGCAAGCCAAATACATTGGTGATCGTGATATCCACACCCGCGCAGCTTTGGATGCAAAGAGAATGAGGTTGTGCGCAAATTTAATTGATAAGGTTCAGGATGAGTTTTATCAAATCGAGTATATGGATTATTTTGAATCTAAGTACTGGTTTGAACCTGTTAAAGATAAACCTGGTTATTCATCAATGGAGAGTGAAACCTTAAGTGAAAACTTTGACGCTTATTTTAAAAAGTACCCTTTAGTCTATAAGAAGGTTTTAACTAATAAAGAGTTACAGATTTTTGGTATCGAACCCAGAGAAGGTGAGGATGACGTCAAACAAAGAATAGCCATGAACATTGGTAGGTATAACCACGAAAGAGCTAGAAAGCTTTTATTTAGAATAATGGAAGAAAATATCGAAGGCTGGTGGGATTAAGTGCCAATCAGTTAAATGTTAAATAAAAGAACCCCATATGGGGTTTTTTTAATAAAACCAAGATATTTATAGTATCTAAATATGTCTTTTTATTATGAGCAAAAACGTTTTAAATGAAGTAAATACGATTAGGGAGCAAATGGGCTTACCTTTATTAACCGAAGTTCAATTAATTGAGCGTGAAATATTAAAAATGGACCCAGAGTCTTTGAATGAAGGTTGGTGGGAAAATTTTAAAGGTCAATTAGCTAAGTTGGGTAGTTATAAAAAAGGTGGCGTTGCCTTAGCTAAGTTAAAAACTAAAGGTTGGAACCCTAAAAATTGGGAGTTGCAAACTAGATGGGGTGTTACGAAAGACGCTGAGGAAAAGATTAAACAAATCTTGGATAAAAAAGGTAACGAAGTTATTAAACAATTAGATGCCTCAATTAAAAAACAGAGTCCAAAATTCCCTAATAATACTAGTCAATTAGAGTTCCTTAACATAGTAACTGAAATTGCCACTGTTTACGATTCATTGGTTGCTGCTAGTAAATTAGACCCCGAAAAAGAGGGTTATTTACCAGCTGAGGCTGTTAACGTTATAATTGACGACTTAAGATTTTATGTACAAAAATATTTAGATTATGATTTAAGTGCCGCCTTCAGTGTGTTTAACGAAGAGGAAGAGGTTGTTGAAACAATTGATGAAGCGTCAAATCCAGAACAACAAGCTGCGATTGCTATTAGTAAAAAAGATGAGAATCTCGAGGAAGAAGTGGTTGATGAGGCGGATGCTGATGTTGATGCGACTAAGTCTAAATTAGCGGGTAAATTCGCGGATACAAAAGCGGCCATACAAAAGGGTGAGTTGAAGGCATATGACACCGAAAGGATGAAAACCTTAAAATCATGGCGATTACCAGCTGCCTTACTCGGTGCTGGCGCAACATTCGGTGCGTTAAGTTGGGTTATAGAATACATGTTTCCACCAGAAAAGGTGACAACTTTAACACCGCAGGTGGTAAAAGAAACAGCTGAAAAGGTTCTTGGAAATGTACAACCAAACGATGGGGTTACCCAAACAATGAATGCTTTACTAGGTACTCGTTTAACACCCCAGTCACCAATTAAAGATTTTGTTGATGGTTTAGCAAAACTTGGTGGTGGTGACCCAGTTAAGGGTGCCGAAATTATGTCCTTAAAAGGTGGTATCTTGAAAACACCAGCTGAAGCAAAACCAGTTTTACTTGAAATTGTTCAAAATCATACCGACCCTAATTGGGTTAAATCACACGGTGGTGGTACATTAAAAGGTCTTTTTGTTAATAAATGGGCTGGTACTGGTAAAATTGTTGGTGATGTGCTTGGAACTGTTAGAGGTGGTACCTTAGTTGGTATGGTTGTTAACGCATTTACAGTATGGACGGCAAAAACCACTGTTATACAAAGTGCTAAAGTTGCTCTCGCAAAAACAGTTTTGGGTGGTCTTGGTATTTTATCAGTTGCTGGTGCTGTAACAGTAGCCTTAGCCAGATATAAAGGTAGAAAATCCTCAAGAGCCCAAATATTAAATGACCTTGTGCAATATTTAAGACCTGTCATTATAGGTGATGAAAACCCTATAGACCCAGATAACACTGGTAATGACGATGGACAAGGTGGTGGCAACGGACAAGATGGTGGAAAAACTGGTTCTGATAATCAGTTATATAATTACCTTAAAAAGTATTTCCAGGATCTTTACAACTTTAGATCACAAGTTAACACAGATACCTACGGTAAAGGTGGGTCTGGTAATGCACAAAAAACATACACTGGTGGTGGTTCGGTGAATAAAAACTTAGTTGCACCAAACGATGCCTCTGATTTATTGAAATTAATGGAAGAGTTTGAAATGGTTTCAGAAGAAACCTTAAATGATATAGGGTTAAGTTCAAACCAATTAAAATTATTTAAAACCAATCTTCAGAGATTAACGCAGTTGATTAAGATGGTGAATAAATTTAGTAGCCAAGACCCTAACTTAGCTAAAATGATTGGCGCCGCTAAAACAAACCCAGTATCAACAGCTGATATAAACAGTATGTTAGAATCGGACGCTAAAAGTTTAAAGATATTTGTTAGCGACTTTAACAAAGCTTTGTACTCAATCCAATTTAAAAATGGTAACAGCATCATTGACCAATTAGGTAAAATTCAAGTAAATAAATTACAAGAGGATGAGGTTGTTGATGAGAGGGCTGAAAGAGAGCAACCTAAAGGTGCTATGAATAAAATATACAATGATAGACGTGCATTCTTAGGTAACTTGCAAGGTTATGTCAAAACATTATATTCAATCTTCTCGTATTTAATTGATAAGATGAAATCTAACCCAGATGGTAATAAAGATGCACAAGCCGATTACTTAACAGGTCAGAAAGGTGGTAAAAATAGCCCAGGTTTAACTTCTACTGATAAAACTCAAATGAATAAAGGGTTAAACAATGCCAATAAAGATTCTTCAGCTAGTAATTTCTATCGTGGCGGTAGCAGTCTTAGAGACGTTGGTAAAACTCTTGAAGAAGGTAAAAGATACACTAAAGAAGAGTTAAGCGAAATGAGCGTGGATATGGAAGAAGCTCTTAACCCTAAGATGGAAGCTATGTTAAATAGTGTTAACGGTAAAATCTTTACACAATTAGCTAAAGTTGTACCAGAATTGAGCACTAGAATTGCCACAGCTTACCAACAAGAGTATGGTGAAGCGATTAATAAAGCTAGATTAGGTAAATTCTTGGAAACAGTATTAGGTGCATTGGCTACAGTCCCACAAGGAAGAATGGTCCAAATGATTAATAGGGGTGATGTTGATTTATCAGCTTATAAGAGAATGCTTAAAGATCTTAAGAATATGGAAGGTGAAGATGGTGAACAACCAGTACAGCCAACAACTGTTAGCTTTAATCCGAGTTCACCAGAAAAATTCTTGCCACCTAGAGTTGATAATTATGATTTGGCTGGCCAGAAAAATTCATTTAGGATTGGTTTAGCTCAAAAGGCGGCCGAAATTATAAGTCGAAATAATGATATTAAATTAGACGAAAAGAATATGCTAACGGTTATGAAACAATTGATTGATAATCTGAATAGCAAACATGGTGCTGAGATACCAGAAGTTCAATAAAATCTAGAAAGCCCCAGTCGGGGCTTTTTTTTTGCATTTATTTTTTATATTTCTTGTTTGGTGATAAAATATTACTTATCTTTGTGAAAAAGATATTTTATTATGCCAGAATTTTACGTAGAAGACATCGACATTGACCCAAGCGAATTTGTTAGCGCATGCTCAAAAAGAGAGATTGATGAATTAATTGAGGCGTTGGCTGATGATGGTTACATCGTCAATCCAATTAATAGCGTCCCATCAGAAGATAAAAACCTATTGGATGAAGAATGGGATCAGGTTATGGGTAAATTAGCTGGTCGAGGTAGGTTAAGGTTAACAAACGAAGAAGAAGAAATTATCAGAAAAATAGCAAATAGGTTATGAACTTAAAAACATTAAACAAGTATCACGAGGATGGGTTGTTGTACAAGCAAACACACCCAACACTCCCATTGACAATTTGGAACTACACCGAAAAGGTGCAGTACGAAATGTTATGGGATGAGATTACTATTATATGCCGTGGACTTGTCACTGATGATTCTGGTAACATCGTAGCTAGACCATTCCCTAAGTTCTTCAACTACGAAGAGGTTATTGATAAAGATGTTATCCCATGGGATAGTGAGTACATCCATGTTCAAGAAAAAATGGATGGGTCACTGGGTATCTTGTTTTACTACGCTGATGAGTGGCATTTAGCTACCAGAGGTTCGTTTACATCGGACCAAGCTGTAAAGGGTCTAGAGATACTTAAATCAAAATACGATTTAAACAGATTCGTAAAAGAAGTTACCTACTTATGCGAAATCATATACCCTGAGAATAGGATTGTTGTTGATTATGGTGAGGAGAAGATAACCTTTTTAGGTGCTAGTGTACCTGACATGGAATTTAACTGGGCACCAGCTAAAGCGATATTCAAAACTTCTGGTATAAAAGAAGAGGATGTTGTTTGGAGTTCTATGGATGTGTTATCTGAGGATATCTTCAAAAGATATCAAAATCTTAACGAGCCAGATAAAGAGGGTTTTGTTATAAGGTTTTACCCATCCAATTACCGTGTTAAAATTAAGTTTGAGGATTATGTTAGACTTCATAAGATAATGACAAACCTATCAACACGTAATGTTTGGGAGACGTTATCAAATGGGGGTGACATAATGGAAACATTGGTTGATGTCCCAGATGAGTTTTACGATAAAATAAAAAACTACGCTGAAGAACTGGAGAACCAATTTAACACACTTGAAAGGGAATATAAATGGATCTTTAAGATATTACACCGCTCATTAACTGAGGTATATAATGTACCAGAAGAAAAACAAAGAGCTGTGTTCGCCCAGTATGCTAAGAACTACAAGCACCCAGCTATCTTATTTAAAATGTTTGATGGTAGGGATTACACAAAAATAATTTGGGATTTAATTTATCCAGAACACAGAAAATTATGAGTATTTTAGATTTAATTATTGAAACGAACCCCGAAGAGGAGTTCTTAAAAGCGGATGGATTGGATGAGGCTATCATTGGTTATGATGATCAAACTGGTAGACTCATCTATTCCATGTCGAAGATCATTAAGATCCTTATTGAGGATGACGAGATGACGGAAGAAGATGCTTTAGAGCATTACTACTACAATATCCACGGCGGGTATGTGGGAGAAAAAACACCAATTTGGTGTTGTGATTATTTTTAATTATATTTGCAAAATGAAAATACTAGTAGGTAGAAACCAAAAGGTTTGGTTTACATCAGATACTCACTATGCGCACACAAATATTTGTCGTGCCATATCGAACTGGCCTGATGAGGATAAGACAAGAGATTTCGAATCTCTGGATAAGATGAACGCAGCAATCGTTAATGCGATCAATAACAATGTTGGCCCAGATGATATTTTATTTCACTTGGGTGACTGGTCATTTGGTGGCTTCGATAAGATTGCGGAGTTTCGTAGTAGAATCATGTGTCAAAACATTCACTTGGTTCTTGGTAACCATGACCACCATATTGATCGAAATAAAGAGGGTGTGCAAGACTTATTCGCTTCGGTGAGTAAATACCATTACTTAACCCTTAGAGTTGATAAGGGTGGGACCCATGATGTTCATAGAATGGTTCTTTGCCATTTCCCAATCGCATCATGGCACGATCTTAACCAAGGGGTTATTCACTTGCACGGACACGTTCACTTACCCCCACACTTGAAGTTTGGCCCAGGTAAGATGATGGACGTTGGCATGGATGGTTCAAACGGGATGGAACCATACGAATTAAAAGACATCCTGAAATTAATGTCAAAAAGAGAAAATAGATCAATGATCGCATACGACCACCATGAGTAAAGAATTAATATTAGTAAGAGGAGTACCAGGATCTGGTAAGAGTACCACCGCAAAACTATTGGGAGCGGGTGGAGCTGGCTACGCACATTTTGAAGCCGACATGTATTTCATGGAAGATGGGGTTTATAAATTTGATCCCACTAAAATAAGAGATGCGCATGCATGGTGCCAAAATAGTGTTGAACAAGCGATGTTATTAAACCATACTACTGGTCATAACAGCACAATTATAGTATCAAATACATTTACTCAGGAATGGGAAATGGAACCATATTATAAGTTGGCTAGTACCTGGGGTTATAAGGTGTTTAGTATCATTGTTGAGAACAGACATGGTGGTGTTAATGAACATGGTGTACCAGAGGATAAACTACAAGCGATGAAGGATCGTTTCGAGGTTAAATTATAAGATGAAACAAGTTATTCATAACATAGGTTATAAGGGTGTTGGCTCAGGTATATTAAACACATTCCCGATGGTTTGGGATTGTGATTTCCCTACCTTTGCTAAGAAGATAAGACAAAAGGGTAATATAAAACAATTGTTTAAGTGGGCAAAAGAAAGTCACGTCCCACCATCAACACTTGTTTTGTTTATCACTATTTGGCATGAAGACCGTTATTGGGAATACCCAATCAGAATGATTAATGTTAGAGAATACAGAAAACATTGGGAATTAAAATATAAAAAAGAATGGAAAGAAAGTTAGCAAGCATACAAGTAATAGCCGATATCAGACCTATTGAAGGCGCTGATGCTATTGAAGTTGCACGTATCAACAACTGGGATGTTGTTGTTGCAAAGAATGTTGGTCACAAGGTTGGTGACCATGTGGTTTACTGTGAGATCGACTCATTTTTACCTGTTAGAGAAGAGTTTGAGTTCTTGCGTAAGAGTTCATTTAAGAGGATGGGTGACCAAGAAGGTTTCCGTCTTAAAACAATTAGACTTCGTGGACAAGTTTCACAAGGTTTGATCTTACCTATAAGTATCTTTGGGGACTTTGGCTGGACAGCTTATGAGGGTCTTGATGTTACCGAGAGGTTGGGTATTGTTAAATACGAACCACCTATTCCAGCTGAACTTGCTGGTAAGGTTCGTGGTAACTTCCCAGGTTTCTTGCGTAAGACTGATGAAGAACGTGTTCAAAACTTAACCAAGGATTACACAAAATGGGTTGAGGAAGGTTTGGATTTCTATGTGACTGAGAAACTTGACGGTAGCTCTGCGACATTCTATTTGAACGATGGTGTGTTCGGTGTGTGTTCTAGAAACCTAGACCTTGAGGAAACTGAAGGTAACACTTTCTGGAAAGTGGCTCGTGAATTAAAACTCGAAGAAAAGTTACGTGAGAATGGACAGAACTTGGCCATCCAGGGTGAGTTGATTGGAGAGGGTATTCAGGGTAACCCATACAAGATTAAGGGACACACCGTTAGATTCTTCAATGCATTTGACATCGATTCTCAAACTTACTACGGCTTACCAATGTTCTTGGCTTTATTTGAGCATCAGTTTAAACTGGAAATCGTTCCAATGTTGACTAATTTAACAATGAAGTTACCACAAACAATCGATGAGTGTTTGGCGTTCGCTGACGGTAAATCCGCTCTTAATGACAGATTTGACCGAGAAGGTGTTGTGTTTAGAACAATGGATAGAACTGTGAGTTTCAAAGCCATTTCAAATAAATTCTTATTAAACGAGAAGTAGTATGTTCAACGGTCTCTATGATATGATGGATGGTGCCATGGCTGAAGCTCTTGGTGTTGATTTAGAAACTTACATTGACATTATCGATAATAAGTGTACCTTTGAAGAAGCGGATTTTATAATCAGCGCCGTGTGGAGTGAAGATGAATCCGAAATAGAAAAAGCAAAAGAAATTTTTAATAAATACATATGATATACGTAAGCATTGACATAGAGACAACTGGTTTAGACAATGACAACAGTCAGGTTTTATCCATCGGGTTAGTTGTTGAAGACACAAACAACCTAAAACCCTTTGATGAGTTACCTAAACTTGAGGTTGCCATAATCCGTGAAAGATTGGAAGGTGAGATCTTTGCTCTTAATATGAACAGAGAACTCATTTCCGACATCCTTAGTTATAAATTAGCTAAGACTCCAGAGGCTAAGGCTGAGATAGTGGAAAAAACTGGTCGTGAATATCTTTATGAAGAAGATGTCACCAGACGAATCTTCCATTTCTTATATGATCACAAAGCTTTGGATGGCGGTCCCGATACTTTTAACCCTCTTTATCAGAATAGAGTGGTTGAGGTGATTAACGGTAAGACATATCCAGCGTTAACATCAAAGATGAAACCGTACTATTTCAACGGTGCTGGTAAGAACTTTGCGAACTTTGATAACAAGTTCTTGGAGAGATTACCAAGATGGAAACAAGTGTTGAAAGCTAGAGGTAGAACAATCGACCCATCAATTCTATTTGTTGATTGGAAGAACGATGAGGCCATCCCTGGGTTATCGCTTTGTAAAGAACGTGCGAAGATGGATCCACACGTTACTCATAACGCTATTGATGATGCTATGGATATCGTTAAACTATTAAGAACACAATACGCATGAGAGTGATCTTTCTAGACATCGATGGTGTCATGAACTCTCATGTGTTTTATGAAGCGAAACATAAGAGACGTTGGAAAAAACCCATCACTTGGTGGTATGCGATAAAACGATTGGTTAGGAAATTATTTGGAATCCAATCCAAAGGTGTTTTATTAGCGGATTATAAACCACCTAAAAACCATTTTACGTTTAATCACCAATTTGAAAGGTTATTAGACGAAACTTGCCCACAGAAATGGGAGTGGCTTAGTGAATGGTGTAATGAGACGGGTACTAAGATTTGTGTTTCTTCAGTATGGAAACATCACTTTGGTACTGAAGATTATGTCACCACCCCTGAGAGATGGGAAGACGCTTTGGTTGAACTTGGTTTTAAAGAGGGTACCTTTGTTGGGATTACTGGTAAACGAAGAACGTTAAGGGGTGAAGAAATCCAAGAGTGGCTGGATGAACATCCTGAGGTTGAGGACTACGCGATATTAGATGATGACTCGGATATGTTACCTGAACAATTTGTAAAGTTTCACCACTGTGATCCGTGGTTTGGGTTATCGCCAAATCATTTATATAGAATTGACAGACAATTTGAGAACAAAAGTAACTACGAAAGATTAACACAGACAATAAGATAATGAAAGTAATTTTTTTAGACCATGACGGCGTAATCTGCCTATCCACAGAGTGGGGTGGTCGCTACAAGAAACAAGATAAATGGGGTGGACGTAAATTATCCATGACCCCTAGGGAAATGCCAGTTGAATATCGATTTGATAACTTCAATAAAAAGGCTGTTAAGGTTCTTAATGAGATCATTGAGAAGACTGGTGCTGAGATTGTTGTATCATCCGATTGGAAGCGATGGGCGAACCTCGAAGAAATGGGTGAGTACTACGAATCCAAAGGAATCATTAAGAAACCAATTGCATTGACACCAGATTTGGGTCAATGTACATGGTATAATAATTGGATATGGTCACCACGATGGGATTTGGAGATGACTCGTGTTATTGAAATTAAACAATACCTACATGACCACCCCAAGATTACCCATTGGGTTTCTGTTGATGATCTTGACATGGGTAAGAACGGTGAATCATGGAAAGACTGGGGTTTGGATAACTTCGTGCTCACACCAAATGGTGGCGAAGGTATTAAACAATCAGGTATTAAAGAAAAAATACTAGCTTACTTGAAATAAATCATCTTAGGGTACTATTTATATTGTGTACGTATTTTTGCGTTAAATAAATATTATAATAGTACCCTATGGAAGATGACGATAGTAGGAAAAGTGAAGAAGGAGACCTGGAGAAAAAGGATCTCAACAACGTGTTTAATGTTAGCAATGTTTTTCAACCCACTTGGGTTCGATGCCTTGTTCAAAATGGTGATGGATTGGACAGGTTCCTACTGGATTACGGATTTAATTTTCTATGGTATTGCGGCGTCATTTCTTGGGCTATATTTCTTAGTCAATAAAAAATCTGTTAATTAATTTGTTTTTGTAAGTAAAAGTTATTACATTTGTGCTATGACACAAAAAAAGTATAACATTTATTTAGACGATGTCCGCACGCCAGTAGCTGATGAGTGGGTCGTTGTACGTAACTACGATGAGTTCGTGGCTAAAATAACAGAGCTAGGCATCAATAATATTGGGTACATATCATTAGACCATGACTTGGGTGACACCGCAATGCAGGAGTATTTCCAAAACGTATCGCCAAACTACCAATTGGACTACGGTAACATCAAGGAGAAGACTGGTTTAGATTGCGCTAAGTGGTTGGTAAACCATTTTTACGATATAAACCCTAAGAGGTTGAAAATGCACAGAAATGACAAGCGTAGTTACCCACTTATATTCCCAACAGTATATGTGCATTCCGCTAACCCGATTGGTTCGGCCAACATAATGGGTTACATCAATAATTTTTTAATGAATGAAGCGCAACCACAAGATTGTGTGCGCGTGCAAATTGAACATACCGTGTAATGATAGATAATTACGAATTACTTAAACCCTTCATGGTTTTTGATAACCCAGATCATTTTTATTTTCTACAGGTTATCAAACGCAGGAAAGATAATCCAGAGCTGACTGGTAATAACAAAGTTATAGCCAATTACTATATCCGTTCTTTAGAGGAGTACCACAAGTACTACCTATTCGCTGTGCGTGAATGTCAAATAAATAACGCCAGAGCTTATTTGAGATTAAACGTTCGCGATGATAAGAAAGTCGCATTAGAGTGTTTAAGGAAAATCAGTAACCTTGTTGCTGATGGTAACTATAAATCCGTCAAGAACACATACGACAATGTTTGTGGTAAACACCATTCTGATAAGAATAAAAAATGGATCGTTGATTTTGACGAGGAGTGGATGCCAGAGAAAGATGATAGGGTTGAAGATATCATTAAGGCTGGTGGTAAGATCTATGCTGAAGTACCAACCAAAAGCGGGTGCCATATAATCTCCAGCCCTTTCAACAGAAATAAATTTAAATGGATGATCGATATTCATCGGGATAACCCAACAATCTTATATATACCTTAAAAAAATAAAGTTATGATTAAAGAAGAACATAAATTAGATACAATAGCGTGGTTAATAATATCAGTTATATGCGTATCAGTACTAGCCGTATACATGGTAAACGATAACCTGAATTTGAAACGAGAGAACTGTGACTTACAAAATAATCTTAAACGGTTTGAGCAAAGAGTGGACTCCTTAGAAGCTGTTTGTGATACACTAAGACAACAAAATAAGATGATTGAAGATTATTGTTTAGAGAGTATAAAAAACTATGAGAATGAGATTAGTTTTTTAGGACATACCATGGATGAACATAATATTCGCCCAGACTATTCAAAATTTGAAAAATAATTTGGTTGTTAATTAAAAAGTATTTATCTTTACACCATGAACATATTTCTACTAGATTACGATGTTAAAAAATGTGCGCAAGCGCACGTTGACAAGCATGTTGTTAAGATGATACTTGAAACAGCGCAGTTACTGTGCGGGGTACATCATATAACTGATAGCCCATATTCTATACCTTACAAACTATCACACAAGAACCACCCGTGTTCTATCTGGAGTCGTGAAAGTTTAACTAACTACTTGTATTTGTGTGAGTTGGGTCTTGAGTTATGTTATGAATATACCTACAGATACGGTAAACGCCATAAGTCCCAGGATGTTATTGAGTGGTGTATTGTGAATAAACCTAACATTATCGACAAAGGATTCACTGAACCAGCTAAGGCAATGCCAGATGAGTATAAGGTTGATGATGCTGTTGAATCGTATAGAAACTATTACCGTGGTGCTAAGTCTGGTTTCGCTACCTGGAAAGGTCGTGAAGTACCTTATTGGTATGAAAACCAATTAGAGCTATGTTAATTAAGGAAAAACTAGCCAACAAAATATTAACCCAATCTAAGTTAATTGATTTTGTTTCACTTAATAAGGATCTTGGTAAAAAAATTGTTTTCACTAATGGGTGTTTTGACCTAGTCCATCTTGGCCATATAGAATACCTGATTCAAAGTAAAGAACTCGGTGATGTTCTTATTGTCGGTGTTAATTCAGATCAGTCGGTACGATCAATTAAAGGTACTAGCCGCCCCATAATGTCTGAAGAACATAGATACCATAATTTAGCCGCTTATTACTTTATTGACGCTGTTGTACCATTTAGTGATGAAACACCTTTAAACTTAATAAAAACGATAAAACCAGACGTTCTGGTTAAAGGTTCTGACTATAAACCAGAGAATATTGTTGGGTATGATGTCGTAAAAGATTGTGGCGGTGAGGTTGTAACCATATCAACAGGGTTATCACTAGATATTTATAGTACAACAAAAAGTATTGAAAGAGTAATTTTATCAGAAAAACAACTATTTAGATTAAAAATAGATCATGAGTAATTTTAAATTAAAGAAATCAGAGTTTATGGAATTA
>JACCDO012313097.1_pt1 | contig 12786 bp, 7 predicted proteins | sample 7446101 | NCBI WGS metagenome assembly JACCDO01 (sample SAMN15323440, study PRJNA562643) | freshwater metagenome | isolation source: river surface water | place: USA:Blue River Watershed | collected 2017-08-16
ACTGCGGCTGATGGAGCAAATGCGCTTCCATCGAAGTGCTCGTAATCCTCCAGCACCCACTCCTCCAGAGACCCTGCAGAGCTCGTGGCAAATATTTCTGACACGGGCAAATATGCTTTATATACCACCCAAACCGTGCCCTCTGTGGTCTGCGTTGGCACACCAGCGATCTCAAACGACCCATTCGAGTCGGCCCCTCTGCCTGAGATGTAAAAATCTTCGCTGAGGCGCATGTAGCCCACGTAAGAGTCTTTCACCGAGCCGGACTTGCTATAGTACGTCCATAACCAGGGCTGCAAAACTGGCCATGCGGGTGACATTGCTCGAAGTTCAGCAGCCTCCATTTTGTACGGGCTCTCCCATATTGCGTCAACATGCTCGTCACCCCTGTACTCCAGCAGCTGTGACACGGGCCGCACAGGCGCTTTTGGTCCAAACAGACACACCAAAGCTCGCGCCGCATCTGAATTACACATGCCTTGTACAGCCGATTGTCCGCCATGAACTAGATTGACTGTGGCGGTGGGGGATGATAGCAGTGTAAAGAGCATTTTAGTACCTTCGGCTGCCCGCATCTGTTTTTCAAAGGGAGGACTGATCTTGATGCCACTGCCGCTGAGTTCTACAGGGGCTTGAATGCCACGTTCGGCTGCCTGCAGATTACCGCCCATGCGCTCTGCTTCACCCATTTCGTCAATTGGAACGTGCACGTCTGCCAAGCTCAGCAGGCGCTGCTGCTCTTCCAAAGACTCTTGAATCCGCACCGCCTCGCACGCAAATAGGTTGGCCAATGCAGCACACGCAAGCTGTTGCAGATGACCTGCCTCATTCGACAACAAACTTACGAGCACAGTCAGTCCACTGCGCTGGACCATTTCTCTGTAAATGGCTTCATCGCGAGGATTCTTGCTGAGGGCAGTCAGACTCCGCAAGACCTGTATGGCATATGAACGGAAGTCTGCGTTAAATGTTTCACATCGAGACATCAATTTGCCATCTCCAGCACCTTGCCCATCTCGCAAAGATAAAAGTGGTAAAGGATGAGTGATGGTGGGTTCATGACGCACGTAGCGCCGCGGCGTCACTCGTCTGTGCTTATCCACTGATCGTTGCTCCTTTAACGTTTCGATAAAGTCTACAATCATTCGCAGTTGAGCGCCATGCATCATTACCGAATGACGCGCAATCTGCCTATCAATAATACCAGCAATGCTGCCTCCGCCGTGAAGGGCTCTGCGATGCAGCCAAAACTGTGAGTAAATGGACATATTAAGACCCCCTTTACTGGTGCATTCTATGCGGGCCACACTTCGAATATCCAGATACAAGAATAGGCAAGACTTCAGGTCAGGCGGTAGCAGACGCAGCAAGTCTTGTCTTTTATCCTGCCATTTCACTTCGATGATACCAGATTCCTTTTCTTTTATCAGTTGTTGCTGCCTCTCCGCTCGTTGCGTAGCTTCTAGCACCTGTTGTTTTTTAGTAGCGGTGATTTGTGCATTCAATATAACTAAACCGTCCTGAACAACGCCAATCCTTTCTTCCGCTAGTGCCAAGGTAGCACGCGATGCTTGAATTTGCTCTCGCATCTTACAAACCACTGAGTATAGACTCATCTTATGGTGCAATTTAAAGCCAATACTATATTTTTTGTTGCATGCTTATTTGACGGTGTGCAGAAGTGCACCTTTTTTCAAAAGACTCTTACTTTAATGTCGCGTTCCTTCGGGCAAACACTCTTTTGTAACCTTTTGTGTGACCACATTATGAAGTCTCCCGGACATCATTGTGTTATGCGTGTCTTCTTCCTTATCTTCTAGCAATACATTTACTAGTATCGTATATTTCCACTTGCCTTCTATTTCTATTTTTATTTTTATTTTAAACTTGCTAACCTTTTTCAAGGGCGCACTATTGAATATAATTTCTGTATGACTGAAAAATATATAGTCGATAGCAATAATCGCACCGAAAGCGTTGTGAATGAATTAGAAGTATTTCCATTTCCCATCTTGCATGGAATCGCCCAAGAAAAGGTAAAAGTATGCACTTTTTATGGTCGGCCTAGTGGGTGCAGAAGTGGGGATGGATGCAAGTATTTGCATATACCTGTCGACTCGGTTTCACCCTCTCAAGCTGAAATTCAGATACAGCGTAGCAACTCAAAGCGTAACGAGCCTTGTGTGTTCTTTGCTCGTGGACGCTGCAAAGCTGGTACTAAATGCACGTTTCTGCACGGCGAGTTACCGGAAGTTGCTTTTGCTAGGTATACTAGTGAGCCTCAAAACTACCAAGAGGATTTATCAAAAGAGCAGTCCTTGGAAACTATCGGGCAGAAACGCAAAAGTCGTCCTGTGGATGCTACTTTATTGTTAGACAAGTATAGCATGAGTAGTTTTGTTAAAAAGAGTGCCAGTTCAAAAGATGCTTGACGTGAACGTTATCACTGTGTTTATTGCTTTTAGTGTATTTATTATCTTCATTTGTTATCTTTGATGATAAGTTGGATTCATTTTTTGAGCTACAATAGAATTCGAGAAGTGGGTAAGGGATAGTGGTGCTAATTACAATAGCTTTTGTATTGTTTAGATCCATAACTCATTTCAGTACAAGCACCATAATTATTATACTTACATAAAAAGCCAGCCGAAATAGAACGTTTTCTTTTGCTGTTTAAGCGTAAAATTTGCCAAGTAACTAGTGCCACATGTGCCGTTCCCTGATTATTGAGTGGCCTCATCCGAGCCTCAACGATCAGTCGAAGCGCACTTTTTTGCTTTTCTCCACATTGCCCCTCTGCTTGATCGGCTCCGTGGGACGCTTCTTACGCTCCTGCTCTTTGCTCGCATTATGTGCACTCTTTGGCTCCTTCTGCAGTGTGCGCTTCTTTGGTTGGCTTTTGGGAGGCTCTTCGTCGCTGTCGTCGTCGAGCAGGGCCTCCTGTCGCTGACTCTTCCGAGCCTCTTCGTCAGTCGCCGGTTCCCCCTGAACAGCCCCAACAACGGTAAGCCCTTTCCGCGGCAGCACCACAGCTGGATTCCACGCTACGACTGCTGTCAATCGCGGCTCAGCAGAGATCACCGCCGACGTCTGCAGCGCAAACGACGCACCGCCTACGTCCTCCTCTTCTTCTTCCTCGCTGTGCCCCTGGTTTCCTTCTGCTAAAGCGCGAGCGCTGAGCACTGCCAGTGCGCCGCTGGAAGTCACCACAATTAAGCTGTGTCCTTCGCCCTCCATCGCCGCCTGCACCGCCCCACTACTAACGACGGCGGGCGCGCAGCTGTGCATGTCCCGAGGTCTGCCACCAACCAGCACCGCGTCAAGCGAGTACGGCGAGAGCAAAACCTCCCCATTTTCTTTAACTATGATCAATTTCTTGTCCTCGCAAATGACCGCGACGTACTGATGGGCAGGTTCCACTGCAGCCACACCAATGTCGGTAAAACACGCTTGGTTGATTCGCGCGGAGAACTTCACAGTGCCTATACATGCGTTGTCCGCTGCGTTATACACCTGCAGCTCTGAGCCAACTACAAGTAGGTAAAGTTCGCCATTTGCCGACCATCGCACTTTGTCTGCCGGTCCGTGTAGACGCCTAGTAAAGGCACAACGACCTTGAACAAGATTCCAGACCTTTAGTGTGTTGTCTTTGCTAACAGAGAGTGCTAGTTTGCCACTAGGGTGCACTGCTAAATCTGAGACTGCCGCTTTGTGACCACCAAGCATGTGAACACACATCCAATCTTGTACACGCCAAATGCCCAATGTTGTATCTTCTGATCCACTGACAACAAACTGATCTCCAACAAATGAAAGGCAAGTTACACAGCCAGTATGACCAGTCAATTCCCCAAGATTTTTGTTTTCAGCTACGTTGAAGATACGAATGCGCTCGTCCATACCGCCAGTAATCATGAATTTGCCAGATGCACTGACAGCGAGGGCTTTCAATGAACCTTGTGTGGCATGAAAGCCAAACCGTAAAGTGGATTCTAATGTCGACTCTACCGCGTTAATATCCCAACCAAACACGGAACCTTCATAGCTTACAGCTGCTACGCGCAAAAATCTATCAGGAATCGCCATGTAGAGTGCTTGCTTCGCTTGATATAAAGTAGCTATTACAATATATTTGGCACGATATTCTCAACTTGAATGGCTAAAAATCTTACAATGATTAAAATCCTGACACTTCAACTCTTGTGTGCAGGTATAATGTGTAGGTCTGGGCTTTTCGAGATCAGTGTAAAAGGGAAAAAATGAAAAAAATGTCTCCCCCAAAAATAAAAGTTGTTTACAAAAAGTAATTTTCCAGGTGAAACGGTTTCAAAAATGAAAATCGAGCCGAGCTTTTACTCGATCTGAATTGCGTGGGTGTGTGGCCGAGTGGTTAAGGCGATGGACTCGAAATCCATTGGGAAATTCCCGCAACGGTTCAAACCCGTTCGCATCCGAAGGTTTCTTTTTTGCAGATTCTGAAAATGTGTGAGATCGTGGAAAGAAGATTACATGTCTCTATATAATTTACAGTTGCGTTACTTTAAATTTATTTGTTGCCTTGTCCATTTCAACGTGCAATCCTGCTCGCACCATTTCCTCATCTTTTAGCACCACCGACCCCTGTGGTACAAGAGTAGATACAAAAGTTTGCGACAATTCGTTCCCCTCACATGCATTTCGAATACAAAGTAGTGCCCACTCACGAGTCATGGGACTGTGCACATTTGTCGCACAATGCGGCAACACTAACGCAAATCCATGCTGTTCTCGAAAGCAATCTTGAGCGCGTTCGTTGCGATAAAGAATATTGCCAATAAGAGTCAAAAGGTCATTCAGACAAGCGCGTTTCTCGTGTAGGGCTATCGGATCGGAGAAAAGGCTCTTCATGTCATGTACTGGCTCTAGATGCGTATCTGCCACACCTTCAAGAAAAGGAATTGCTGCGAGGCAGCGCAGAGTGAAGCATAATATATCGGTTTCCTGTATGAGTCGCGAAGAGAGTCTAGCGACACATGGCGAGCCATCATCGACACTAAAACCGAGGGCAGTTCCTAGTATTCCTATAATCGCAGGCAATGCAGCGAGCCAAACATTTTTTTCCGCTATCGATTCCAACCGCTGAGAGCGATCAAATGTTAAGAGACAAACGCAGCGAGCGATTGAAATAAGGAATTCTACGAATGAATCGGAGGAAAGCAAGGCAGTCGTTATTGGATGCAGCTGCTCTTCGCCATTCAAAACTTCTTTCTTGCGCCCAGCGAAGTACGATGAATCTTCCAGCACATCTCGCACGAGATTCAATAAAATCACTTGCTCGTGCAGTATATGCGCTGAGGACACGGCCTGCACGTGGGCAACGCTGGCAACTGCCGCCTCGCTGCCCTCCACTACCGCACTAGAAAGCTCATCCCAGACACTGACTGGATCTGATCTGGGACCAACCAGTGCAAAGAGCTTGAAAAGAATTCCATCCCGCACTCTTTGCGCTACACTTACTTCAGATGTTCGCTGATCTTGTTCTTCTGTTTGCACGAGGCGGCATGCCAGGATATGCGCCCACTCTAGTGCCTCGTCGCTCCCATCGGCTGAGGCAGAAACACCACCATCCCTCACTAGAGCGAGTAGCATTTGGCACCACAATGACCTACATGTAGCAGCTGCTTGAAGGCGAACCCGCACTATCTTCTCTTGGTCTACTTTTGTGACGTGCTCCCTCGTTACAACTATGCTATTATAGAAAGCTGCTATAGCCGCCCCCAAAGTCCGTCTGTTTCCAGAGCGATATGCTGCCGCCATCATATCTTTCACATTGCTGAAAGATGCGTCGGCCCAAAATAAACCATCATTGACAGAAGGTGCACCGGTCGCTGCAGTATTTGCAATACTCTGGACTAGCATGCTAACCAATTGCACATCCAGCAACACTTTGTGAGAAGTCACAGCCATTTTGCGGAAAAATTTCATTATAATGGTGTAAATTTGAGTTTGTTTGTAAAAGAACTCGCAATTTCGCTTTACTGAGCAACAATTACGAAAAGCTTGTGCAAGAGGCACGAGATCTGCATGTATTTGACCCATTTCTGGATACATTACTTCTGTTTCTACTGCAATATTATTTGTTATGCTATCTTGGATTGTCTCTGTCTCTTCAATCAGAGCGATAAATCTGTCTGTAAGTTGTTTGAGACGATCCACTGATCCCAGGGTGCGATTCTCTGCAGAGCGAAACCATAGCAGTATTTCCATAGCTTATATAGAGTTATGTAGAAATGCTAATTAAAACATACATATTTATTGGTATATGCTGAATGTATCTCATATATATCCCTTTTAGTAACCCCAATCATCGGGCAATCATCGGGCAATCATCGGGCAATTGAAAATACCCACTGAGTTCTTTCAGAGACACCGCTCTCTGTTAACATGTCCGGATTCGTCCTGAATGTGGCGGTTTTGCCAAATGCCGAATTAGCTTTTTTGAACAAAGCTTTTGTATCTCCAGCGCAGTACACTGAATTCAGTGGGTCTGGAGGAGGAGCTGGAGTAGGAAGTCGAGGCGTCTATGTAGCAGTTCAGAACGATGTGTTTCTATTGGGATATTCTGATGAATGTGCACCTAAAGAATTATGTCTGAGCGGTCCACAGCGTATGAGTGCCAAACTACAGATGACTGGATATCCTGTGTCCGTGTTTCCTGGAGCGCAGGCCTCCATGATCAACCATATGACGTTAAGCTTAGATGTGCTAAAAAAAGGAGGACCTCCTGCTCGCTTTGAAATTGACGCCAATAATTTTATAGAATACTTTAAGGAGACATATGGTGAGCATATCTTTAAGGTAGGACAAAGCATCCCCATCAAATACCGAGGTAAAAAGTTGTCTTGCAATATTGACGCATTCAACCCAGATCCGCCAAAGTTTACTTCTGCGTTCAGCTCTTTTTCTCGAATGCAAGTAGCTCGTTTAGACTCGGCAAAGTCGCAGCTTGAGGTGCGGCTGGCGACTGGCGCTGGAGCACAAGGATTGGTTCTAAAGGATGGTAAGACTAAGAGATTAGAGTTTAAGTCTAATTTCAATTTCGAGGAGATGGGGATCGGAGGCTTAGATGAGCAGTTTACCACCATGTTTCGAAAGGCCTTTGCTACGCGAATGTTTCCAGGCATTGTTAGCAAGATGGGCATGAATCATGTCCGCGGTATGCTGCTCTATGGGCCACCTGGATGCGGCAAGACTTTGATTGCGAGACAGATTGCTCGTGTACTCGATGTAGACGATAAGAATATTAAAATTGTGAATGGCCCGGAGGTTCTTAGCAAGATGATCGGCGAAAGCGAAGAGAACATTCGCAAACAGTTTGCGGATGCTGAGGAGGAGTATAAACGCGAAGGAGACAACAGCAGCTTGCACATAATTATCTTCGATGAAATGGATAGTATTATGAAAGTTCGTGGTACCAGTGACAATCTAGGGGTAGGAGATAATATTGTGAACCAGTTGCTAGCTAAAATCGATGGTGTGGACGCGCTGAACAACATTTTGGTGATCGGCATGACCAACCGTAAGGACATGATCGACCCCGCCATTCTGCGCCCTGGACGTTTGGAGGTGCATATTGAAGTGCCGCTGCCGAACCGCGAAGGACGAGAGCAGATCTTACGAATTAAGACAAAGAAGATGCGTGATAACGGGATGATCGCGCAGGAGTGCTTGGATCGCCTACCGCAGTTGGCAGGAATGATCGAGAACTTCACAGGTGCAGAGTGTGAGGCGTTTGTGTCATATGCAAGCAAGTATGTACTGTCGCGTAATATTGACGGCACCAACGTCAGCGCAGCCTCGCAGGACCCCAAGGACTATGTACTGACGTGGGACGACTTTATGAAAACTATCGAGAACCACGACGTGATCCCACAATTCGGAAACAAACCCGACGATGATTTGGCCCGCTACTTTCTTCGCGACATCGTGCATTATGGACCCAGCTTCGACACCAGCTGGAACATTGTATCTCGGCTGCTTAACCAGGTGCGCCGCTCAGAAAATACCAGCATCATGTCGGTTCTGCTGGAGGGTCACGCCTACACGGGTAAGACTGCCTTCGCGGCCAAGATCGCGGCGACGTCTGGCTTCCCTTATATTCGCATGGTCACCCCCGATATGTTTATTGGCTGCAGCAGTAATGATGCCTGCAACAAGATCCGCACTATCTTTAACGACAGCAACAAGTCAAAGCTCAGTGTCATCATATTGGACGATATCGAACGGATCATCGGCTACACGCCTGTGGGGCCCCGCTTCGACGTCAATATCCTGCAAACTTTAATGATTATGATCAGAAAGCCACCCACAAAAGGCTGCCGGCTGTTCGTGATGGCCACCACGGCTATCAGTCATGACCTGGATGACCTGGGTCTGGTCAAGGCGTTCGACGTCACTCAGCACATCAGCCAACTCCAAGAGGCTAGCGAAATCAAGAAAGTTTTAGAGCATGCTAGTGAACGCTCTGTTGGTGGCGCGACCATTTCCAAGGAAGAGATAGAAAATGTGAGCCGCACCATAACATCACCCATAGGTATCAAGCAGTTGCTGGACACTTTAGAGATGGCTGAAGCAGAAGCCTTTGCCGCAGCGGCATCTGGCGAGGACTCAGATGCCACCTCTCATGGCATTAGCTCAATGCTGTTTATGTCTTGTCTACACGTAAGGGGGTTCTAGGCGCACTTATGCGAGTTCGACGGCACCGCAAGGTGTGCAAGAAAGTTATAGAATAATCTTTACCGTTCCATAAATATCATATCTAAGCAATTATAGTATTAATACCTAGATGAATTGTTTATCATGACTCTACCTCCCATTTTAGTGGGTACTTTTTGCAACATACGACGGACAACCCTCTCAAGAAATCCTTTAATTGAAAAATGGTTACAACGTGACCTCTGGTCACAAATCTCGCTTAAAGTAATATGGTGAATGAGTATGAGCTAGTTCATCAAACGCAAATAGATTCTACTACGCGGCAAAGCCATGAAGCAATTGAAATTGAAGCAGAAGCTGTAATTCAAATCGAGTCACTTGCTCTGCATGTACAACCCTGTGAAGTTGCTGATGTAGAAATAGAAAATGCTGTAGAAGAGCACTTCTATCCTATTTTTACTTGGATATTTTCGTTGATTTTGGCATTTGTATTCCTGTCGGGCGCAATCAACGACTTCGATCAGCAGCTTTCTCTTAGCAGCACATCGCCTCCACCAGAAATGGAGTGGGCTTTTATGCGCAATATAGGGTCATATCCTAGCTGCGAAGACACCCGTGATGAACTATATCGCTTAGTCAGTTCTGTGTTTATACACGGCGGAGTTCTTCATTTTACTTGTAATGTCATTGCTTTTCTGATATTCGGCCAGATTTACGAAGAATTTGGTGTTGCTAATTTGGCGTTGCTTGTTCCGTTGGCTGCTATTGTGTCTAACATCTTTCAGATGCTTGCAAATCCTTGGGTGCCTATTGTCGGTGCATCTGGGATTAATTATGCGCTCATGGGCGGCAGCGTATCGCGTTGCCTCGCGTCTCATTTGAATATCGAGTCCGGCGGTCCGATGAGCAGCCCACAGAGGCGTCTCGTCACGCTTTTTGTGCTGTTACATATAGCTTTTGATCTGCATGCATATATGTACACGCAGAATGCAAATGCTGTCACTGATGTCGCGTATGCGAGCCATACGAGCGGGTTTATTCTCGGTCTGTGTATGGACTTTTTCGTATTGCAGAAGCCGTCGTTGTCAAGCGCACTATGCACATGGATTGCTGTGACAGCATTAGTCATTTACTGGGTGGAGAAGCCTTACCCGCCTCCAGTCAAAGATTGGAATGACGTACGGACGGGTACGATACCGTGGCGATTGGTCTCCTGCTGCGAGCTCAAGTTCCTGGCGATGCAAAATCCAAACGCTTACTTTAGTGCTTTCTCGTGTATTAATGTAGACAAGTCTATTTATTAAATTCTACACATTGATAAGCGACATTACATACAATATTGCATAATATTTACGAACTGGACGATGCTCACGAAAAGCGAAAAGAAAGCGCATTGCCGTCCTCATTGCCAGTGACGACTTGAGCGACAGCGTGGGCAGCCACCACTGAGCGAACGGCCCCAAAAGAGCTCGCTCCTAGCCCATAGCAAAGGCGTTCCCGCACAACATCGAAGCAAGACAGAATACCCGCCCCGTCTCCGACGAAGACGCAGCGGTCGTCGCCGGCTACTGCCAGGGAGTATACCCCCGTGCGGCACGAGAGGAAGGAGCATACAGGCTCTTCGAGCTTTCTGCGGTCGAAAACATGCACAGCACTATCCGCTCCGCCAGATACCATTAGGTGCTCCCCGACGCACGCGAGCCCGGCGACTGGCGTACCCTGCCCTGTCGCTCGGTCCCTGTGCACGGCACGCATGCATAGCAGAGCCTTTCTGCGCGGATCCCAGACCTTAATGAACCCATCTGCGCTGCCGCTCATCAGACTGGCATCATGAGTGCACAGCTTTAGTGCTGTCACCGTGGCGTCGTGGGCACGCATACGCATCAAACACTGCCCTGAATCCAGATCCCAGCACAGCACGGCGCCATCTTTGCCGCCAGATGCCAAGAGCGATGGTAGCGATGCCAGCTCTAAAACCGGGGACTTGTGCCCAGTGAATACTGCGGAAGGTTTGATACCGTCGGTCGCCCGCTCGCTGGCGCTCACTTGCCATAGCGCTATGGTGGAGTCATATGAAGCAGAGAAGGCAACATCACCTGGTGCAGCCAAAACAGCGCTAACTGAGCGTGTATGGTGCTGTATCTCTTGACACCTACGTTTGTCTGTAGACCACAAGCATAATTTACTATCCATAGCTCCAGAAAGGATGCGTCCACTTGTCGTGTATGCACAACTTGTAACCCAATCTGTGTGACCCCATCTCTTTGAGTACAATTTGATAGGTGCCTTTCGCAAGTCACTCAAATCAACTGCGTAAAGAGCATGATCAGTTCCGCCGAATACTACTTCGTTCGTTCCATTGTAGGAAGCGCAACTGATAGGACGATCTGAAAGGTCCACTAATCGTCCGGCAGGATCTCGAGGAGGATTATCGTACATGCTAAATGATTCAGTCACAAATTGTCCTGTTTGTGCTGGTGTCATGGCCTTGGCGGGCTCCTTTATGGCGCGTATGCGTATTCGCTCTGTTGTGTCTCCATAGCTTTCAATAAACACTTCATGATCTGTAATACCGCGTCCAGGTTCCGCCCTAAAACCTTGAGATGAAGGTTGTTGCATTTTGTCTCTGACTACTTGATCCCATTGGATTGCTTTTTTTGCAACCAGTTGACTTGTAGATCTGGAAAAAATGGTAGCAGAATCTGTTGCAGGAGTTGCTGCAGGAAGTCTAGATGAAGCCTTGCGCACAGAATGGGCCTCATCTATAGCCATTTGGGAACGCTTTTCATTTAATCTTGCAAGCTCCGCTTTACGAATGCTCATTATGCCCTGATTAAATGCTTAAATTTCTTTATATTTCGGAGAAAGTCCGCCTTTCTCTTTCAGGAGTCAAAATTTTAAAGGGCCAAAAGACGAGAGAGAAAGAGAACTTTCTCTCTCAACAGAAATCGGTGAAAGCAGAGAAGAATCATCCCCTCCTCTGTATCTGTTTACACCAATAAATTGTCACTATTTTTCGAAATCTGGAGATCTGGTCTTATATACTTCCGTCAATAATGAGGCCTTTGGAAGGTTGTATTTGTGTCGTGGATGTCGTTAACGAAAACGGAGAAGATCGGTCAACAATTAATGCTAAAGCGTTAATTAAGTTGGGGGCTAAAGTTATGCCAAAGCTTGAAGTTGAAGGATCCAGTCAGACCACTCATTTGGTATGGGCAAATAGCGAACCAAAGCGTGTTAGGACCGCCCTTGCTGCCGGGATTCACGTTGTCAGTCCTCAGTGGGTCAGCGCTTGCACCACCAGCAAAAGTAAAGTATGCGAAGAAAATTATGCAGTGGCGATGTTAATGCCGGTGATCGCGATCCCACCCACAGGCACTTATGGACACGTTCTGAATCCATTCAATATGCCAGCCAGTTCTCCTCATCAAGCTTTCACTACAAAAGCTGCAGCGCAACTTATTACAACTGATCAGATGCCACATGTACCTGCGGCGTCTATGCAAAGCATCGTCGTGGACGCAGCTAATCGCTGTTCCGATGTGCGCCACGTCTCAAGTCCTAGAGAGGAGTTGAGCACCTTGACAAATACACTTGATAACACCAATACTGGCACCAATAGTGAAGTCAATGTCCATAGTGATAGCGACGCTAGTGGTCTGTCATTCGTCGCGCAGTTGCTGCAGTCGGCAGAAGGTCGCAAGCGCTTGCGTGGTGTCGAGGAGCCGGACGGCGGCGCAGTGGTCAGCACGGACATTCCTCTTCCCAAGTGGAAACTGCTGCTGCCGCTGCCCGAAAGTAACCACAGCAGGGAGCAGGAGTCATGCAGAGTGCAAGCTGAGGAAACTGAGTTGGGGCCTGGGCGGCGGCGGCGCAGCGAGCGTGTGCTGGACATGGTCCCGCTGTCGCAGGATCCCAACTGGGATCCTGACCAGATGGACGCGTATGTAATATCCCCGTCCAAGCTGCGCAAGGATTCATACAGCGGCGAGAGTAAAGGCAGTAGACGGTCTGCGGTTGATGCAGAGATTTCAGAAGACCAGTATCGCCAAGCGTTGCTGCGGGATCCGAATTTCGTTCCCTTCAAGTGCC
>JACCDO012127489.1_pt1 | contig 12784 bp, 15 predicted proteins | sample 7446101 | NCBI WGS metagenome assembly JACCDO01 (sample SAMN15323440, study PRJNA562643) | freshwater metagenome | isolation source: river surface water | place: USA:Blue River Watershed | collected 2017-08-16
ACTCGTCCATGACACACCATCAGAACTTGTCATTGTTCTATTTGTGCCAGTATATGCAACAGCACAAAACTTTCCTAATTCCGGTGACCAACAAACATCATGCCATGAATTTGCATCTACACCCGTTCCACTAGATGTCCAAGAAGACACTGTTTTTATAGGCAAATTTAATGTAATATCACTCAATGATGTTGTCCCAACCTGAAACAATTTATTATCGGCCAATATATACGGACATTTACTCACGCCTATAAAGGGCGATAAATAACTAGACATGGTTGATCCGGGTGCAATATATTGTTCCGTACTCCCCGATTGATAAAATGCACCACTTGTACCATTATAAAAATATAAATTATTTGTAGTCCCAATTAAAACTCCAAACGGATCATCACTAATACGTCCCCTCACGGGATTTGCAATAGACGAATCCACCACTTGCGTTGCACCAGTTTGTAAATTATAGCATACATTTCCATGTAAACAATAATTTCCACTAGGAGATATATCCGATGCCAGTTGTACAATACCCGATTCATCGTATAAAATACGACTTGACGTAATCCGCATTACATCACCAATAGACCACAACATTGCACTTGACCCAAAATTCACCATGGCCATGGTATCTGCCAATGATATCGGAAAAGGAATCGTTGGCGTAGTAGATAAACTAAAGGACTGACCACCTGTAAAATATAATGTCGTTCCCAATAACCCCATGGTAATTCCACCCGTGTTTACACACATATAATCCAATGTCGGACTCGCAACTATACGATCCCCACGAATATCAAACGAACGTATAACGGTCGCACCTATATTTGCCTCTACTTCTGAAACGGGATATTCGATATATGGACGAACCACATCCGAGGCAATAGATAATGCCCCCACAGTCGTTTCCAACATGGTTTGTGCAATCCGATTGTTTATCGTCCGACTCGTCACATTTACATTTCGCACAGCACGCGTGATATCAAAGGTAAATGTATCATCATTGTATACCACATCCACCATCCATGTGGGACTACATGAATTTTGTATTGCCGCGATAACAATATCAGGAGAATCAGACGTATTTATAAACGTTGTATATGGCCAAATAGATTGATCATATCCATCTTTTATATACCACTGGATACGTATCCGAGAACCAGCCGCCGTTAGATATGAAAAATTCAATATACGTATACTCTTGACACTATCTAACGAATCAGAAAAATTATATTGTGTTGTATTTGTATTATATATACTTCGAATTATTTGTGGGCTTGTCATATACTAATGAATAAACCATCTAGTGGCATGGAGAAACCATATTTATTTAAAGACAGGCACAACTTCAGACATCATTGATCCAAATCGCCCAATCTGACCAAATACTGTACTGGCTTCCAAACTCACCGCCGAATCTGTTGTATTAGCCAATGTGGCTTGTAACCATGCATCAAACGGCGTCTCAAAAATAGAATGATTGATAGGACCGATGGGCATGGCCTTGTGACCATATCGAGTAATTGCAAGTGGCATCTTTCGGAAAAACATACACTCGACCATTAACTTGATATGACGGGGATCAATATACATTGGATAAATACCTTTTACTTCATCAGTCAACATATTCATCGTCGCAAATTGACCAAATAGTTTAAACATTTCATGAATCGAATTTGTCTTGATTCGCGTTGTATCAATATTGGGATATAACATCACATCCAATAAATTAGACCCCACAGTTTGAATACAATATTCATTCTTTTCCTTGGCATTAATTACATACGCCTGTGTAATATTCTTAATACCAGAGATGGGAGTTTTCAAGAAATGAGGAATCGTCTTTTCAATCTGCTCGACCGTCTTGTATTGATGTGCATTAAACAATAATACTATTCCCATCAACTCGGAACTACAAATGGAAATTACCGTAATTCCAGTGGTTCGTCGCAATTTATCCTCAATATCCATCGGGGTCAAATGCCGGCGATATAATTCAGATGGTTTCAAAATCATCTCGACCATGTACGGATTATATGTGATATCACCATCAAACATACCCAATTCATTCAATGCAGCTATACTCGCACGCCATTCCTTTTTTACACCAGGGGCATGAATATTGCCATCCTGAATATAATATAAATATATACAATCCAATAAACTATACAATTCACATGCAATTATCTTATTGGCAAGTAATTCCACCGATTGGCGATCGGTAGGAGTATTGTTATATATCATCATGTTACAACTCTCCGGCTTATTATGTAAAGAGATTAGACGATTGAGATGTGAAATACTATTCGTAATTACAGTTGATGCACCTGTACCCGAACCGTGAAAGGTATTCAATGTCAATTGCATTGCAGGCTCACCCAGACTATGCCCTGCTAAACAACCCACCATTTCACCCGGAGATGCAATCGATTCCATAATTGTCGTTTTCATATGACTCAGAATCTTTTCAAATTGATAAATAGATAATTTATATTCATTCATCACACGGTTTGTGGCCAAACGATCCATGATAATCAAACGACTCTCAAATGTCAGACGCCGTAAAATATATTTTTGAAATACTGTTGTGGCCTTGACAGGAAAAATAAAATCAGGCAGATTATCAACAAATTTCATCAATCTCGTAGAATAATCTCGCGGCGAACCCATGGTCTTGGTATTCAAACTTACCTCTTTGGTTTCAAATAACAACATATCAAAATTAACCGGAATCTGAACACTAGTCACCCATTCTATTTCCTTGCGAAGATTATTCAACTCATTCACCTCCTCTACAATCGCATCACCACACGAACCAATCCACTTGGTATTAAACTCTTCATCCGTAACACCCTTCATATGCGGTTGCAATATATTCACCTTGATTGGATTGTATCCATTAAAGCCATATGCCAACTGAATGAGCTGATTCTTGTGATGAATACCCAAACGCACGGTTCCATCATACCAAATTGTACACTCTTCCATAAATTTTACGAATCGACGCTGAATATATCCAATCGTCGCCGTCTTAATAGCCGTATCAATTAAACCTTCCCTTCCACCCATGCTGTGGAAAAACATTTCGGACGGAGTCAGACCATCAAAATACGAATTGGCCACGAAACCTCTCGCAGACGCACAATTGTCATTAAATGGATAGTGGACCGTCGTTCTCATTCGTTTTTCAGGAATTGGTACACGACCCCCCGCAATCGATTGTTGACCCAATAATGCAACTACCTGAGTCAAGTTTAAGATATTTCCCTTGCTTCCCGATTCTATCATGTTGTTAAACGCATTAAACTGGCGAGTCGCATATTGATGCGCCATGATGCTGTACTTGTTACGAATCTCATCCAGGTGCGCACAAATCTTACGCTCAATCAACAGCAAGATTTGCTCCGATGTCTTGTTTTTCGTCGTCTTGTATATATCCGTAATCATTTGTTCATAAAAACGATCCAAGCCCCGCGTCTGATCACGAATCTCATTACATACCACACTATTCGGAATAATATCCGTCAATCGCGCAGTACCCGGGCAAATATTCATCAACCACCAATTAATTAATTTGGTCATGAATTTGAACAACATAATCGCCTGTTCATCACCCATGCGATTGTGAATATGATGAAATATCGAATTGTAGGTAGCACCCAAATGTAATTTTGTCAAGGCACCGTCGTTCAATTCACCATGAATAATCTTTACCGATCCATTCGCATAGAATAACGAACGAGGAAGAATAGAACTAAAAAACTGGCGATTTGTCATACCCGATTTTAACAACTTTTTGGAAAATTTAAGCTTATCCAACCCGTTATATGCATATATCAGGCCCGCAATTGTATCAGATGGGGACATTTGCGTCTTGATAGTACTTAGGAGATATGCACCCAATTGAGTATCTTGAATAAGTCCAAACACAGGCTTGTTAGATCGCGCCATGATAAATTGTGTCTTGACGCCAGATAATGCCTCGGCTTCATATACACAACCGTCGTTTTGCATCACATATAAATTCATCTCATCACCATCAAAATCCGCATTATATGGTGCACAAACATTCGGATTTAATGTCAATGTTTCCTTTTTTCCACGACTCACCCTCACCGTATGCATCATAATACTCGATTTGTGAAGGGACGGCTGACGATTCATCTGAACGAGATCTCCATCGATTAAATCACGATATACCACATCACCAAATGATAATTCATCCGCCAATTGTTCTAAATTCATTGTTGCATTCTTTAATTTCTGTTCTTCAGCATTCCGTGGCACGATATCCAACACAATTGGAGCAATTCCATTAAGCTTTAACAATCGTTTTGCACCAGGCCACTTGTGGGTACCGTTACGAATCATTTGTTTAAGACTATGAATCGTAATAGGATTTACCGTTTGCATCTTGTATAACTCGGTTGCCGCTCGTAGAGGAATACCTACTTCATCGAGACCAAGTTCGGGATCTGCCGTAATAACCGTTCTACAACTGTGATTAATACGCTTACCCAATACACGACCTCTCCAATCGGCTTCCTTATCTTTACCAATCGAGGTCTTGATACATACGAGTTTTCGATGACCATTCTTATCCATGGCGACCGGTATTTTCTTCTTTTGATCATTATCAAATAGTGTCCAGATGTGAAACTGAATTTGATTCTTCCATTGTTTGGCATTTTCAGCCGCAATGTTTCGGACCACCACATCCAAACTTTGATCATTCGCCTTTTCCCATTCAACCACATAATCGTGATATTTATTCACCAAATTTACCAGGCTGAGCTTTAGATCAACCTCACTAACCATGATGGCATTTACATAATAACGGGGATGCACACATGGCGGCGGGATACACAAGACTGTCACCAGCATATCCGACAGATTATTCACATTATCAATACCCAAATGTGGATAATAATCATGGTCAATGTTATTCAAAATCTTAAACGCAAGATCAGGGTCTAATGACTGAACATCGGAACTATAATCCCACGAACGATTGATTCCCATCGACTCGACTACAATTTTCGTTGGCTGTTTATGATTACACGTGGGACAATATATATAAATATGCTTATCATTATCCATCTTACATTTCTTGTGAATCTTGTGGTTAATAATACCCGTAATTGCACAATTTTCGTGTGGGTTGATTAGATTTCCATCCTCGCTTATATTGTCTAGACAACATTGCTTATACGGGGCCATTATAATCATATCACCCCGTTCACACTTTCTGTAATGGTAGGCATTGGCCAACATGTCATTAATAATATGCGTGATGGATGTTTTCTTGTTCTTGTTTTCTTAGGAATCGGTGAAATAGGTGTAGAACAATTATTACAAAACCCCATTAATATTTTACTAATGTTTTTAATAAAGAATGGATTGTAAAACGCACACTCAAATTTAAATGCACCGAAATGACCAATGCATTGATTTTGTGTTTTTTTACACGAAGTACAGTAATGATCCGATACAGTACCCATGCGATAATCAAATAATCCATTCGATTTACTTTCCTTCTTGTGACTAATGTGCACAATCGATTCTTGTTCTACATCTTTGGCGGAAGTTAACCTAAATTCAACATTCTTGATTGTAGTGATGGGAAACATATTCTAGTTATAATCATATTTTTTGCTTTAAAATATATGATATATATATTATATAATGTCTGATTTTGCTCATGGTACGAATATGATCAACGAACAGCTGTTGAATATGTTACAATACATCAAAAATTGTCATCACGACACGTCGCGTACCATAAATAATTACAAAGCTATCATCAATACATTTTTACTCATTAGTCCATCTTTTATTTATAATAATTTAAACACATATCTGACTCATGCTCCAACCAATACCATTCAGTTGATTTTGGACAAGAATGACAATTCTCTTCTGTGTATTCTAAGTAGTTTAAAGGGTGGGTCATCCGAAGTGGATGAAGTTATTCGTTTCATCATGATGATGTGGAATGATCGTCTAACGAATGAACAAAAAGAAGACGTATGGAAGTTTATTCATCTAATTATAAAGATATATACCCGTTTACAAACCATTCAAATCCCATTGGTTGATGGACAAACAGTTTAATTATCCGTTTTTTCATCGTCCCCAATCATATCTAACATGTATTGCTTCCATTTCATACGTTCAATATGCGCATAATCAGTTGACAATGGCCAGTTCCACGTGGAACATGATTGACAATCATGCTTCCAACACCTATCCAAATGATCCATGGTAGATTTATCCCATTGAATTGCAACAAACCCAATTAATGTGTTGAGTAGATCATCATATTCCCGTTCTTCAGCATGGAATAAATGATGAATGAATAATCGTGTGTAAAAATTAATCAAACCATTATCGGTATATATAGATAATGATTTGATGAAGGCCTGAATGGCCGGGGCTACACGAATCAATTGATTGTCCGGGCAGATGCTCATTTTATGTGAATATATATCATCATATATTTTTTTTTAAATTATAATATATAATAATTATGGCTGGATTTATTAACCCTTTGACTATTAAAGAAAATATACGTACTATTGAACACAACATTGCTCAATTGGAGGATACTCTTTTACAAGAGAAAAAACGGTTGGAACAAGAAACGCGTAATTATCATGATGCACTTCTCATAAAAGCTGAAATCACCTGGAATAAATTACAAAAAGATAAAGATATAAAGTTGATGCTTCAGGTCTTTGTAGACACATATTCTAAACTGTCATTACACATTATATGTGGAACCAAATGGTTTGTTTTATATTTGGAGGAGTCGAGTGTAATAACTCCCACTAACAATTATAAGATAGCTGGTGATTGCTCACTTATGCGGATTGATAAGGATAGTAATGGATTCAAAACAAATGAGACACTACCTTTTTGTAATTTGTTTACAGATTCGTTTACAACAGTAAATACGGTATTTTGTAAGATATTGTTATCTCGTTCTCTTTAATATTTTCATCTTGCTTTTTACAAATGTTTGTTGTTGTTTGTGATCCATTTCATAATAGGTAGTATACGGATCATTCTTTGCGACTTGATGTTTAGGAATTTTTACATTTTCTAATAGTAGAAAATAATAATCGCGAGTCACTATATATGGATATGGCACACCACTATTTCCGATAGGTGAACGTAATTTTATAATGGGATCCGAAAACATAACCCGACTGATCAGATTACCGCCTATATAAACATATTCTTGTTGTTTTATTTGCATCACAATCGAATTGCCCCGATCCTTCACATGTTTCCCAATCCCCGGCCATATTTTAATAAATTTTATATGCATAATTTGCTTCAAAATATCATTTTTTTCAATTCTATATACTATACATTCTTTTTTAGATTGATCTATATCAACTATAAATGATATACCACCATTATCCAATATATTATAACGCACCATATAATATATTGTTTTATTGTTGTTTTATGCAAATGATGAACCATAATCATCCTGAATCTGAATGAGATGATATGTATCCAATGTTTTGTATTCTTTCCATTTTCTAATAAATCGATGTATATTTTCATCATTTTTATCATTTACATAAACCATCAAAATATATAAATTCATTGCAATACGATCTAGTTTGGCTACAGGAGTATGGACAAAACGGGTAAATCCAATATATTGGCTCATTATATTGGAAATTCGACTACCGAATGACACACATATTCTAGACAAGTCGTGATTTTGATGAAATATACTATCATCATGAAATAAAATTGCAAGCATTAAAAGATTTACATCTTCTGGTGTCCATGTGTCAACCCACTTTGATGTGTCAACCAATAATAACATCCGATGAATGCTCTTTTTTGTTTGGTCATTTAAATAGGGCAACACATGTTTCTGGTAATATACCATTACACGGCATGATGTATTGTTTATATCAATCTTGTCGAACTTTGGATTCGCCATTTGTAGTAACGATTTATCATATATATATTTTCATGCACTGATTTTATCCATTATACGTACAATGTCTCAAACCGATTCATTTGTCAAGTGTAATTTATTTTCAGCATCACGTGCTGCTTCGTATTTTGTTTTAGCGACCAAATATTCATTATAATACTGAGTTAGATATGGCGATGCTATATAATTACCACTCTCGTGACGTCTTAGACACATGGTATAATCTTGTCGCGCCTTTTCATATATAAATTGGCAGATTTTACGAGTTTTAACAATCGGATGTTCCATCAGGCCATGGACGGCGGTTGGCGTGGATTGAGATTCAAATGACGCCACATCAAATATATATTATATTAATTATAATGACTACAAATTTAGTAGAAACGGGTGGATGTGTAGATATATACGAATTGAATTTTATACTAGATGAACCTTCTTATGATATATTTACATCAGTTTTAAATGAAACACCTTGTATGACATGTACCAAAGTACATTATATTACCAAGCCTAAACGAGATAAAACAAATTGGGTTACCACCGCGCCAGCTAAACAGAAATGTGTTAATGTATTAACATATACTTTACATGGACATCAACCTGAAGAAATTAAACAGGAAATATTCACTATAGGTATTCTTCCTGATAGTGTGCGGTTATGTGATTGTGCGAAATATCATTCTAAACATACTAAACCCGTCACCATGACATTTAAAGCATGTAAATTTATTGAAACTCTGTCATCCGTCACACGTGCACAACATTATTATCCAGATATTGATCCAACACCAATTACTCATTATATTGAAACGTATAAACAGAAATATTTAACGCATACACCATTGTGATTCACCATGAACCCAATATTTGTTTTGTTTAGTTATTGGAAACGTGTAAAAGATGTCAATGATATTGACATTGTAGATGGAGGAGGTCTAGACCTTCGAACCAATCGACATTGGTCTCTGATACTGTTCATGGTTGATTCCATTGTTGTACCCACCATGCAGCTAAGTCCATTTATAAATAGACAACAAGATGACCCAAATACTACTGCACCCAGCATAATACTACTTTTCATGTGTGTATTGGCTAACCATCCCGTCAAAATACCACCTCCAAATCCGGTAATTATACTCCATTGTAAAGAACCATTAACAGGTATGTCACTACTAACTTGTATTTGTTCCTCATCGGCCTCGTCATTCATGGTATTCATTTTCAAATTCATACATTGACGACACCATGGGCAGTTATCACTCTGCATTTGTTTAGCACAATCAAAATGTAACTGATGCTTACATGGGAGCAAAATCATCGGCTTATTGTGATCTTTTACCATACAAAAACAGATGTCGTTCAATACATCCATGTTGATGATGGAGCTAGAAGGTTCGATTATGGTAGTTGTGGTTGACATTTATCAACACAAATATCATATTTATTTTTTTATATATTCTTATTTCATTTTTGGTAATGACGATGATGCATGACAATCTATACAATCTAATATTTTCAAATGATTTGAATCACGATAATACGTTGTATTTATAGAATGACATGTTTTACATTCCACATTAGATTTAATATATTGCCGAATTAAAGATTGGATATCTGCAGAAGTATATCTTCCTCGACAAATTAACTCGGATTGATTGTTTAAAGATGTGGTGGTATTTAATTCACATTCAATGTATTTTTTAATTTCCATGATATCACGGCCGATTGATTTGCATAATTGTTTAAAATTTGTTATAGACGATCGTCTAGAACCAATCGCTTGTACTTGTGGCACAGCAATAATTGCCTTGTGCGTTGTTTTTCGGGGCATTAATGAATATAATCTGGTCAACATCTCATAATAGGTCATTAAACCATGAATATCATCATGAGATTTATTTTCGTCGTCTGTAGTTGGCATTGTTTGCTTCTTCTTTTTGCGATTATGAAGCTCTAAATCGTCATTATCATCGTTCATTTATATAAATTATGAATCATATTTGTATTTTGTCAGTCATTGCGTATAATATAAATGCCATGACTGACAAAATAGAAATATAATTAACATAACCATGAGTTCATATGCTGAAGAAAAAGAGTTGATCCATCAATACGGAAATGGAACCACTTTCCAATAAACAAGCTGGTCTGAATTTATTTAATACTAGATATATATGGATTATATAATCAGATACATAAATAGGATATTTAAGTAATGTATTATGTAATTCATAGATGATTCATATTATAAATTAAAAATATATATAATTTAATCGAATGAACCGATATAATCAACTGGATGTTTCGTATAATCTATATAATACGGATCATTCGTTATGTTTGGAAATAGACGTAATGTTTCGGCTAATGAAATTATTGTTTCCACGATTTTCTTCTTAACTATTGTATAAGTTAATTCAAAATGTGCTTCATGATTACAATATTCGCATGAACATATATCATCTGGGATTGTGAAAGATTTTGGTTCTTCACCAGCCCATTGCCATAGATTAATTATTAATTGTTGTGAACTTTGATTTGTTATATAGTCACAATGCCAACATGAAGTACCTTCTTCCGATAATAGTTTTGGCGTAATTATATACATCATTCGATAAATATCAACCATAATTATAATATTTTTTAATCTTCCACAAAACAACTTTCAAAACGAAAATATATTTCTTCAAAACAAAAGTGTGAAAAACAACACTTTTTCGCATATTTACAACATTTCCACCTTCCACGAAACAACTTTCAAAACGAAAATATATTTTTTCAAAACAAAATTGTAGACCTTCCAAAACGAAATAAAAACGTATAAATATTATTGTTATATACAACTCCACATACTACGTTTTATAAATATTTTGACAAAGTATCTAGATAAAATATTGTCGTGTAACCACTTTACCAGATGGCCATTTCCAGCAGCCCACAATCCATAACCCAATTGGTACATCCTCATTCATATTTTCATGGAGCCATTTTACAACCTCTAAATAACCATTTAAAGTAGCCCAATCCATTGCATCAGTAGTACATCCTTCATTTCTATTTTCATGGAGCCATTTTACAACTTCTAAATAACCATATTTAGCAGCCCAATCCATTGCATCAGTTGTACATCCTTCATTCCTATTTTCATGTAGCCATTTTACAACATCTAAATGACCATATGAAGCAGCATTATTCATCGCCATGGTAGTACATCCTTCATTCCTATTTTCATGTAGCCATTTTACAACCTCTAAATGACCATTATGAGCAGCCCCAACCATTGCATAAGTTGTACATCCCTCAGTCCTATTTTCATGAAGCCACTTTACAACCTCCAAATAACCATTTGCAGCAGCATTATCCATTGCCCAAGTAGTACATCCTTCAGTCCTATTTTCATGAAGCCACTTGACAATTTCTAAATGACCATATCTAGCAGCATAATCCATTGCCCAAGTAGTACATCCTTCATTTCTATTTTCATGGAGCCATTTGACAACCTCTAAATAACCACTTGAAGCAGCCCAATCCATAGCATCAGTTGTACATCCCTCATTCCTATTTTCATGTAGCCATTTGACAACCTCCAAATCACCATTTTCAGCAGTCCAATCCATCGCCCTGGTAGTACATCCCTCAGTACTATTTTCATGTAACCATTTGACAATTTCTAAATGACCATATCTAGCAGCCCAATTCATTGCCCATATAGTACATCCCTCATTCCTATTTTCATGGAGCCATTTTATAATTTCTAAATGGCCATTTGAAGCAGCTAAATTCATTGCAGAACGAGTACATCCCTCATTTCTATTTTCATGTAGCCATTTGACAATCTCCAGATGACCATATTTAGCAGCCAAATCCATTACATCGGTAGTAAATAATTTGTTTTTGTTATGATTATATTTTATAAAGTTTAATTGTCCATATCTCGCTGCATTATTGACTGAAATATTGGAAATAAGAGTTCCGGCTTGTTTCTTAAATATCAACTTGGCAACGTATTTCATTTTGCATTTTAATTATCATATATATGTCATTTCATAACTTTCAATCATCCACCATGAAACATGTATAATATGAAACTTGTTGGACGCCGCCTAACATGTCTTATTAGACTATATTTACGTTTCAAATATATTGGTTATAGTATTTCTTATAAACATAAAAAAACTGCAACAGAACAAGTATTTTATAAATCAAGATTTTTCCCCAGAACAGTTGCTGTGGAATTATACGATAATAGAATTCAAAAAATGATTGTTTCTGGCGCATATCAAACACAAAAACAGATAATTTCTGAATGATGCCAATTATACAAACAATCTATGGTGTTTTTCAAATCATATCAGAACAAATTATTCATATAAACGTAATTTTATCATTTTCTATTACAAAAGTATCATTTTCTATTACAAAAGTATCATTTTATTTTTTGGTTAGCATTGAGTTTTTGCATAATTTCGTAGATTAATAATCAACCCATCAACAAATTCGTCATTTGGCCCATCTAGTTCATCAAATTGTTCTGAACTCGTCGGAATAAACACATCATCGGGGTTTTGAAGATAACGCATATATTCATAACAAATATGGCACATCCAATCACTCTCAAGGTGTGTCAGAGCTTTTAGTTGAGGATATGTTGTGTCAATGATGCTATAAATCATAGCAGACAGGGCTTCCAATTCACATTGTTCTGCCTTACCACACATGTGTGTTTTGATATACAATTTCATCGCCGCTTTCATATCATCTAATGTTGCTGGAATACGTTTCGACAACTTGATAAATGCATTATAATCATAATGCATTATA